>ERZ1026792.507-NODE-507-length-31900-cov-3.994398_pt1 | contig 31900 bp, 36 predicted proteins | sample MGYA00520884_ERZ1026792 | MGnify/ENA primary metagenome ERZ1026792 (study PRJEB33270, sample SAMEA104284473) | anaerobic digester metagenome | biome: Anaerobic digester microbiome; feature: mesophilic sludge digester; material: Anaerobic digester biomass | place... | reverse complement strand
ACTTAAGGAGTATAAAATTATTCTTAAATATATAGTTGAATTTTTAAAATTAATTGAAATAAGTAAATAAAATGACGCACGAAGAGTATCTAAAAAAAACTGGGAATCTTGAATATATCAAGATAAAATCTACTTGTGAATTTTGCCTAACCAATAAATCAGAAAGTATATTTTACATGAATAGAAATCCCCTGGATCAAGTTTGAATATATCGAAGCCGCCAGGAAGAGTCTGGCAGAGGCGAGCCTGGCTTTGGGCCCTTGTGGCGCTCGCTTTCGAGCGGTGACCGCCTGTCCGGGTCTCCCCATCTGCAAAAAGGCTCTCGCAGACAGTCAGAGGTTTGCCAGGATGATTGATAGCAGATTCTCCGGTCTCGATCTGCCCGATAAGTTCAAAGCCACAGTCTCTGCCTGTCCTAATGCCTGCTCCCGGCCTTTTGAGAGCGATATCGGCTTTTGCGCTATGGCAGAGCCTCGACTGGAGAGAGATGACTGCAATGGCTGCAGCCTATGCCTGGATATCTGTAGGGAAGAAGCCCTTACTCTGGAAGACGGCTGGCCAGTGCTCAAAGGCGATAGGTGCATCTCTTGCGCAGACTGCATCGATTGCTGTCCCACCAGTGCTTGGAAGGCGGAAAAATCAGGATACTTGGTCTATGCGGGAGGACGGATGGGCAGACGCCCAATGCTTGGAAAAAAGATAGCCGACTTCGTAGACGAGGAACAGGGCATGAAGGTAATTCATCGTTGCCTGGATTTCTACCGGCAATACGGCAACAGAAGAGAGCGATTCGGGGATTTGATCATTCGTGCAGGCATGGATGAATTCCTGGATTTTGTCATGAAGGAGGGATAAGGTGTCTGGATCATTCACCGATGAGCAGATAAGGCGCTACTCGCGCCAGATTATTCTTCCAGATGTGGGGGGCATTGGACAAAGAAAGCTTTTGGGTTCTAGAGTGCTGATAATTGGCGCAGGGGGTCTCGGCTCCTCAGCCATCGCCTATCTGGCTGCCGCAGGAGTGGGAACGCTTGGGATTATCGACAGCGATATAGTGGAAATAAGCAACCTGCAAAGGCAGATCATTCACGGCGGCAATATCGGCCTGGCCAAATCAATATCCGCAGAAAGCTTCGTGCGCAGACTGAATAGTGACGTGGATGTGGTTGCCTATCAGGCGTGCTTTTCTGCCGAAAACGCCAGGACGATCGTCCGGGAGTATGATTTCGTGATCGATGGAAGCGACAATTTTCCCACTCATTATCTGATCAACGATGCATGCGTGCTGGAAAAGAAGCCTTGTTCTCACGGCAGCATCCTCAGATATGAAGGATACGCTACCACCTCCATTCCCGAAAGGGGGCCATGCTATCGCTGCATCTTTAAAAAAATCCCGCCTCCGGGATTGATTCCGAGCTGCCAGGAAGCTGGCGTCTTTGGAGTGCTGCCGGGCATCATCGGCACTATTCAGGCCTCAGAAGCCCTGAAATTCGTTCTGGGAACCGGCCAGACTTTAACCGGTCGGCTGCTATGCTTCAATGCCCTTGATATGACCTTTTTTGAGGCTTCAGCCAGCAAAAGGCTAGACTGCAGCATTTGCGGGGAGTATCCTCGGATCGTCAGCATCGAGCCAGAGAACTATCTGGAGGAAGGACGGAAGGAGTGCAGGCTTGACCCTAGAGCTTGACTTGAGAGGAGAGGTCTGCCCTTACACCTTTGTCAAGACAAAGCTGAAGATGGAGGAAATGGCAGGCGGTGAGGAGCTGACCATCCTGCTGGATGACACAGAAGCAACGGCCAATGTCTCAAGGAGCCTGAAGAGCGAGGGTCATGATATTGTCGATCTGAAATCCATATCGCGCGGAGTCTGGCAGATTACCGCAAAGAAGGCTGGATTTCAGACCCAGAGCAAGGAGAGGGATGAATGAGAACTATCTGCCCGATCGTATCACTGCAGAGGTCTGATTTATGATGAAAGCTATAATTCTTCTTTCAGGCGGGCTTGACAGCACTCTGGCCGCAGAGCTCATGAGCCGAGAAGGGCTGGAGCTTATAGCTGTAAACTTCAAGACCCCTTTTTGCCTTTGCGACAGGCATTCCTCCGGTCTGGGTTGCGGCAGCAATGCCCGCCGGGTGGCTGATTCACTGGGAATTGAGCTAAAGATCATTAACGCAACCGAGGATTTCCTGAAAGTGCTGGAAAAGCCTGCGCACGGCTACGGTGCAAACATGAATCCATGCATCGATTGCAGGATACTGTTCTTCAAGAAGAGCCGCGAGCTGATGGAGCAGTCTGGTTCATCCTTCATCATCACAGGAGAGGTGCTGGGCCAAAGGCCTATGAGCCAGTTCAGGCGCCAGATGAATTTGATCGAGAGAGAAGCCGGGCTGGAGGGTTTGGTGGTCCGGCCCCTTTCGGCAAAGCTCCTTGCCCCTACTATCCCTGAGAAGAACGGATGGATAAGCCGGGAGAGGATGTTGGATATAGCTGGGCGCTCCAGGAGGCCGCAGATGGCTTTGGCCAGGGATCTTGGGATCAACGACTACCCCTGCGCTGCCGGAGGATGCCTTCTCACCGATCCCAAGTTCGCTGGCCGGATAAAAGACCTCATCGATCATGGTGAGCTGGACATGCAGAACATCAGTCTATTGAAATCGGGCAGATACTTCCGTCTCTCTCAAAATGCGAAGCTTATTGTGGGCCGAAATGAAGGAGAGAATAAAATGCTGGCTATACTGGCAAAGGATGGCGACATACTCTTTGAGCCGCTGGGCATCAACGGTCCGGTTGCCGTTGGAAAGGGCCCTTTTTCCTCACAGCTGCTGGATGTCTCCTGTCGTATCATGGCCCGGTACTGCGACAGGAATGGCAAGAATTATGCAGACATTTCTTACAGGAGGCTTCCTGACGACCAGGTGATGACTGTGAGGTCGGTATGCCTGGACGAAGGAGATTTGGCCAAGCTGAGAGCATTAACAAATGCAGCTTGATAGCATTGTGGACAATTATTGCCGCAAAGACCAATTTGCCTTAATGCACAGCTATTAATCTCCATCAACAATTTCGCACCCCTAATTTAGAAGCAGCGAAAGAAGCTAGAGGTAATTTTATGGCACTGGAACTTGAGAATTTGAGATTTGGAACGGAGCTGCTCAAGCGCGGCTTTGCCAAAATGCAAAAGGGCGGTGTGATCATGGATGTCACCACATCGGAGCAGGCGGTTATAGCTGAGCAGGCGGGAGCAGTGGCGGTCATGGCACTCCATGCCGTTCCAGCGGATATCAGAAAGATGGGAGGTGTGGCCAGGATGGCAGATCCAGCCATAATAGAGCAGATCATTAATGCTGTAACCATACCTTTAATGGCCAAAGCCAGAATCGGGCACTTCGCAGAGGCCCAGATCTTGGAGGCTCTCGGTGTTGATATGGTGGACGAGTCCGAGGTTCTCACGCCTGCTGACCAATTCCACATCGAGAAGACCAGGTTCACTATTCCCTTTGTCTGCGGTGCTCGAAATTTGGGCGAAGCTCTGAGGCGAATTAAGGAGGGTGCGGCTATGATCAGGACCAAAGGCGAGGCCGGTACTGGCGATGTGAGCCAGGCGGTTTTGCATATGAGAATGATCCAAGGGCAGATAAGGAGCCTGAAGGGCATGGATGATCTGCAGCTTCTAAAGGTTTCCCGCGATATCGAGGCCGATTACGACCTTGTTGTGGAGTGTGCTCGACTGCAGCGCTTGCCTGTGGTCAACTTTGCCGCTGGAGGCGTGGCAACCCCTGCGGATGCTGCTCTGATGATGCAGCTTGGAGCTGATGGTGTATTCGTGGGTTCAGGGATCTTCAAGTCTGAGGAGCCAGAGGCAATGGCAAAGGCAATCGTCCAGGCAGTGCATAATTTTGATAATCCGCAACTCCTGGCCCAGGTTTCTAAAGGTCTTGGTGCAGCCATGAAGGGTCTTGATGCGACATTAATTCCAGAGGGAGACGTTCTGCAGGTTCGGGGCTGGTAGTTCCTGTACGAGAAAGCGGGCTAATTGATCCAATTTTCAAGGAGGCGAGGGGGAGGATGTACAGCAGACAGTCTTTTTAAAACACGATGAGTTCTCATGCGTCATCTATTAAGCCCTATTTTAGCGGCAGCTTTTGCTCGATTCTCAAAGCATTTACATCACAAATCCCTAATCACAGGCAAAGGAGCTCACTTATGGCAAGATTAGGGCTGAAGGATATCACCGTCTCCTATGGGACCAACGGAAAAAGAACAACTGCGCTGCATAACATCAACCTCAACATTGAGGATGGCGATTTTGTCTCGCTGATCGGCCCAAGCGGTTGTGGAAAAAGCACTCTGCTTGACCTCGTGGCAGGTCTACGCACCCCCTCCAGCGGCCAGGTACTCATCGACGGCCACGAGATTTGCGGTCCTGGGCCTGATCGAGGCATGGTGTTCCAGGATTATTCTCTCTTTCCCTGGATGAGCGCTCTGGAAAACGTGCGTTTTGCTGTAGAGCATTCATGGGCGAGAACCGATAAGGATGAGTCGCTTGAAATAGCCAATCGATATCTTGATGTCGTAGGGCTGTCCAGCTTCCGCCACAAATACCCAAATACTCTCTCCGGAGGAATGCGCCAGCGCCTGGCCATTGCCAGGATGTTCGCCATGAATCCGGAGATCTTTCTGATGGATGAGCCTTTTGGAGCTTTGGATTCGCTCAACCGGGTATTCATGCAGGACCTCCTGGTTCGTTTGTGGTCTAAAGACGCAAAAAGAAAGACCGTGCTCTTTGTCACTCACGATGTAGATGAAGCCATCTTGCTCTCGGATAAGGTTGTGGTCATGACGCCCACTCCCGGAAAGATAAAAGAGGTCGTGAAAGTGCCCTTTTCCAGGCCTAGAAAGAGGCAGAGCCTTTTCGTGAGCCAGGATTACATAATCCTCCGCTCCAAGCTCCTGGCCCGTTTCAGCGAAGAGATGCAAAAGGACCTGGAAAAACAGGAGAAGGAGCTAATCACCTCTCAGATGCATTGAACAACAGCTCTGCTAATATTAAAAGCGCTGTCAGCATCTAAGGAAATATCACTCAAGAGTGCGGCATGAGAGGCTGCTGGATTATTGTAGACGATGGAAGCGGCGCTATCCTGGTCGACCTTGAGCCCAACAATTTCACCATTCCTCTGAATCAGGTAGGCAATACTGCACAAGTCTATGGAAATGTGACTCTGGTTGAAGGAAAAAAGAAGCTGAAATTCGTTCCTGGATCGCCGTACATCATCGGCAAGAAGGTGGAGATCTCCGGCGAGATCAAACAGCCCCTGGTCTTAACTGGATAGGGGCCAAAAGATAAAATGCTGCTGCACAAAGTGATCCAGCCAGGAGAGACTGATCTCCTGCACCTTTTTTTAAGGCCGCCTGACGCGATTTATAAACCTTGCCATTCAGGCAATAGTTATGTTTTTCTGCAGATGTAAATATAATGCCTGCTTTTCTGGATCCATGCAAGACATGTGTATGAATCTGGAGCTGGTACCTGCAATGATGCCGCTAGAGCCAATCATTTCCCGAGCTGCATTGGATGGCAGAAGGGGCGACATTGAGGCCGATGGAGACCAAGAATTCGGCCTTTTGAGACCGTCGTCAGATGAATTCAGAAGAGAGATCCTTGAAATAAGGAAGAACATCAAACTTTTAGCAGGGTAAAACTCAGGAGAATCAATTGATGGTAATAGGAATCACGATGATAAAGACCGTGCCTGGTTATGAGAAGGCAATCTATGAGTCCCTTAAGGATGCCGAGGGCTTCAAAAAAATCTATCATCTCTTTGGGGAGTTCGATTTCTTCGTGGTGCTTGAAGCGTCCGATAGGAAAGGCCTCGCTCATATCCTGGAGAAGGTGCAAAGCAGCAGGTACATTCTCGATACCTGGCCGCTCTTGGTCTCCAAGGATGGCGATAACTTAGTTTGCAGAAATGCCCCTCTCCCTGTAATGGAGACTTCATATGCCCAGGCAAGCGGGCTGGCTGCAGGCTAGCCCAATCTGAAAAGAGCCAGCCGTCTTCAATGATGTCATGCCGGCCTTATGCCGGGCCGGCACCTCTTCTGATAATCGAAATAATACCACAAATTAGAGATATTTTCTTTTGAGATGAGCAGGATGAACTTCCCATGCATGAGCAGGAAATAGAGCAAACGGACTGCTCAGCAGTCCATCAATTTTTTGGTTAATATTATCTTCAAAAAATTATTCAATTGATACAAATTATTCGCCTCTTTCTCAAGGAGGCCAGTGGATCAGGCCCTGGCGGACCTGATTGCCTGGCTTGTTTGCAGGGCAGGATCATCCGTCTGCAGCTACACGATACTCTGAGCCTCTTGGCAAATCTGGTCATCATTTACTCTGCAACCACCTCCAGAGTTTCCGGGCTTAATCCATAGAGGCTCTGACGCGCATCCTGGAAATAGAAGCGCTCTTGAAGGACATGCTGCTCCTTCAACCTGTTCAGGGCATATCTCACCGTTCTCGGTGGAAGATAGGTCTTGGCGACGATATCTTTTTGAGTGAGGAGTATGCCTGATTCCAGCACTTTAAAGACAAGCTTTGCCGATGGCGGCAAGCGCTCTATCTTCGTGCTGGTCGATTCATTTTTGGCTTCGGCAAAGTAGATCCCTCATTTTACTGTTCACCTGACCAGTCCATGCTGCATTATCCATTATCAAGGCTGCTATAGCGGCAATATTGGCTCTCATGCGCCGGTGTTATGCAAAAAGTAATCAGGCAGATTCTGATTGATACTGAATAGAATCCATCCGAAAGACATGCGGTTTTAGATCAATAACTGTTCAGTGCAGCCAATCTCTCATTTATCAATTTTTCGATTAAAGCAATATTTGTGCATTTCTCCATTGATAAATATTAAGCCGCTATATATCAAATAATGCCCATTTTGAGGTGGCAATAGTGACAAAAATAAGGAATATCGCAATATACGGAAAGGGAGGAATCGGGAAGTCTACGACCTCCTCCAATATCAGCGCTGCCCTCTCGGAAGAGGGCTACAAGATCATGCAGATCGGCTGTGATCCAAAGAGCGATTCGACAAACACCCTCCGCGGCGGCAGGTTTGTGCCTACTGTGTTGGATAGGCTTCGTAGTGGCAAGAGGATCGAGACCGATGAGATAGTGCACGAGGGCTTTAACGGCATCCTCTGCGTGGAGACTGGAGGTCCCGAGCCCGGAGTGGGCTGCGCCGGCAGGGGCATCATCACCGCTATCGAGCTTCTCAAACAGAAGAAGATAATCGAGGAGTTCTCGCCTGATATCATCATCTACGATGTTTTGGGCGACGTGGTATGCGGCGGGTTTGCCATGCCCATCCGGGAGGGGGTGGCAGAGCAGGTCTACACCGTAAGCTCTTCCGACTTCATGTCGCTTTATGCCTCCAACAATCTGTTCAAAGGCGTCAAAAAGTACTCCAAGAGCGGAGGTGCCCTCTTCTCAGGCATCATAGGCAATTCCATCAATCTGCCCATCCACGAGGATATCATTCAGGACTTTGCGGCCAATACCAAGGCCACCATTGCAGGATTTGTTCCCCGCTCTCTGACTGTCGCCAAGGCCGAGCTGCAGGGCAAGACCACTATCGAGGCCGATCCTGATTCAGAGCAGGCGGATCTCTACCGAAACCTGGCCAAAAGCATCGTCAATAACGAGAACCGGTATGTTCCCGGTCCACTTGGCACAGACGAGTTGAAGGCCTGGGCAGAGAGCTGGTATGACCGTCTACTGGAGCATAATAAGCAGCAAGACTGTCAAGCCTCCGAACCGGTTAAAAGCGATCTCAAGTACTATGAACTGAAGCCCGATAGCGTTAAACCAGAGGTGAGATGAAATGGCGTCCAATGATGCTCATAATCTGGTCGAGCCAGGCATCAATCTGAATGCTCCCACCTGCCCAAACAGAGAGCAGCGTGCACATGGCATCAACGTCTGGTACGGCCAGGCATCTCAACTTCTGGTAGAGGCAAGAGAAGGAAAGCTTCAGGCCAGGGACCGCGACTTTCAGCAGACCTCAGGCTGCGCTCTGAACTTCTACCTGGCCGTGCGGCTCAATACCATCCGCGATGCAGCTGTAATCTACCATGCGCCCGTCGGATGCTCGGCATCATCTCTGGGGTATCGAGAGCTCTATCGACATGTTCCAGTGAGCCTGGGCAGGCCTGAGAACTATGATCTGCATTGGATCACGACCAACATCCAGGAGAACGATGTGGTTTACGGAGCAGGGAATAAGCTGCGCTATGCCATCCGGGAAGCAGAACGCAGGTACTCTCCCAAAGCCATATTCATCCTGACATCATGCACCTCAGGTGTCATCGGTGAGGATATAGAAGGAGCTGTGAACGAGCTTCAGCCCTATATCAGCGCTAAAATCGTCCCTGTTCACTGTGAGGGAGTGCGCTCCCGGCTGGTTCAGACTGGCTATGATGCCTTCTGGCATGGCGTTCTAAAGTATCTTGTAAAAAAGCCGGAAAAGAAACAGACGGATCTGATAAATGTGGCCAGTATGCTCTCTTATACCTGGCAGGATCGCCTGGAGATCAAGAGAATTCTCGGAAAGGTTGGGCTGAGACCCAATTTCGTGCCAGAATTTGCGGCTGTGGATCAATTCGAACAGCTCTCTGAGGCGGCGGTTACTGCGCCGCTTTGCCCGACATACACCGATTATCTCTCAAAGGGGCTGGAGCAGGAATATGGTGTGCCCTATTTCCTCTATCCGTCTCCCATGGGCATTAGAAATACAGATGAATGGTTAAGAAAGATCGGCGAGTTCACAGGCAAAGAGAGCGAAGTAGAAAAAGTAATTGAAGAGGAGCATAAGATCTGGCAGCCCAAGATCGACGCCATTCGAGAACAATTCTTGAGGCTTAAGGGCAATGGCGAGAAGCTAACCGTCTTGGGCTCGCTTGGACAGGGCAGGCTTTTGGCTCAACTGCCATTCTTCGAGGAGATAGGACTATCTTCGCCGGCTGCCATGTCTCAGGATTTTGATAACTTGATCCTGGATGAAGTAGAGCATCTGATCGGAACGGTGGGGGATTTTAAAATCCTGGTCAACACCTTCCAGGCTGCTGAGCAGGCTCATGTAACCAGAGATCTTGATCCGGACATCGCTCTTACCTGCCCCTTCCAGGGCTGCTCATTCAAGAGAGAGAAAGGCCTGACCAGAATTCATTCCTTGCGTGCCGATGCTCATCCCCGCAGCACTCAGAGCGGCTATGCCGGAGCTGTAGCCTGCGCCAGTTTCCTGCTCCAGTCCTGGACGAGCAAGTCCTTCCAGAAGACCATGCTTGCCAAGACGGCAGATAGCTACAAAGACTGGTGGTACCAGCAGCCCAATCCACTTCATTACCTTAAGAGGGAGGTTTAAGCATGGCAGCCAAAATTGATGAAATTCCCGAGGATGTGATTTATCCAGAGGTTATGGAGGCACCCCGGTATTCATGCGCTCTGGCAGGAGCTTATTCCACTGCAGTCGGCATCTATGGAGCAGTGCCCATTCTTCATTCAGGACTTGGATGCGGCATAGGCCAGCTCTTCGGCCAGTTCTATGCAGGCGGCCAGAATGCTGGAGGACCGCAAGGAGGCACCAGCACTCCTTGCTCAGGGCTGGTCGAGGAGCATGTCATTTTTGGAGGCGAGGACAAGCTGCGAAGGCTCATAAAATCGAGCATTGAGCTGATGCAAGGGGATCTTTATGCAGTCCTGTCTGGCTGCGTTCCTTCTTTGACTGGAGACGATGTAGAATCTGTGGTCAAGGAATTCAGAGAGCAAGTGCCTATCATCAATGTAAAAACAGCAGGATTTCTGGGCAATTCCTACGAAGGCTATGAGCTCTTTTTCGAGGCAGTGATAGACCAGCTTCTCAAAGAGCTGCCCATCAAGAAAGGGCTGGTAAATGTCTTTGGCGTTGTCCCTTACCAGCATATCTGGTGGAAGGGAAATCTGAGGGCAATCAAGGAGGATTTGCAGAAGCTCGGCCTGGAGGCAAATATCATCTTCACTGAGTTTTCGGGTTTAGAGAATCTGATAAAAATCCCTGCAGCAGAACTGAACATCGTCCTCTCTCCCTGGAATGGATTGCGTGTAGCCAAGAAGCTGCAGGAGAGGTTCAACACGCCGTTTATCACCCTGCCAGGCGTTCCAGTGGGACCCAAGCAAACCACCAGGCTGATTCGGGAAGTGAGCCAGGCCCTGTATCTTCCAGCAGAGCCCGTGGAGGAGTTGATTGCGAGGGAAGAGAGGCATTCATATCGATTTGAAGAGTATTTCGGAGATGTAATGATTCTGGCATTTCCTCAGCCCTATTTCTCTGTGGTAGCTGATAGCGGGACTGCTGTGGGCATCACTCAATTTCTGACCAACGAGGTTGGCTATCTGCCGGATAAGGTGATCATTGCCGACGGCATGCCTGAGGAAAATAGAGAGATGATATTGAGGGAATTGAGCGAGAACCTGGAGTGCATCATCAAGCCTGATGTGATCTTTGAGCAGGATTCGCACCTGATAAGAGAGAACCTGAAGAGAGGACACTCGCTCGTCCTGCTGGCTAGTTCTCTGGAGTGGCCGATAGCATCGGAATCTGGTGCTATAATACATATAACCGTTTCCTTCCCTTCCTTTAACAGGCTCATCCTAGACCAAAATTATGCTGGCTACCGGGGTGGTCTGAGGCTCATGGAGGATATAGTGAGCAAATACTGCGGACCGCTCTAACCGGGCCACACAGCATTATTTTTTTGGTTGCTCAGCATCCATGACCACTCCAATCCAACCGAATGAAATAGCGAGGAGCCAATTTTTCTCTCCAGGTAATCTGCTCGATCATGTGGTTTCTTCAACATAATCCGTATGTTCGCCCATCATGGCCGCGACCTTGAGCTGGCGGAAACCCAAGATATAATATAATCATAGTCAGCGAAATTCCAGCAATTTGGCGGCAGGTTAGCTTTGGCTGCGGATCCGAATTGGATTATAGCATTTTGCCGCTATAAGGACCTTTATCTCTACAAAAAGGGTCTATGGATTATGCCCGAAAGAGCAAGGACGCGTCAGCCGTCCTTGTGCCGTCTGACCGCCGGCCGCAAGGTCGGATCCAGGCATTTAGATTAAGAGGTTTACTTATGGCAAGAATATTTGAAGATCTAACCAAGACCGTCGGCAATACTCCTCTGGTAAGATTGAACAGAGTAACAAAGGGATTGGAAGCCACCGTTCTCGCAAAGCTGGAGTCCTTCAATCCCCTGAGCAGCGTCAAAGACAGGATCGGCGTCTCCATGGTCGAGGCTGCAGAGAAGGCAGGCCATATCAAAGAGGATACTATAATCCTCGAGCCGACAAGCGGCAATACCGGCATCGCTCTTGCTTTTGTCAGCGCTGCCAAGGGCTACAGGCTGAAGCTGGTCATGCCGGAGACGATGTCAATAGAACGCCGCAAGCTGCTCCGAGCCCTTGGAGCGGACATCGTCCTGACTCCCGGGAGCCAGGGGATGAAGGGAGCGGTAAGCACAGCCGAGGAGATGCTGGCTAGAGATCCTCGTTACTATTACATCCCCCAGCAGTTTCGAAATCCGTCAAATCCCGAGATCCATCGAAAGACCACCGCAGAGGAGATATGGAGGGATACGGATGGAAATGTGGACTTTATTGTGGCGGGAGTTGGCACCGGCGGAACCATAACCGGAATTGCCGAGGTCATAAAGTCCCGCAAACCCGGCTTTAAGGCCATTGCGGTAGAGCCTTCCGGCTCGCCTGTTCTCTCCGGCGGCAAGCCCGGACCGCATAAGATTCAGGGCATTGGAGCCGGCTTTGTGCCGGACGTTCTCAGGCGCGACCTTGTAGATGAGATCATCAAAGTGGAGTATGAGGATGCCGTCCAGACTGCCCGACGACTGGCCCGAGAAGAGGGCATTCTTGCAGGAATTTCCTCAGGCGCAGCCGCCTGGGCCGGACTGCAGGTGGCAGCCAGGCCCGAGAACCGGGGCAAACAGATCGCAGTGATAATGCCAGACACTGGTGAGCGCTACCTGAGCACAGAGCTCTACGAGTTCTAAGGATGGAGAGAAGATGGGCTACAGAGAGGACATCCGGACGGTCTTTGCCAAAGATCCAGCAGCCAGGTCTGTTCTAGAGGTCATAACCTGCTATCCGGGATTGCATGCCATCTGGCTGCATCGGATATCCCACTTTCTCTGGGGGCACAATCTCTTTTTCCTGGCCAGATTTACCTCGCATGTATCACGTTTTCTCACTGGTGTGGAGATTCACCCGGGAGCAAAGATCGGCAAGCGTTTCTTCATAGATCACGGCATGGGCGTGGTCATCGGTGAGACCGCCGAGGTGGGAGACGACGTGCTGATATATATGGGCACCGTATTGGGCGGTACCAGCCTGGACAAGGTCAAGCGCCATCCCACCATTGAAGATAATGTGGTGATCGGTGCCGGATCCATCATCCTCGGACCGATAACTGTGGGCAGAGGAGCCAAGATCGGAGCAGGCTCGGTGGTGGTCCGGCCTGTCCCGGCAGGAGCGACAGTGGTGGGCGTGCCGGGAAGGATTGCTGAGCCACAGTGCCCGGCCATGGCAACTGACCTCAATTATGCCGATCTGCCCGATCCCATGCTGCGCGTGGTCAGTCGGCTGCTGGACAGACAAAACAGGCTGGAGGATCGGCTGCGGGATCTGCAAAAAGCCTTGCCCGGCCTGGAGGGAGAACGACTCTCCGCCCAGATTGAGAGAGAGGAGGAGATCCGGGAGGCTTTGCGGGATGTGCTCGACCCTGAGGTAGGAATAGATATTGTGGATCTGGGTCTGATTAAAGACATAACCATCTCGGATGATGGTAAGGTAGCAGTGAACATGGTCCTGACCTCCCAGATCTGCCCTATGGTCAGCCATCTAACTGAGCAGATCCGCCGTCGCGTGGAAGGACTGCAGGGAGTCCGGGAGGTTGAGGTAAAGGTCCTGGACGAGCCCTGGAACTGGGATCAGTTTCTCCAGCGGCAGAAGGCGAGGGCCTAGAAATGACCAAGATATCCAGAATGTTGCCAGGCTACAATTGCGGCGAATGCGGTTATCGACAGTGCAAGGACTATGCAGAAGAGATATCCATAAAGGGCGATTTCGGCAAATGCCCTCACCTTGAACTGGAGAGATTCGTCGATACCAGGGCTGAGATCAAGGAGTTCCTATCAACCCACATTATCGAGGACAGAGTCGAAGATCTCCCGCCCGCATGCCAGGGCTGTGGGGAGGGAATCGCACGATTGAAAGGTGATCGAAAGGCGGATTTCTCTCTGGGCCCAATTCCCGGAGAGCCATCATGCCGCGAGGATCTGTATCCCTTCTCCAGGCCAGAGGAAATTGAACCTGGAGATTTTCTGAGGTATAGAGCACTGGGCTGCCCCGTGATACATTTTGCCAGGGTGATGATGTACAGCAAGGGCATCGTCACGGTACATCTGGCTGGCCCCCACCAACTTCTCCGCAGTGAGTTTCAGTATAAAGATGTAGGCACCTGCATGGTCACGGGTTTTGAAGGAGCCGTCAACAATGGCCGGATACCTGATGTGGGCGAAACAGTCAAGTTTCTGCCCAGCCACTGCCGCATGCAGCAGGTACATTCAGGAGTCATTGTCCATTCCGAGGGAAGCCGATTGAGAATTGAGGGAATTGACCTGAAAATATGGCGCTAAGATTCGCATTCATAGGAAGCAGCCGATGTTGCCCAGCTTTCCGACCATCTGCAAAACTGTTGTCGGCCAAATGCCCCTTTCACATTGGTCGGGGCTCAATCAGAAGCTATGCCTTATGCAAATATTGCAGGTATCCCAGCATTTATTGAACTGCGAGATGCATATGTGTTTGGAGAAATTTGAATGACGAATCTAAAGCAACCGTCAGATAGGATTCATCAGCCGGAGGTGACGGCTGAGTAGGACCAGGCAATACTCCTTTCCTTTGTATCTATTTTTTCAGAAGATTCCTTCCCACCGGCCCACAGCCTCCGAATAAGCAACTAGCAGATGATCTATATGGCAGTCCCTTTGAAGATCGGTTATCTACCTACGCTGTATCACACCAGCTTTGTTCTTCGCGCCTCAGGGCGGATGGATGACCTGGGCATTAAGGCCACCTGGAAGCTATTTCCTAATGGACCGGAGATGGTGGAAGCGTTTAGCCGAGAAGAACTTGATTTGGGCTACCTCGGTCTTCCTCCAGCAATGATTGGAATTAACAGAGGCCTTAGGATCAAATGCGTGGCTGGTGGGCATGTGGAAGGAACAGTTCTAATAGGGGATAGAAGCTGCCAAGTCAAGGAGATGGCATCCCATGCCCTGGCTCAGTTCAAAGACAGGATCATAGGCACTCCCAGGAGGGGCTCAATCCATGATGTCGTCCTGCGCGAGTTCGCAAGAGATTGCGGGCTCGCAGATTCGATAGAGATCAAGAACTTCGACTGGGCAGATTTTATTCTGGATGCACTGATGGATGGAGAGATAGATGGAGCCTGCGGTACTCCAGCGCTAGCGGTCCTGGCCAGGCGGCAAGGATCCAAAATAATCCTCCCGCCTGATAAGATCTGGCCGTTTAATCCCAGCTACGGCATTATTGCCGGGGAGAGATTGATACTGGAATCACCTCTCACTCTGGAGAATTTTCTTGTGCTGCATGAAGACGCATGCAACCTATTGCGTGAACGTCCGCAAATAGCAGCGAGCAGGGTGCATAATGACATAAAGATCATCGATGAGGATTTCGCCAGAGAGGTTTTGGCAGTCTCGCCCAAATATTGTGCCAGCCTTCCTGATGAGTATATTGATTCGTCGCTGGCTTTCGTGCCAGCGCTGAGAGTTATGGGCTACATTGACAGGGATTTGGAAAAAGAGGATGTATTCTGGACCGATGCCATAAAGAGAGTTCATCCCCATGAGCATCATTATTCACTCATCCGCCAGTAATCCTTAATTGCATATAGAGATCGTTTGCCAAACCTCACCTCGGGCCCAAAGCCGACATCTCCCTGAGGCGGGATACAGTCCCTTCAATAACCTGGCTGGCATAATCTATATCCTCCAGGGTATTGCTCCTCCCCAGAGTTATACGCAGAGAGCCATGACACTCTTCGGGCGCAAGTCCAATTGCGGTGAGGACGTGGCTGGCGGCAAGCTTTTTGGATGAGCACGCTGACCCGGTGGAGGCTGCTATGCCTCTGGCATCCAGAAGCAGGACGAGCGACTCGCCTTCAATATATTTGAATCCGAAGTTGAGGTTGGAAGGCAGTCTCTGGCTTGGATGTCCATTGAGCCAGGATTCACCTATCCTGCCGAGCACAGCTTCTTTAAGACTATCTCTTAAGGCCGTTAGCCTCTCTGCTTCATCCGTCATGGTTTCTTTTGCCAGGTCGGCAGCTCTTCCCAGTCCCACTATGCCGGGAACATTCTCTGTTCCGGATCTCAGCCCCCCCTCATGGCCTCCACCATGCTGTATGCTCTCTATATTGACTCCTTTGCGGACAAAGAGAGCTCCAATGCCCTTTGGGCCGTAGAGCTTATGCCCGGATATGGAGAGCGCATCCAAGCACAGAGCCTTCACATCCACTGGTATCTTGCCCGCGGTCTGGACGCCATCGGAATGAAAATAGATCATTTTCTCTCTAGCGATCTTCCCGATCTCATGCAGCGGCTGGATGGTGCCTATCTCGTTGTTGGCATGCATGATTGAGATGAGGATAGTGTCCGGGCGAATTGCCGCTCTCACCGCATCAGGCTCCACTAAACCCTCCCTGGTTACAGGAAGATAGGTCACACTATAGTCCAGTCTGGTCAGAGTCTTGCACACCTCTAAAACAGCCGGATGCTCGAAAGAGGATGTTATTATATGACGTCCCTTCTTTCTATTCTTCAGGGCAATGCCTTTTAAGGCAAGGTTGTCGGATTCTGTGCCGCCGCTGGTAAAATAGATCTCGGATGGCTCGGCATTGATGAGGGCTGCAACTTTGGACCTTGCCACTTCAATGGCAGCTCTTGCCTCAAGGCCGAAGCTATGAAGGCTAGAGGCATTTCCATACAAATCGGAAAAGTAGGGAATCATTGCCTGCAGCACCTCCGGAGCAACCGGGGTGGTTGCAGAATGATCCATGTAGATTCTATTCATGGTTATTTTCCTCCAGATTGATCGATGCATTCTCCATTTGATGCGCTCATAGCAAAGCAGAAATTGAGATCATCTCGGAAATGATCCACTAGACCGTTAATAACAATTGTTATCATATAAAGCATTTGCCCAAGCATCTCCGCACAACTAACAAAACTGGCAAACTTTGCCTCTATACACGGTTTATTCAATAACTGCTCCATTGAATTCTGTGACAAAATATGTTCGTAGAAGTTGATCCAGACGTTAAATTGTTCGTGCAGGACTGGGGCAGGGGCAGACCATTTGTGTTCATTCATGGCTGGCCTTTAAGTCATAGGGCATTCGAGTATCAGATGGTGCCGCTCTCGAGAGCAGGCTATCGAGTGATAGGCATAGACCTGAGGGGCTTTGGACAATCAGATAAGCCCTGGCAGGGAAACGATTACGATACCTGGGCAGAGGATATCAGAAAGGTCATCGAAAAGCTGGACTTGCATGATGTACTGCTCGCCGGCTTTTCCATGGGCGGAGCAATCGTTATGCATTACGCAGCCCTTCAAGAAGATATAAGAGTGACCAAGCTGGCACTCATGGGGGCAGCAGGACCGCTATTCTCAAGAAGAGCAGATAATCCTTATGGCATACCAATCCAAGAGATCGAAGAGACACTTGCAGCCGCTCTTCAAGATCGATCCAAGCTTGCACGGGATCTGGGGCTGGTGAATTTTCACACAACAGCCAGTCCTCAGTTCTATCGCTGGCTGGAAGGCATTCGAATGGAAGCGTCGCCGTATGCAACTGTGCGAGGGCTTGAGGAGCTGAGGGATCAAGACCTTCGAGCCGAGCTGAAAGATATTAAAATCCCCACACGAATCTTCCATGGCGTTCATGATCAAGTGGTGCCATTCCAGCTAGCTGTGGAGCTGCATAGACATATAAGGGACTCAGTGGTTATCCCATTTTATAATAGCGGCCACGGCCTATTTTACGATGAACGGGATAAACTAAATAACGAGTTGGCACAGTTCATCAATCAACAGCGTCTCTGAATGATTTCAAAGACCTGAAACCGGCTGCGGGCCTGCTTTTGCAGCCTGTCTTCCGGTAGAGCCAATTAATGCTCAATCCATGCTTGCCCGCTATATCCAGGAACGATTCTGCCGTATACTTTATCTGCTCCCAGCTTTGGCCATAGGTAGTTCAGCTTCCATTTGCGAGTAGCTCCGGCAAATTCGCCAATAATCCCCCTATCTTTAAGCTCGTCACTAAAGAAAAAGCCTCTTCTCTTATGCGTCTTCGCAACCACATCAAAGCTCTCTGCAGTATCCACTTTGGAAAGAGTATGCCTTCGAGGCCATTCGCTCAAGACCTTCGATCCCCGAATCCGCGAAAATTGCTCCAGAAAGTAGTTGGATTTCTTAACCTCTTGCGAAGCTATCTCGTTCAGATCTTGACATTCAGCATTCTCTCAATCGCTTTTCTCGCCCGAAAAGCGATATCCTCTGGTACTGTCACCCGCGGCTGAAGGGTCTGTAGCGCCCGTAAGACCTTCGTGAGGTCGGTCTTCTTCATATTCTTACAGATAGCATTCTTGCTGAGTGGATAGAATTGCTTCTCTGGATTCTCTTTCTTCAGTCGGTAGACCATGCCAGCCTCAGTTCCAATGATAAATTCCCTGGCAGTACTGGCCTTGGCATGCCGGCCCATGCCAGATGTGCTGCAAACGAAATCTGCCAGATCGATTATATCAGGCCGGCACTCGGGGTGTACCAGCACTTCTGCGTTGGGATGCTCGGTTCGGGCAGCCAGTACCTCCTGGGCGGTGAAACGATCATGCACATAGCAGTAGCCGTTCCAGGGAATGATCTTCTTATCAGTATGGCGGGCTATATAGGCTGCCAAATTTCGATCAGGGACGAAGATAATCTGTTTCTCAGACAGAGAGTTTGCCACCTGCAGTCCATTGGCAGAAGTGCAACAGATATCGCTTTCCGCTTTTATCTCTGCAGTTGAATTTACATAGCAAACTACTGCCGCCTTCGGATACAGTCTCTTAAGATCGCAAAGCTGGTCGGCAGTGATCATGTGGGCCATCGGGCACCAGGCATCTTTCTCAGGCAGCACTACCCTTTTTTGAGGTGAGAGGATGGCCGCAGTCTCCGCCATAAAGTCCACACCACAAAAAATAATAACTTCCGTATCCAAGCTGGCTGCCACACGAGAAAGCTCCAGGGAGTCGCCCACCAAGTCTGCTACATCCTGCACCTCAGGTTTCTGGTAATTATGAGCCAGGATAGTCGCATTATGCTCTTCCTTTAATGTGAGAATTTCATTTCTGGTATCGTATGTATCGTTCATCTGCAACTCTTCTTGGATTCGATCATGCACTTCCTTGTATGCCTTGGATTCTACGCCATATACTGCAGGCCTTAGTCACCTGTGATGGGCGCTAACAATTGTTATCTTATAAATAGATGTCGTACGAAGGCTTATATACTAAAACGTCTTCAATTAACAATTGTGATTTTAAGCTAAAATGAATGCTTAGGGATCGAGACTAATGAAGTCACCATGCGAACAAGTAGTATGGGATATATTGCCAAGCATAAGAGCGGCAATTGCAGAAGCGCTGGTCAAACGCGGAATGGCTCAAAAGGACGTTTCGGAGTTGCTTGGAATCTCACCGCCTGCCGTTTCTCAATATGTCTCCAAGAAGAGAGGGTATAATATTGAATTCGGTAAAGAAATTAAAGAATCTATATCCAGACTTACCGACGATCTCTGGGAAAAGAAGATAGACAACCCTGCAAAGGGCATATGCGAGATTTGCAGAATGATGAGGGATGACGAAGATACATGCAGTCCTGCTCGATGCGAGTAAAATTGCGAAAGCATATATTTAAAAATGTTTTCATTTTTCCTTCAGAAATTGGGTGATATGTAGCTATAATATCAAGACTGCCTATAATACCTTATCAAGCGAGGATTTTTAATGAATTTTTGTAGTCAGCTAAAGAATATCAGATCGGAGATAGCGAAGAAAGGAAAAATCATAGTGGCATATTCAGGAGGAGTAGATAGCAGCCTACTAGCAAAAATTGCTCATGATGTTCTGGGGGAAAATGCCCTATGCGTTATAATCGATTCGGAAACCCTGCCCAGAAGCGAATTGGATTACGCCGTACAATTAGCCCAATCTCTAGGCTTGAATTATGAGGTAATCAGAATGCAATTCCTGTCTGCCGAAGAATTCGTCCAAAATCGGACCGATCGGTGCTACTTCTGTAAAAAAGCATCCTTTACGACGCTTAAGATTTTGGCTGCCGAGAGAGGAATCACATGTATAGCGGACGGGATGAATTGCTCCGATTACGACGATTATAGGCCAGGCATTGCAGCCTGCGAAGAGATGGGCATATGGCATCCTTTTGTGGATGCGGGCATATCTAAAGAAGACATTCGAGAGTTAGCTCGCCGCATGAAGCTGTCGTTCTGGAACAAGCCACCTTCTGCATGCCTTTCCTCTAGGATCCCCTATGGAGAGAGAATTACGATCAAGAATCTTGAGATGGTGGAACTGGCCGAGGATTTCCTGAAATGCCTCGGTTTTGGACAGCTAAGGGTAAGGGCTCATGGAAATCTGGCGAGGATTGAATTGCTGGGCAATGATCTAGAGAAGGCCATGCTTAATAGGATCGAAATATCCAAAAAATTCCGGTCCTTTGGATTCTCATATGTTACACTGGATATGAACGGATTTAGAAGCGGCAGCATGAATGAGGTCTTGCTAATCCCAACAAATGGATGAAAATAGGACCGATATCAACAATAACATAATTGAGAATGGGATCTCAAGAACACAGAAATCTGAAGGATAATCAGAATTCACCTATAAGGATGACAATTGATCCAAATATGCTTGACCCCCCCCGCCATTACCAGTAGATTTATATATCTAGTTATGGTTAACAATTGTTATTGAAGATCACAATTATGAAATTAGGGCCATCTAGAGCAGCTCGCTTGGATTTTGTTGAGGTGTAATCATGGATGAATGCAATACTTGCCTCCTTATAATGGGATGTCCAGAGGTTCCGGTGCAGATGAGCGTTGTACTCTATCTCTCTAATAAACTGAAGAAATCTGGGAGAGATGTGACAGTTGCTGGCACCGATGCCGCGCTTAAATTACTGAAAGTGGCAGATATTGAGGGACACTATGTGGAAAAAACCATGGACGTTGACCAATGTATTGCGGATATTGTCGAAAAGAAGATCAATTTTGATTGTTGCTTTGCCTTCATGCACAGCGATGCCGGTCTGACCTATGCGGCAACTATGTCTGCTATATCCTCTGTCAAGCTGTACGCGGTGATCTTTGGAAAAAATGCCGAATCCTTGTCCGATTCGGTGGATTTTCCGGCAGAGAAAATCGTAGCAAAGGCGGTGCATAATCCTGTTCCCCTGAAGAGCAAGATCGACAAGGTGATTGCATGAGCTGTGTCGAGCAAATGAAGTACAAATTGTACCTGGAGCGCATCTCCTTCAAAGAAGCACGCGATTACATTGAAAAGAGCTCTGAAGAAGTATACTATGTCGATCCCGGCTATAAGATCTTCAAGGACTATTATATCATAGGAGTGCCACCGGTGGCTATGGGAGTGCGGGGAAAGGAGATGCTATTCACCTTTGTCAAGCCTTGCCATGGCACTTTCGTCATGGGCATAGACTCAGAGGAAGAGATCGCTCGGCTTCGGGAAAACGAGAAAGAGAAGATGAAGAGATTATTGAAAAAGGGTGCCATGAAGGATGAAAAGAGATCACAACAGCTTCCGATCAGCTTCAATAAAATTTATGAGAATTAGCATTCTGGAGGCGTTATGTTGATAAAAGTTCTGGCTTTTGCCAGCTTTAGAGAGATCCTGGGAAAAGAGAGAAAGCTGGACGTTAATGAGGGAGCTACCGTAAAAGAGGTTCTGGCAATCCTGGCGTCTTCCTGCACCGGATTCAAGGTGGCAGCCTTTGAAGATTCCGATGAGCTCATGGATTATGTTCTGCTCATGATCAATAATAAAAGGATCGAAAGCCCAAGAGATCTATCAAGATCATTGCATGAGGGCGATGAGCTGGCCATATTTCCTCCTGTGGCAGGAGGATAGATCCTTCTGATTGAGAATACTCGAATAGCATTGCATAAACCTGAATTTTTAATGATGGGTGATGAAAACGAAAGATCGATATATATTGATAACTGCTCTATGTTTGCTGGGATTGGTTTTCTTCGATTTGTCTCCTGTCCTGTCAAAGAACGTTCCTGCAGAGCTAGATGGAGAAGAATTAAGAATCAGCGGCATTCTCGATAATGCAACTCTCTATGAGGGAAAGATGGTGGTAATAGAAGGGACAATAGAGAGAGAGTGCCCCTCAGGCTGCTGGTTCATACTTAACGACGATACCGGTAGCATATACGTTGATATTCTGCCGAGCAACTTCGTAATACCCCAGAAGAGAGGCGAAGATGCAAAGGTATATGGTGAAGTCACAATCAAAGACGGCGATCCCATGCTCATCGGTAAAATCGTCGAGATTGGTGGAGAAATTTATAAATGAATCTATTCACCCTTGCAGCCAAGAACCTAACCCGCCGCCGAGGCAGAACAGGCCTCACCATTCTTGGCGTGGCCATTGCCGTATCGGTCCTATTCAGCCTCCTCTCCCTAAATTCCGGATATGAAAAAGAGCTGAATAATGAGGTGAACAGCATGGGGGTGCATATTCTGGCGGTTCCTAAAGGCTGTCCCTATGAAGCCGCTTCACTCATCATCCACGGAGGAGTTATACCAAAGTATCTCTCTGCCTCGGACCTGGATAATGTTACCAGCATTCCGGATATAGAATTGGCCACCCCCATGCTTATGCACCAATTTCTGAAGAAGGATGAGAAGACAGGCAAGAGCACGCCACATATCATTTACGGGATCAAGATGGAAGATATGCTCCGTCTCAAGCCCTGGTGGGAAGTTGAGGGGAGGTTCTTCATGGAAAATGAAACCAACGTCATGTTAGCGGGCAGAGATCTGGCGGAGAAAGAGAACCTGAGCGTTGGGCAGGTGTTGCCTGTTGGTCCGAATAAAGAGCAGTTCACCATCGTTGGCATCCTGGATAGGACTGGTGATCAGGATGATCAGTTCCATTTCTTCCCCTTAGAGGAAGCACAGAGGGTCTTTGGCAAAGAGGGCAGGATCACGACGATAGCGGTTAAAGTAAGAGACGTGAGCCGCATCTCAGCGGTTTCGGAAGAGATGGAAAAGATTCCAGATATCCAGGTAGTCACCATGACTCAGATTATGGGGACCATAATGAATCTGGCAGGTTCAGCGAAATCTCTCCTCCTTACTGTGATAATAATAGCCTTGATCATCAGCGCCTTTGGTATAATCAATACATTGCTCATGTCTGTGAATGAAAGAACGAGAGAGTTCGGTATGATGAAGGCCATTGGAGCCTCGGGATCAGACATCAGTGCGATGGTCCTGATGGAAACGGTTTTCATAACTATCAGTGGCGGCATAATAGGGATGTTTGCCGCTCTTATGGGATCAAGCCTGATTGAGAGCTTCGTTAAGGGAATGCTTCCTTACTCCCCTTCGGGATCGCTCATCTCATTCAGTCCGGAACTGGTTGCGTTCTCCCTGGCCTTCTCGGTTATCTTGGGGCTGGTTTGCGGGATATATCCGGCGTTTCTATCATCGCGCTTGAGCCCCATGGAAGCTATCAGGAGTGGACTGGAATGAGAAACGTAATCGAAGCCAAGAATCTCTCCAAGGTCTATCGTCGAGGAAGAGAAGAGATCTATGCTATTAAAGAGGTTGATTTCAGCGTTAGCGAGGGTGAATTTATCTCGATCGTCGGTCCTTCTGGGTCCGGAAAGACGGCGCTCCTAAACGTCTTGGGCTGTCTAGACCCTCCTTCGGGAGGAAGTCTGAGGCTAAACGACATCGAGATAAGCGGACTTAGGGAGCGTGATTTGGTGAAGCTGCGAAGAGATAACATCGGCTTTGTCTTCCAGCAGTTTCACCTCATGCCTGCGCTTACCGCCCTGGAGAACATAGAACTTCCATTGCTCTTCAGCCATCGTGATGGGAACAAGAGCAGGATTGACAGTATCCTAAAGAGGGTGGGCTTGGGAGATCGAGGCAATCATCTGCCTGGGCAGCTTTCCGGCGGCGAGATGCAACGGGTGGCAATCGGGCGGGCGCTGATAAACGATCCCATGATAATACTGGCAGATGAACCAACAGGCAATCTGGACTCAGAAACATCGCAGATTATCTTCGAGCTCTTTTCTGATCTCAACCGGCAGGGTATGACTCTGATTGTTGTAACTCATGATCTTGATATGGCAAGAAAGGCGCATAAGATGTATAAGCTTAAGGACGGGCGGATTGTGGGGTGCGTGCAGACCTAAGCTGCAGAATGAGATACCTCAGACAACAAGAGGCGCACAAGGGAGGATGCAAGGCCGAAAAAGCATAATCTCAAATCTCGAAGTTATTGGCCCAGGTATTGGAATATTATGGCTCCTCGCTATTTGGCATGGGCGAACTTGAATCGTGAATTCTCTGTGTCTCCGTGCCTCTGTGGTGAACCGCTATGCTCTGACCCAACCAAAGAGACATAGAGGAACAGAGGCCATATTCTCTGCCGGACCTCACCCACATAATTCAGCGAAGAGCCAAAAGGATTGATCCCCCAAGTGATCTATCAATATCATTGCATGAGTGTGATGAGCTGGCCATATTTCCTCCTGTGGCAGGAGGATAGATCCTTCTGATCAAGATCGTGAGACTTGATAGAATAAACGAATAGGCATAGCAAACCTCAAACATAAGGTGATCAAACCAAATATCGAGTTGGTCTTCTGAGACGGGCTCTCTTCTATCCCACATCCCGCAGGTGGCTTTGTTTTGTGAAACATTTTTATGTTGACATGATCTATTAAGTGAAAAAGGGATATGAAGGGGCTTGAAATGAAATTATCAACGCTATCGCTTGACCACTTAGGGTTAGTTGCCGCGATATTCGATGCTTTGGGAATTTCAGAGGTGATTGATGAATCGATTCCTAAGACTCGTAACTGCAAACTGAGCCATTCTGCGATAATAAAAGCATTGGTGATCAACGGATTGGGTTTCGCGGAACGCAGACTGTATATATTTCCTAGCTACTTTGAAAATTTAGCGCTAGAACGTTTTTTTAATCCTGGTGTCGTCCCTGAAGATTTTAACGAGGATGTTGTCGGCAGAACCCTCGACCGAATCAATAAATTCGGCTCGACAGCTCTTTTCAATAATATAGCCATTAAATGCATGCAACAACTCGCTTTTGGCACTAATATCTACCATGTTGATACCACGAGTTTTGGTGTTCATGGCGATTACGAAGGACTGGACTGCAAGCCTGCTATGGAGATAACTCTTGGTCATCCTAAAGACGGTCGCTGGGATCTAAAACAGTTCATTGTGAGCATGGTGACCAATCAATGCGGTATTCCTCTCTTTGTCAAGGCTCATTCAGGAAATAAATCGGATAAGAAAACTCTTATTGAGACGATTCAGATGTTCAAGTCTAATCTGGACTTCTCCGGAAAGAACTACTTTGCGGCAGATAGCGCCCTCTTCAGTTCCGAGAATATTCGTCTTCTTGGCGATAGCACTCTATGGATAACTCGCGTTCCAACAACCGTTCGTGAGGTTAAAGATCTTCAGAGACTAGATCTAGAGATGAAAACATGCTCTGATGATCGATATAGTATCTTTGAGACGGAAATTAACTATGGTGGAATAGATCAGAAGTGGGTTGTGGTCGATTCCAGAGAAATGCATGCTAGTAAGGCAAAGACTTTCGATAGACGGATCGGCAAAGAGTTCACTGAAGCGCGAAAATCGCTTAAGAAACTGGGATATATAGTTTTTGCGTGTGAAGCTGATGCCAGAAAGGCTGCAGATCGATGGATATCGGAAAATCCTCATTTCACACTAACTGGCTTAAGTATATGTGAAATCTCCAAACGCATCGACTCAAAGAGAGGCCGTCCAAAGAAGGATGAGCAGCTTGAGAAAGGCTATCTCATTGAAGGAGAAGTTCAGCGAAATGAGGCAACGATCGCTAACGAGAGATCTAGACTTGGCAGATTCGTCCTGGCGAGTAACGATAAGACTCTCGAGGGGGAATTGATGCTTCAATATTACAAAGGCCAAAACGCTGTCGAGAAAGGCTTTCGATTCCTAAAAGACAAAAGCTTCCGAGTGGCAGAAGTCTATCTCAAGAAAGAGGAACGGATCGAAGCTCTATCCATGATAATGGTTCTATCTCTGTTGATCTATTCGATTGCAGAATGGATGATTCGGAAGAGGCTGAAAGAATCAGGAGAAACTGTGTTAAACCAGCTAGGGAAACCCACGCAATGTCCTACGTTGAAATGGATATTCCAAAAGTTCAGGAATATAAATGAGGCAATTATTGAACTGAAGGGATCGGTTCATCGAGAGGTCATTAATCTAAATGAAGAACAAATTAAAATTATCAAGTTGTTCGGCCTAGGATGTGAAAAATGCTATATCGGATGAGAGACATGCGGGATGTGGGTTCTATCTTTTTTCTTCCCCATCAAAGGACATGCCTGCAGAGCAGGAGATAATAAGAATGGGCGGCCTGACCCTCTTTCCCGGTGCGGAGAGCACATAGCTCAATATCTCCTCCAGTGGGGAATCGGGCAGGTCCCTCACCAGTGCGGCAAGCTCTTTATTGATGAGATGGTACTCATCCCGGGCGGAGAACATCGATCCAAGTAGTCTCGGCCAGGTTATTTAGCTTTTGCTGAGGAAGACATTGGGGCGATGGATCGAATACCAATAACTATTAATAGTAATCAATCACTCTGATATTTAAGAAAATTTTGGGAGGAGGAGTAGATGCATAAAAAAATGATATGGCTTTTGCTCATCACCTGTGCAGTTTTTGCAGCAATTTCAATGGCCCAAGAGCCAGCAGAACTCAATAAGAATATTCTGATGAAGGAAATCTCCGCTCCAGACTCTTTAGCTGCCTCAGCCACACCAGCCAAAGCCCCTTCAGCGATTGCAGCGGTTGATACTGCTCAAGCATCAGCAGTCGCTCCCCTTGCGGGAGCAGATCTCAGACCTGCATTATGGGTGGATTGTTATACGGGAGATTTTGAAGATGTCTTGGCGAGAAGAGGTTTCCTCTTTGTAAGGAATATATATGTTTATGTATATAATAGCGGAACTAGAGCAAGCAGTGATGCCTCAGGGAAAATTGAATTCTTCGATGTATTGACAGATAGAAATGTAGTATTTGAGTTCAATGTGGATCCAACTGAATCCAAGAAATGGGGAAATATTCGTCCAAGAAATAGTGTAGCAGGACCTTTCATCATCAAGAAAGATACAGGAATTACTGCCAGCGTCACTTTCCGCCCCACTTCTACCAGCCCGTCAAAGACCAGGACGATCATAGAAAAAGAATGCAGCATTCTTACATGATCTTCCATTAAATATTTATTTTTTTTTAAACATAAATCAAAGTAGTCTGTTAGACTCTATTTTTGCGCATCTTCCCGCAACCACCCGGTATCCCTCTTGATCCAGATGCTTTATGGCCTCCGGGCTCTCTGTTCCCGGCTGCATCCAGAATACCCCAAAGCCCTTCTTCTTCGCCTCCTCGGCCAGGGCGGGGACGGCAGATGGTCGGCGGAAGACATCGATGATATCGATATCCTCCGGGACATCCTGGATGGAGGCTAATACCTTCTCTCCCAGGATGGTCTGGCCGGCACAATTGGGGTTCACCAGATAGAGCTTGAAGCCGTGCCTTTTCAGGACCTCGGATACGAAGTAGCTGGGCTTGTATGGGTCCGGAGAGATGCCGACCACGCAGATGGTGCGGCAGCTGGTGAGGGCATCTTTCAGGTCTTTGTCATCTCTGAGGATGGGCATGAGATCTGATATGGCTGGGATAGGATAAATAGCTTTGATTGAGATCTTCTGGGAAGGAATTCAGGCCGCGACCAAGCTCTGAATAATGGCCTCCTTAGCTCTTCTTGCACAGCACCTTGTCCAGGAATATCAGGTTCTCCGGGGACTCGATCAATCTGACACGATCCCCTTTCACATCGACCACCGCGTCCAGCCGGGTGAAGTGGACCTGAGACACCCTGACCAGGGGCTCGCATCGGGCCTGCAGGTGAGCCCGGAAGCCGTCCATCATCCCTCCGTCTCCCATGTAGTCCACCAGGCGGCGGAAGAGCTTGGGGAGGATCACCACATTCTCGGTGAGGGGCTCAAGGCTCGGCACAAAGAAGCCTTTTGTGGTCAGGTCGCATGGCCATATCCCCCGTCCCTCGGACCTGGCACCGGCCATGGCCCGAGTGAGGGGGAGGCGAAGGTCGGAGAAGAGGCCGTTGTAATAGGTGGGATAGGCCAGGCCACGAGCAATGAGGCCATAGTTGAGGCTCCGCTTCAGTATCGACTCGTCCAGGATGACCTCGGAGCCGTCTTTATGTTCGATTCCGCCGGCAAAGACGAAGGCCACCGGCCGCCGGTTTGCCTCTGTGCTTCTGGCCAGGATATAGCCCTCTGTCTCATCCTGGGCTTTGATCACCCTGCTCTGGCTCTCATCCCACACCACCTCATCGATTCCCAGATATGATAGCAGATACCGGCAGGCCGCTCTCGCCAGCTTCATCGGCTGGTGGTATCCCTGATAGTGAGTCTCTAGGGCGTCCACCCCCTCTACGCGCAGCTGGGCATGGCCGCGAGCATTCAATTCCGCCGCCGGGCCGGAGAGCTTTTTCCAGTTATCAGGATTCCTGGCCCGAAAGCGGATTGAATCGCCATCAGGGCTGTAGCCCTTGACGTGAAATGTCCCCTTTATCAAAAAGAATGCCATTCATATCATCCTAAATATCTTTTGATATACCTATTTTTAGTACTGCACAATTTTTAGGATTTATAGTTTATTATCGAGAAATAGAATATTCAAAAAGGGATCGAATTGATTTCTACGCCAGCTGTGCCCAGCCGAAAGCGCGCTCCTTCTTCGCAGCTCTGCCCTTTTCGCAAGTCTATCTGCAATAACCTTTTTCCCCAATTAGCGCCAATGCAACAAATATGTCCCCCAGCCTCGCCATCTACCGCGGCCTGAAGCGTGCAGAGATCGACCTCGCTGCCTCAAACAACGAGGAGCGGATCCAGTGACATCGTAAAGGCTGCAAAGCCAGCAGGAAGATTAAATAGTTGGCATAGTATGTCATATCTAATGGCAGAGTAGTTGGTTGGCTTGTTATGATAATCCTGAGGTCGCAGAAATGATGTCAATTGCCAAGAGGCCTGCAATGGAGGACCCTGGGAACGGCAAGGAGTTTATAGAGGGCATTCTGATAATTTTTCAATTATCTGGATCCGGATCGATTAATTGAACGGTGAGTCGCAAAATTTAAATTCAGAAAGATAAAATAGATATAATAACCTGTAGTTTCCAAGTTTTTGATTTTGCATACGCAATGCAGTAAAGAGGTAAAGCAAATATTATTAAATAGCATGATATTAGCACAAAAAGGATATCTATTACTGGTCAATTATGTGGGAATTGGATTCAGTTTATAAAGTTGGTGGTTGAAATGAAAAACTTGGAAAGTACAGTTACATATAAAAAATATATATAATATTATTTAATATTTCTGGTGGTAAAAATATGACTCTCTATGAAGTTAACCAGGCTGCTGAAATAATTCAGGAAGCTGCCGGTGAAGATGCAAAATATATTTTCGGACTTGTCGAGGATCCCAAGATGAGCGATGAAATAATGGTAACAGTTATTGCTACAGGATTTTCGAAAAAAGAAGAAGTGAAAGTTGCGGAACATAGAGTAATAGTAGGAGAACCGTTTTATAGTGGTTTAAGGACAAAAGGAAAAATATCAGTTATGCCGTCGGGCGAAGAGCTAAAAAGACTTGATGGACCCGCTTATGAAAGAAGAGAAGTAAATCTGAATGAGGATCTAAGCGAGAATATTTCAAAGCCGAAGATATACGAAGAAGAAAATGATTTTATAGATATTAATCCGGATGAAGATTTTTCAAAGCCAAGTTTTTTAAGAAGACAGATGGATTAAATAAATCTAAATTGTATTTCAGATCCTGTTAAACTATATTTGGTATAATAATAAAACAAGTTCTTACAATTCGAAATTGACTTATGGAGAAAGGCGGAGGGATAAGGCCCTGTGAAACCTTGGCAACCTGCCCTCGTGGTAAGGTGCCAACTCCTGCCCTAAAACTGGGAAAGATAAGTTCAATAAGGTAATGAGTAATTCTATACGACTCAAAACTCCCTGTTGGGCATTTACCCAGTAGGGAGTTTTTTTATGCACATCTCCACATCCTTCTTTATATTAGATAGCACCTTCGTGAGAAAACAGATCTCGACTTTAAATCAATAAAATTTTAAAGACAGCATCCAAAATACATTATTATTTTTGGTACAATTATAAAAAGCTGATGAAACCTCGTTAAAATCAATTCGTTATTGCCGTTTTTTTCTCTTTAAGAAAGTCATTTTTAATGCGATAATGCCTTAAATAAAAGCATTTTTTCATTATATATAAGTGAATGATTAAATAAAGGTATTATCCAATATGAAAACTAACACGGCCACATTAAGAATTATGATGTTGGAGCAGCCCAACAAACAGGGATTATACCCCATCGTTATCCGTGCCCAATGGAATGGACGGGCAGAAAGACGTACTGGCATCGCCATTCCGAAGAGTGCATGGGCGGAAAAGACCTCGACTATTAAGCCGACCTATCCCAACGCACAACAACTCAACATTACCATTCAGAGAATGTATAACGAAATAATGCAACGCAAAGTGGAACTCGAAATGCATGGAAACCTCGAATCCGCCAAAGACCTCTTCGTGCATCATTCCGCAAAGAAATCAACTCTCGATTACCGTACATTAAAGGATGAAATTCAAATCAAACGTGCTTCCTCATACGGGACTAGCAAAACTTACGACGTGGCATACAACGCCATCTGCGATTTTCTTGGAGTAAAGGACTTCGATATTACGATATTGAATGCCGACAAATGCCGCTCTTTTGGCAAATACCTGCAACGGAAGGGACTGAAAAACGGGACAATATTCAATTATTTGTCCAGCATTGGCTCTGTATGGCATTATGCAATAAAGGAAGGGCTTGTTTTGGCAAACCTATACCCCTTCGACACCTTCAACTATCGTGTCGCATATCGTACGGAGATAACGAAAAAGGCAATCTCAAAGGAGGATTTCTATAACATTGAGGACATACTTTTCGACAAAGTAATGCAACAGCGCAACGACCTCTCCAAGTTTTCCGATGTGAAAACCGATGAATTTGCATTGGCGATGTATGTCCTCGGATACCATTTCGGAGGCCTCGCCTTCGTGGATATGTCCAATCTTCGCAAAGACCAACTCACAATAAAGAAAGAGCATCACGAAACGGTTTACGTTTTCAAAGACGTATACCGCCAAAAGACCAATCAGCCTGTCCCTATTGCCCTTACGGGAAACATTGTTGTAAATGCACTGCTTAAATGGTATATGTCGCAGCCTGGGGAATACCTTTTCCCCATCAATGACCATACGGGAAGCCCGAAGGAGCAGCATTTGAGAATGAATAATGTGGAGAAGTCACTCAACGCCCATCTTCGTAATGTCACAGGACTGGATATTACCTACTATTCGTGCCGTCACGGGTATGCCACGCATTACCTTAACTGTGAAGGTTCCAACCCGATACATCTTGCCACTATGATGGGGCGCTCTGTCAATGGCATATTCCGTTATGTGAAAACCATCCAGACCGAGGAAGAGATATTAAAAGAAAGGAAACGTATGGGATTGTAGTCCTCAAACATCCTTTTTTTGAGAGGTTATTTGCGATATAATAGAGATTCTCCCATTCCTTTGGCAATTGAAATAATGCTCCCCGTGGAATCTGCGGGGAGCATTTCTTTGCATATCTTTTTGAACTAATTCTTAGAGCAACATATGTTACAGAGGACAAAAAACTGCAATTCCTGCCTTTGTTTTGATGAGATATTTGGATTGTTTAAGAACAATCTATTTGCCATATATATATCGTAACATAAAAATACGATAGGAACCATTCTGGCGATTTTTTGCTTTCTCCAAAGACCTGTTTTGTGAAACAAAAACCGCTAACAATTGTTCTATCGTTTGTGACACCGAAGGAAGAAACTCGAAATGCTCCATGTGTGTTCTTTTTTCTTCAAAATATCCCAAGTTGCAATAATTAATCATTTCTTTCCCTATGGGTGAATCATAGGAACCTTTTAATGCCTGACCGTCTCCAAGATTTGAGATAAAACCACTAAATTTCATATTGACAATCTCAACAAGTTTGGATTCGTCAAAACCATTCTCGTTGAGGAAAAGGTCAATGAAGTCTTTGTCGGAAGCGAATAGACAACTATATTCTGAAAAAGTCGTTCTGACAAACTCTTCTGCCAAGAACATGAATTCCGAAAGAACTACATTACGATCGTTGAAGTCTGTTTTACTAGTCAAAAGTGGGATTTCTTTAACATAATTCATCTGAATGTATTCAAT
>ERZ1026792.506-NODE-506-length-32042-cov-3.521103_pt1 | contig 32042 bp, 38 predicted proteins | sample MGYA00520884_ERZ1026792 | MGnify/ENA primary metagenome ERZ1026792 (study PRJEB33270, sample SAMEA104284473) | anaerobic digester metagenome | biome: Anaerobic digester microbiome; feature: mesophilic sludge digester; material: Anaerobic digester biomass | place... | reverse complement strand
AATTATAAAATAAATAATTAATAATATATTAACTAAAATTAATTTAGTTAGTTTATTAGATAATAAATTAATTAATAATAAAACTAAAACTAAGAAAACTAAGATAGCTAATAAAGCAATGGCAGATTTAGATTTAACTAGTTTAACTAGCTTAATTAACTTAGAAACTAACTCTAATACTACTCTCTCCCCTCTTAATCCCCCCTCTCTCTTAAAAGAGCTTATAGGCGAATTTCTAAGGATCACAGAAGAGAGATACGGCTACAAGTATAAGATCTCTCCTAAAGATGCCTCCGTAGCTAAGAAATTTCTTCAGCGTAACTCACTGGACTTTGGTAAGCAGTTGATTAATTACTTTTTTGATGTCATACTGAAATCTAATAAGAGCTTGTCCGTTAGTTTAGCATTAGCTTTAAGTATTTATTCGGAAAATCAATATATGTTTAGCTGGAACAAAAAGAAGTGGGAATGGGGTATAGAAACTCCCCCAAATGACAAAAAATGGTGGTTATAAGGAGGAAACATGATCGAGAAAAAGAAAGAGCACAAAGGTTTAAAGAAGCTGAGAAAAGAAACTGGAGAGAAACCTACTTTCTACTGTGAAAACTGTAAATGCCATAGATATTCTGAGTGTACTTGTATTAAGGGAACTAAGGAAGAGGGTTAAATGAAAGATTATTCTGATCTGTACGATTACTCCGGAGAAGATGCTGTTATTCCCTCCGGAGAGTTACTTGAGATTGAGAAGGTTAAATGGCAGGACTTTCCTAAGTACAGAACCTTCTTTCATGGGTATGAGGATTTTATAGGCGCGACTATTCCAGGAGAGCTAAATATATTCTCAGGAACTACCGGAGGAGGAAAAACTACACTCTTGAAATCTATGTCAATGGATTATGCTTCTCAAGGGATCAACACTCTTTGGTTCTCCTTCGAAATGACTAACTACTCTTTTCTCCAGGATTTCTCAAAGGATAGCTTAGAACATATCTTCATGCCTAAAACAATTCCAACTAAGAAGTTAAATTGGTTAGAGGATAGGATAGTAGAAGCTCAAGCAAAATATGGTATAAAAGCTATCTTCGTAGATCACCTACACTACCTCCTAGACCTGGGTAAAATAGGACGCCCCTCTCTAGAAATAGGGGGGCTAATGCGTAACCTCAAGCTTTTGACTACTAACCTGAATATTATTACCTACCTCATAGCTCACCCCATGAAAGTTAAAGCTGATGCTGAATTAGGAACAGGGGATGTCAGGGATAGTAGCTTCATCGAGCAGGAAGCCGATAATGTTGCATACCTTTTTAGACTCAAGGGGAGCGTTAATAAGACGATTTTGAAGGTAACAAAGGCTAGAAAGACCTTTGGCGCTTGTGAGTTTCATCCTAACAATAAGTTTGAGTTAGAGTTTAGAAATAGGAGGTATTATGAAGCGAGTGAAGATGTTTAAGATAGCTAAATACTATGTTGATCTTTGCAAGTTTTCAGTAATACCTCTGTTACCTGGTACGAAGAAATGTCCTTTATCTTGGAAAGAGTATCAGAATATTAGAGCTAACCAGGAATTACTCGAATACTGGTTTCTGGATAATGATTACCATATAGGGATAGTTACAGGAAAAATCTCAGGGATAGTTGTAGTAGATCTAGACTCAGAAGAAGGAAAGAAGCGCTTCTTTAGTTTAGATCTTAAGGCTTCCCCTACAGTATTAACTGGTAAGGGTTTCCATATATATTTTAAACACCCTATGGACAGGGAGATAGGTAACTTTCAGAGAAGACCTGATCTAGAAGGAATAGACCTTAGAGGAGACGGAGGATATGTAGTAGCTCCTCCTAGTATTCATCCCAATGGAACAAAATACAGGTGGAAAAAAGGTTTTTCTCCTATAGATTTAGCTGTTGCTGATTTTCCTCTTGACAAATTCTTTAGTAATAACTATAATCCAATAAAACCGCTCTATCAAGGAGTTTCTAAGGGAGGGAGAAATAATTCTCTAGCTAGAATGTGTGGTTCATGGTTTAGAGACGGTTTAGATTACGAAGAGGTTTTAGAAATGGCTTTAATCTGGAATACACGAAATAACCCCCCTCTTTCATTCAAAGAATTGGAAAATACAGTTATGTCTATTCACAAGCTAAATTTGCGTAATCGAGTTTAGCATATACTAATTAGGAGGTTTGTATGGATAATAGCAATTGCATTAAATGTAGGAAATGCGGTAGTAGTTGGCTTGAGTTTGAAGAAGATGGGAGAACAGAACATTGTAGGATTTGTGGGTATATTTATGACCCTGAGTTTCCGCCAACTATAGGTAATTTAAGAGACTGTATACGCTGCGGGAGTGCTGTAGAGGCTTCTTCAGAATCAAATTTATGTGATGAGTGTACCAGAGACGTAGGAGCGGCGGCTTTTAATAAAGAAGATATTGAGGTAGCTAAGAGAGAGAACAGATGTGTTTATTGTGATTCTCCTCTCCTCTTTGACCCTGATAAAGAAAGGTTTCTCTGTGATAGAACAGAGTGTAAAAATGCTTACGTAAGGTATTTACATGAAAAGAAAGCTAGAGAGAACGGTTTTAGGGATTACAACGAGTATTATAGAAGTCAAAATTCTAAAAAGATCAAAAAGGTAGCGTAATGAAAACAAAAGTCACGGTAATTCTAGGGATAGATTGTGGGCTTTCTACAGGGTATGCGGTTGTTTCTGATGGAAAGCTTATTGGATTTGGATTACTACAATACAAGAAAACCCCAAAGGGTATAGGAGAAATCTGGAATAAGTTCAGAGAGGATCTGAAGAAAATAATCAGAGAATTCGATGTTTCCTGTATCTATTTCGAAAAACCTCATTTAAGAGGTTTCTCTGCTACAGAAAATTTAGTGAACATGACAGGAAGAGTAAAGGAAGTAGCTTATGAGGTTGATTTACCTTGTCATGGAGTTCATAGCGGTACTCTTAAGAAGAGTTTCACTGGCTCAGGTAAAGCTACTAAAGAAGATATGATAAGAAAAGCTAAGTTCTACTCGCACACTATAGAGGATCACAATATAGCTGATGCAATAGGTTTGGCTTTCTTTGGCTACAACAAGGAGCTAGAAACATGAAAGAATTAAATTCGCTCACTATAGAAAAAACGGACACTATAGAGAGTAAAAAAGAAGAGGGATTAAAAGATATTTGTAAAGAGTGTAACTCCTGGAATAATGGCAAAGGCAAAGAAGCTTGCTTAGATTGTGAGGAGATAAATAAAGCTCTCCCTATAAAACTAAGGACGAATTATAAAGTAAAAGCTCCTCCTATGATCCCTTTAACTTTTCAAGAGGAGAGTTATAATCCCTTTGAGGAGATCAATAAATACTCTGATCGTATAGATATTCTTATTGATACCCTAAAGGAATTTCCTATAAAACAAGAGTTAATTTTTCTAGGGAGATACTTCCTAGGGTTAAACTTTGAGATACTAAGCTCTATATTTAATCTTTCTGAAAGTAGAATACGAGGGATAACAGCTAATATCATAAAATGCTATAGACAAAAAATAACCCCTTAGCTAAATACTAAGGGGTTAAGTTCTACTTTAAAAAGAAGTTTAATAGATTAGTTTTAATTTCTTAATTTTAAAACTAAAAATGTCCTCCCTCAGCTGATTTTCTAACTCTTTATAATATTCAAATTCCTCTTTGTTTTCCTCAGGATCACATTTCTTAAAATTATCATAGTCTAAAACCCGGAGATCAATAGGAATATTAGCATAAGCACTCTGTAGAATCCCTCCAGATACTACTGCAATAACTTTTATATTATTATCCATTTTTATCCTCCTTATAATCCGTAACGCGTAATCCGTGATCGGTGATCGATTTTTTTTAAACCCATTACGCGTCACTGATTACTCGTTACGGCTTTTCTATCACTATATTAGATGGCTAAAATTCTAGTCTCATACTTAGGGATACCATTGACAGGATCAACCTCAAAGACTCTAGCTTCATTACAAAGAGTAAATTTAATAAAGCTTTCCTTAGCAGCTGGACAAAGTAACCTCATCTGACAAACATAGTTTACGCAGATATACCGTTTTCCATCAATACTCGTTTTCTTAACTTCTTTTACTCTCATGATAAAACCTCCTTATTTGTTTTTACATCAAAGACCTTGTAAGGTGCTTTTCCATAGTCAAACCAATCATGGCCAAAACAATACGCTTTGATACCATTTTCATTTTGTCTCATAATGTATCCAGCACCAGGAGCGCAAGGAGAACAGAAATTACAAAGCGTATAGTATGGTGATTTGATAATAAAAATACCGGTATCATCGGCAAATTGTTCTGCTATGTATCCATCACCATCATAGCTAAATGATGAGGCATCGCATTCCTGATCGCATCCATTTTCACTGTTGGCATATTCGCAATCAGCACAATTATAATTTGCTTCTGAGCTATCTGCCCATGATTGAGTTACTTCATGGATTGAAATAACTCCATACCTAATGCCTGTATTCTTGTCAATGTTACTTAATCCCATTCCATAATCAATGCCTGCATTTTGTGTTTCCATTTCTCTCCCTCCTTAACTATAAGTTAGTTACTCCAAAACGTTTACAAATCCTCTTGTAACTCTTTAATTGTGCTTTTGTAGCTTTCATTTGTTTCCTCCTTAACTGTTTATTTAAGTATCTCATGTTATTAATTATAGCATATCCTAATTTGTTGTCAAGAGAAAAAATGAAAAATTTTTATATCTTAATTATTTTCAAGAGTTATAGAGTTAAACATTTTTAAGAGAGTTAAGTAGAAGGGAGATATTATGAGCGTAACTACTGAAAAAACTAAGAGAAAACGGAATAAGGGAGGTAATTTACTTCTGCCTGGTATGACTGAATTACCTAAACCTAAAGTTAGAGAAATAAGGACTCCTGAAAAAACTAAAGATAATAAGGATATAGATAAACTAGCTAACTCAGAAAGTGATTTAACTAATAATATAGATAAATTACAAGAATATAGTGAAAAAACTACTAAATTTGATAGACATATTATAAAGCGTAAAGACTCAATATTATTAGCTAATAGGGGATTGGATAAAATAAATTCTATAATGTTACTGCCAACAAAAAATGACACTGAATTTTATATTAACAATAGAGCGTTAATTTTTGCCGGATTACAACAGCTACTTCTTGAAGGATTACAGCTAAAACTTAATGATCCTGCGGAATTTAAGCGAGCTAACCTAAGGGATTTAGCTTTATGGTTTAACTCTCTCTATAACAACGAGCGTTTAGAGCGAAATAAGACTACAGCTAATCTGGGGATAGCTGGAGTAATCAGATCAGCCCATGCTAAGTTATTCGGTAGTAATTCTGAATAGTTATAGTTAAAATGCTGCTGTGTTTCTCTCTAAGAGTTACTCGAACTGTGAGTAACTAACCCATAGTCTAACTAAAGATATTAAATAGTTATGAGTAATCCAGACCAAGAAGGATCAATGAGGAGAAAAATTAAAGAGAAGGAATTACTAAACAACCAGGAGGAGGGGGGGGGTATGTTTCCGATTCGCCCTAAAGACTTACTAAATACCCTCTTTATCTGTAGCTAAATTAAAAAGGAGTCTATTCCCAATAAAATCATTAACTTAAATAGAATAGCTAAAGTAGAACTTGAGAGAGTTTAGCAAATGCTACACTTTCTTTAGTAATATTAGAAAGGAGGATAGTTTAGTAAGAAAGAGGTATTAATGAATACAGAAAGAGGAGGAAAGAAGTGAAAATATTAAAGATTTTACCATTTTTAGTAGTAGTCTTAGCTCTGTTATTCCTAGTGAATGTAGCTAGAGCTGAGAGAATAGTGAGTGATCCCTGGATTACTGGTACAGATAATCTTCCTGAGACTTGTGAAATGGCTAAGAATGGAGGTAATTTTTCCAGTTTTCCTGTAGAAACGGTAACTAATGGAGTTAGATGCTCTATTCCAGTTACAGGAGACGATTTTAAGACTGTAGTTTACTCTATCAAAGCTTGTAAGGGGGTACTTTGCTCTAATGCAATCCCTTTCGAGCCTGGGAAAGACATTCCAAGAGATCCTTCAGGCTTAAAATTATTAAAGAATTAGGAGGTTTCTATGAAGTTGTCTTTCCCAAATATACCACTGACTAAAATAATCCTGCTATTTCTTATACTTACAACTCTGATAATCACTAATTTAGACGAAATTTATGTAGTTGACGGCCAAATAATCTACAACGAGATCTGTACTGAGAAGCCAGTTAAGTATAAAGCCTCTGGAGCAATAGTTGTAGACGGTCTAACTCATAACTTCAGCTACAAAACTAGGATCTATCAGGGTACTTGTGAGCAGTTTTATTTCGAGAAGAGAGAGGGGGGGAATTAACCCCTCTCTAACTTAGAAGCTAATATTCAAAAATTAGTCAGGAGTGAAATTTAAACTTGAGCGAATCTACGAAGAGATTAAAACTTTCTTGAGTAGTCTCTCTTTCTCTTTCTTTCTTTCTTTATATATTTCTTTCTTTCTTTCTCTTTAAACTAGCTAGTTTAATATATATAATTAATTAATATATATTTAATTAACTAACTAGCTAGTTAGTTAGTTATTATTTTATTCATTTCATTCATAAAATAATAACATGAAAACCCTAACTAAAAACTTAGCTAAAACCCTAGTTAAAACCCCTACTTAAACAGTGGCAAGCCTTTAAGATTTTACTAACTGGCTTGCTGAATTTCTGTACTCTTATCCCCCCAAAGGTACGCCCGTACCCCCCTTCTCTCAACGAGCAAACATTTTTGGGAGATATATTTGACATGAGAACTAACCCAAACAACAAAACTCCTCAAGAGACTAGTTTTGAGTCTATCGGAGAAGATATTTTTAAACGCTGGATAGTTAATCCTGCTCTGTTCATCCAGGAAATAATTATTACTCCCTACAACGAAGCAACTGGAATGAACATAGTCATGTCTAACCAGCAAAGAAAAGCTATCGAAGCGGTATCGGAGTTAGTTCAAGCTAGATTGAAGAAGTTTGGAAAACTAGAATTAACCGAAAAGGAGGTGGAGCTTAATAATAAATTCGGAGTTTCAGTTATGGCAGGGAAAGGACTAGGAAAGGACGCTTTAGCTTCCTGGTTGATTATCTGGTTCTTAAGCTGTTTTCCTAACTGCAAAATTCCTTGTGTCTCAGTTTCTCAAGATCAGCTTATGAAAGTTCTCTGGAGTGAGATAGCAAAATGGTTGGCTTACTCTCCGGCAAAAGCCTGGATAACTCTTCAGTCCGACAAAGTTTATTTCAGTGAAGTAGAGGACGACCTGAAAGGAAAACAGTGGTTCGCATTTCCTAAGACAGCTAGCCCTAAGAGCAGCGTAGAGGAACAAGTTGAAACTCTCTCAGGTATTCATGCTGACTACATGATGATTGTCATAGATGAAGCTAGCGGTATTCCAGAGCCAGTTTTTCATCCCCTTGAAGGTACTATGACCCAGCCTTGCAACTTTGCTTTCATGATTTTTAACCCTACTCGTTCTAAAGGATACGCTATAGACTCTCAGTATAAGAACTCTGAGTATTGGGTAACTCTTCGTTGGGATGCTGAGGAGAGTGAAATAGCTGACAGACAGGTTATAGAGAGGGTTAGAGCTAAATACGGAGAGAATTCTACTCCCTGGAGAGTCAGAATTAAAGGCTTACCCCCTCTGGTTGATGAAGATACTCTTTTCCCTATGGACTGGATCATGGATGCAGTAAACAGAGAAATAATTCCTCTTGATCCTGATCCTGTAGTAAAGGGAGTAGACTGTGGAGCTGGAGGAGACAACAGTGTAATCATAACGAGAAAGGGAGGGAGAGTTTATCCTATAGCTAGAATGAAAACTCCTGATTCTCAAGTTTTAATTAACTGGATTGAAATGAGCATTCTGGAAGATAGCCCTGATATTGTTAGGATAGATAACATCGGTATTGGTTGGGGAGTTTACGGAGTTTTAGCTGATAAGTTTGGATCTAGAGTAGAATCGGCAGATTCCCGTAAACAAGCAGGGAATATAGATAAGTTCTACAACAAGAGAGCAGAAATGTATTGGACTCTGAGAGAAAAGTTTGAGAAAGGTTTGATCTCAATCCCTGATGATACAGACCTGATTGACGAGCTAAGTGCTATTAAAACTTCCTACGAAGGAGGAGGGAAGCTGAAGATAGCTGAAAAGGCAAAAATTAAACAGGAGATAGGACATTCTCCTGATGAAGCAGATGCGTTAGCTATAACGTACTATTTCGATGATATTCCTCAAGTGAGAGGTAGAAGGGGAGTTTACTGTCATAAACAAGAGAGTATTCCTAAACCTCAAGGTTGGATGGGAGCTTAAAGGGAGTAAAACATGGCAATAAAAGACGTAGACAAATTTTTAGCCTTAGCTAGATCTAGGTTTCAAATAGTCTCTACCGCAGAGTCTCATATCAGACCTACTTCTCTAGAGGATCTAAAATTCGTTTACAACGTAGAAGAAGGGCAATGGCCTAGCGAAATTAAGGCTGAGAGAGAAAGAGATCATAGACCTTGTTTAACTTCCAATAAGCTTAGGAAATTCGTAGCTCAGGTAGCTAACAGAGCCAGGGATGAACGTTTAGGTGGAAAAGTTAAACCCGTAGACGATAAAGCTGATCCTAAAGTAGCTGAAATTTATACAGGCTTAATTCGGTATATTGAATTCGCCAGTAAAGCTGATGAAGTTTATGCGGATGCAGGAGAGAAAGCAATAGCAGGAGGATTTGGCTATTTCAGGATCACTACCGAAGAACCTGATTATTCTTTTGATCAGGAAATTTTTATTAGAAAAATTGAAAATCAATTTTCAGTTTACCTAGACCCTAAGAGGGAATATGGTTTTATACGAGAAGGAATGCCTATAGATGAGTTTGAAGCTAAATATCCTGATAAAGCTCCTGTAAGCGTAAACTCTCAGGGAGAGGGAGATAACAACCTTTGGTATGACTCTGAAAAAGTTTATATAGCTGAGTATTTCTACAAGGAAGAAGTTCCGATAGAGCTAGCTAAATGCTTAAACACAACTACAGGAGAAATTAAAATACTGGAGCTTAACGATGAAATTTTAGAAGAAACTCTTGCGAGAGCTAATTACATGGTTATACAGAAGAAGAATAAGACTGTTAAGAAAGTTAAGTGGGCTAAGATAACAGGGTTTGATATTCTGGAAGAAGGGGTATGGCCTGGAAGTGAGATTCCTATTATCGAAGTTGTAGGCGATTACGTTAATATTGCTGGAAAGTCTTATAAAAGATCCCTTATCAGAGATGCAAAAGATCCTCAGAGGGCGTATAACTTTTGGTGGACTCATATGACAGAGACGGTAGCTCTAGCTCCTAAAGCCCCCTACCTGGTAACTCCCCAAGAGATTAAGGGCTTTGAGGATATGTGGAACTCAGCTAATCAGAAAAACCTTCCCTACTTGCTTTACAATGCTCAAGGACAAAGAAAGCCTACGAGAGAACCCCCTCCTACTGTGCCTACTGGAGCTGGACAAATGCTTCAAATCTCTGCTGGCGATCTCCAGGACACTATAGGGATGTTCGAATCAAGCTTTGGAGCTAGATCTAATGAGCGTACAGGCGCGGCTATTAAAGCTAGAGCTGACAGGAGCGATTTTGCGGTATTTCATTTCTTCGACAATCTTAAGAGAGCTATTCTTGAGACTATGAGACAGCTAATTGAACTGATACCGAAAATCTATGATACCGAGCGAAGAATAAGAATTTTAGGTGAAGAGGACGATGAGCTTCTGGTAGACATCAATAAACAAGAGATTAATCCTTCTACAGGAGAGTCAATTATTTTAAATGATCTCTCTATCGGAAGATACGATGTTGTTCCAGGAACAAGACTCTTTTCGACAAGAAGAGAAGAATCGGCTCAAGCAATGGCAGAAGTAATACGAGCTGCTCCTAATATAGCTCCTCTCATCCTTGATCTTCTCTTCGAAAGCCAGGATTGGCCTAAAGCTGATGAAGTTAAGCGTAGATTAGAGAAACACATGAATGTACTCTTAGGAGGAAAAGGCGAACAACCCCCTCCTGGAGAAAACGAGCAAATTTGATCCCTATATTATAGGGAGTAATAAAAACTAGGAGATATTTTCTATGTCTGAGGAACAAGCTTTGGATGCTCTTAATAATCAGGAACCCATCCAGCCTGAAAACGTGCAATCAGAAACAAACGAAAAAGAGGTAGAGTCACGGACTACCGAAGAAGAAGGTTTTTCCCTAGAGGAAATAGCTAAAACTCTTGAAGAAGAGGGAACTGAAGAAGAGGGAAAACCTAAAAAGCCTGTCAGTAAGGTTCAGGAGCGTATTGATAGACTTACTTGGGAAAAGTGGGAAGCTAAAAGAGAATCTGAAAATCTTCGAAGGGAGCTTGAAGAAATCAGGAATGAGGCTAAAACTAAATCCTCTCCTGCTCAAAGACCTATTCCTCCTCTAGAAGATGATTTTGAAGATCCCAACGAATACCGTAAGGCAAGAATTAAATACGAAGATGAAATCTTCGCTTGGAATGAAGCTCAACGTAACATTGAACTAAGTAAGAAACAGGCAGAGGAGAGATTTCAGGAGTCTCTCAAGGCTTTCAACAAGAGAGCTGAACGTATGAGGGCTAAGTATCAAGATTTTGATGATGTGATCGCAACACCTGTTTTTTCTCCTACTCTGAGTCAAGAGATTCTTGATAGTGAGCTAGGTGCTGAAATCGGATATTACTTAGCAAAAAATCCTGATGAGGCTTTAAGGCTTTCTTCTTTGCCTCCTTCGAAGGTTGCAAAGGAGATTGGAAAGCTGGAAATAAGATTCTCTTCGTTTACTAAGAAAACAGTAAGTACTGCTCCTCCTCCTATTAACCCCGTAAACGGGAACGAAGTAGTGAAGAGGAGTATAGAAGAAATGCCTATAGAGGATTTTATGAAGGCGGAAAGACAAAAAAGAATCGAGAAACGGAAAGGACGTTTTCTTTAAGATACGGAGGATTTAAACAATGGCTAACACAATTCTTACTCCTACTATGGTAACTAGGAAAGCTCTCGCTATTCTGCATAGTAAGTTGAACTTCATCGGTTCGATTAACAGGCAGTATGACGACAGCTACGCTAAGACCGGAGCCAAAATCGGAAGTACGCTGAAAGTAAGGCTCCCTAACGAATACACTGTTCGAAAGAACGCTACTCTTGCGGCTCAGGATACTACGGAAAGCTCAGTCGATCTTGTGATGGCTAACCAGTGGGGAGTTGATATTAAATTCTCTTCTGTAGAGCTTACCCTTGATCTTGACGATTTTGCAGCTAGAGTGCTCGAACCCGCTATGGCAGTTCTCGCTTCTAACATCGAAGCGGAAGCTATCAAGATGTACGCTGATGTCTGGAACATGGTTAATACTGCTGGTACTGCTCAACCCGCTTCACTTGCTGACTGGCTGGCTGCAAGGAAGCTTCTCAATGAGTGTCTTGCCCCTAAAGATGGGAATAGATACTTCTGTATTAACTCTCTAGCAATGGCAGCTATTGTTGATGCTCTGAAGGGTTTGTTTAATCCTCAGTCTGCGATAGCGGATCAGTTTAGGGACGGTGTTATGGGGAGAGCTATAGGTTTTACCTGGCTGGAGAACGATCTTATAGTTCGCCATCTTACTGGCTCTAGGGATAACACTACTCCTCTCGCAGATGGAACAGCCGCGGCAGATCAGGACGGATCTACTATTCACTGTGATGGTTTTGACACGAACGCTACTATAAAGAAGGGTGACGTTATTACTTTCGCAGGTGTTTATGCTGTTCATCCTGAAACAAAGCAGAGCTACGGTTATCTCCAGCAATTTGTAGTAACAGAAGATGCTACAGCTTCAGGGGCATCAGGAGACGTTGATCTTAAGATCTCTCCTTCTGTAATCTCTACTGGAGCGAAACAGAATGTAAGTGCGAGAGTTGCCGACGGTGCTACTGTAACCGTGATTGGTGATGCTAGCTCTTATTATGCTCAGAACCTTGCTTACCACAGGGATGCTTTCGCTTTCGTAACTGCTGACCTTGAAATGCCTAAGGGAGTAGACTTTGCAGCTAGGGAAGTCTATGACGGTATCTCTATGAGAATTGTCCGTCAGTATTCTATCTCCAATGACACCTTTCCTTGCAGGATTGATGTTCTGTTCGGATGCAAAGCAATCAGACCTCAGTTGGCTTGCCGTGTTCAGGGTAAGAGGAACGAGTAATAGGTAATTGAGGGTAGAAAGCTGAAAACTAGGGAGGGCTAATACCCCTCCCTTTTTTATAGGAGAGAGTGATGGATACAAGCGAAGTTATAAAGACCGCTTTTAGGTTGAACGGAGTTAGAACTGTAGACGATGAAAACCTAGCCCTTGGTTTGAATTTATTGAACGTTATGCTCTCTTCTTGGGGAATAGAAGGACTTTCTATTCCCTGTTTTGCTAAAGAAGAGCTTTCTTTAACAGTTGGCAAGGGAGTGTATACCATAGGAATTGATGGGGAATTTAATACTCAAAGACCGAATAGAATCACAGATGCTTATATCAATCATGATAATTATTTTCATCCTTTACTTGTTCATAACAATGCTCAGGAATATTTTGAACAGGGGTCAAGAAATGTTTCAGGTAAACCTTCTGAAATTTTTTATGTTCCTAGCTATCCTCTTGGAGTTATTTATTTCAATAACCTCCCTGATATTGCTTATATCTTAGAGTTGCATTCAGAGCAGAACTTCGAAAACCTTCAAACTATAGGAAGTACTCTTATAGTCCCTCCTGAGTATCATGAAGCTATTCTCTATAATCTTGCAGTTAGAGTATCAATAGCTCTAGACAATCAACCTTCTCAGTATGTAGCTAATGTAGCTAATTTAGCTAAGGGCAATCTTGAAAATAAGAATGCTAAATATGTTATGGACAGAATTTCTAAAATAGATAATGCCCTTATCTATGGAGTGAAGAGATAATGTATATAGGACAAACATACTTGATAAATTTCAGTAACGGAGGACTCACTCCTTTAAAGAATGAGAGTACCCTGAAACCTACTCAGATGATTGAATGTAGGAATTTCGACCTTCAGGGTAATACAAGAATTGTCAGGGGTGGAACTAAGCTAATAAATGAAGAGCCTGTATCTGATTCGCCTAGAATAATGAATATGTTTGATTTTACGACCTATATAGTTTTTGCTACTTCTAACGGTTATTTCTATAAAGGTGTTAATCAGGCTATTGGATCTAACTTAGGTACTTCTAAACCTACGAGTATTGAGAAATTCGGAAATAAAATTTTTATCTGTAACGGTAATGTAGCTCCTTACTATTGGGATGGGGGGGCTGGAAATATAGTGGCTATGCCCTCTATCCCTTCTTCATGGGCTCCTGGAAACTATCCTGGACAGTTTATAGCTCATGGCAAAGGAAATTCTCTTCGTCTTTGGGCTGTAGATTTTGCTACTACTCCTTTTAATGTATTCGCTTCTAAGAATGGAGATCCTCTTTCCTTTGGTGATGAGGATTGTGTAGTACTGATAATTAATACTGGTGATCTCTATGGGATAGTAGCAGGAGTGGTTTTTCAGGATAATCTCATCCTCTTTGGGAGAAGAAAGGCTTACATAGTTGATGATTCCGCTACAAACCCTGCTTATTGGGGTTATTTTGAATCTCCGTGGGAAGGTGGGACAATTTCCTGGAGAACTTTAGTTAAGACCCCTAACGATATTATTTCTATGACAGAGGATTTTGAAATTTACTCTGTTTCTGCTGCTTCTCAGTATGGAGACTATCAAACAGCTTCGCTTCTCCAGGGAACCGGATTAAAGGAATGGATGAGAGAGAACCTTGAGGAGAGCTATATTACTCAATTTCATGGAATATACGATCCTATCCTGAGAGCAGTTAGATTTTTTGTAGTAAGAAAAGATAAACAAGAGATTGATACTTGTCTCCTGTATTTTATCGACAGACCTCTAACTGAAGCTTGGGTTATCCATGATGCTTCTGAATTATCAGCTTCAGGATACAACGCTTCTTGTTCAGCTTTAATCTATGCCGGATCAGGAGATTTTCATATTTGGACAGGAGACTATGATGGAAGTTTCTGGAAATTAAACGATGATGATAAACAAGACGGATCTTCAGGATTTGAGTCTACCTTTACTTCTCCCTCCTCTCCTTTAGAAGCCCCTAGATCAATGAAACGTTTTGATAAGCTCTATTTTGATATAGAAGTTTTTTCCAGTATCCAGGGAGAAATAAAAATAACCCCTATAATAGACAGAGTTCAATATGGAGCTTTCACTATCGTAGCTACGGAAGGGAGAAAATTTTATGAGATCCCTCTAGGGTATCTTGGATATGAATTGAAGTTTAAAGTGAGTAGCAATGTATCAGGGTTTAATTATGCAGTTCATCAAGCTATGGTTGATTTTAAACCTTTAACTAATAAACCTCAGTTAGAACAATGAAGGTAACTTGCGAATACAAAAAAGATAGTAGAACACTTACCCTTTATCTTCCTGATGATGTAGGAGAGTTTCTCCCTGAAGGGAGTATAGGAGAGGGTGTGCTTGCTCCTGGGTCTGTAAACAGCGATCATCTTCAGGATTATATTATTCTTGCTAAACACATTGTAAACGAGATCATAACGGAAGAAAAGATAGCTAACTTTTCAATATCTGCTGATAAATTAGCTGATGGTTCAGTTACTACAGATAAAATAGCTACTAAAGCTATTACTACAATAAAGCTCGATGATAGCTGTATTACCTCAGTCCAACTGCAAGATGGTTCTATAGGGCAGAAAAAGATCCAGGCAGGAAATGCTCTTATAACTATAGTTTCTTCTCTTCCTGCTCTTCCGAATGACGATTATCCTCATGGTTCTACTATTTTTCTGACTACAGACAATAAGCTTTACAGATCTACAGGAACTACCTGGGAAAAAAACGTAGATAATACCGATATTACAGGGCAGCTTACCAGGGATCAATTAGATGTTCTCGCTAGGAATAGAATTAATAATTTCCTGGTGGAGAGCGAAGGTTCTACTGGATGGAATCTTGATTTTGGTTGTTCTATTGTTGAGGTAGATGGGTTTAAAGCTATAAAAGGTGAGGCTCAATCTGGAGGGTGGCCTAATGGTATTTATTTCTCATCTGAATACTTTTTTGTTGACCCGAATGAGATACTTGAATTTTCCTTTGGGTTAGAGTGTCCTCAGTACACAGAAGGCGGCTCAGGTCTCTACATTGGAATAGGGAATTTTGGCACTGAATACTACAAACAATATTACTGGAGTTTTGCAGAAAAAAAATGGGAGGTTTTTAATGAAAGCTATAATAATTGCTATTTTATTAGAAACTACACAAGCCCTGTTAGACGATTTTTTAAAACCTACATACTAGGAAGTAATGTTGATATAGACAAAGTCCCAGCTCCTTCATTCCCTGATATGGAGTATAATATTTTTTGTATGCAGTTACTTCCTGGTGCTGTATCAACTATGGTGAGAAATGGTTTTAACACCCCTATACCTGGAGACTATTGGTACTTTATAGCCCCTCAGATCTTAGTCAATGGCAGCTTTAACATCCGAGCTTCAAACATCCTAGCTGAGTCTATTACGGCAGGACAGATAGCTACTAACGCTATAACCTCAGACAAGATAGACGCTAACGCTATCACTTCAGAAAAGATCGAGTCAGGAGCAATAGTAGCAGCTAAACTCGCAGCTGGATCCGTAGTTACTGAAAAGCTAGCTACTGGAGCTATACTAGCTGCACATATAGCCGCAGGAGCTATTGAAGCTCAACATATAGCCGCAGGAACAATAACCGCTGATAAGTTTGAGTCTACTTTTTTTGGAGATCTCGATTTAGTTTTTAGCTATGTAAAACAACTCATGGGAAACGTAGACCTGGATAGGCTTTATTTCACTCTCAATCAGGTTCTTCAGGGAACGCTAACTGATTTTTCCTATACTGGTTCAGGAGAACAATACTTCCTATGGTTGACTCCTTCAAGAGCATGGGATGGAGCTTATACCTGGGATGGAACAAGTAAATGGGATGCTTCTAATAAGACTTCAGCATCTATCCTTTCTGCCGCTTACGATACTTCTAACACTACAACGAAGCAGCTTTTTCTTAATGCCATAAAGCTGTTCGGGAAAAAACCGAGCGCAATTAAAATAGAAGCGATCTACTCTACAGATAGTACGGATTGGGGAACTAATTTTCCTGATTACGATGATGATACCTGGGAAGAAATACAAGATACCGGAGCAGGGATGTTGTTACACGCAACAGGATCTCAAGGGGAATGGAGATACTATAAGTTTAAGATCACTTTTACCTTTACTTCTGACTACGATTATTTTGGTATAGTGAGACTGAATACTTCTGTAGCAAAATCAAGATTGCCAGTTCTCTTAACTCCGAATGTGACTATTGATAGTAAAGCGTTTTACTCTACTTCCGGAACATGGCAACCACGAGGCAGTACATCTTTGTCTCATTATCTTCAAAATACCTCTAATGCCAATGGGGATTACGTTCTCTATAAAGCTGGATTGCTCGATGGAAGTTACAAACTGTATTTTGATTATCTTGAAGCTGCTACCGCTGGAATAGTCAAAATCTACGTTAACGATGTACTAGTTTTAACGCAAGATTGTTATGCAGCTACTAATGGAGCACACAAATCAGCTTTATCAGATACATTCGTTGTAGGCTCAGATCAAGAAGTAGTTATTAAGGTGGAGGTTGATGGGAAGAATGCAGGTTCTAATGGATATAGAGCAAATATCTTTGAATTAGTTTTAATAAGACAGGAAAGCTAGGAGGGAACAATGGCTTACGATGGATCAAAACCAGCTAACGGATCGAACTTGGTTTCATCTGAAATCAGAGAAAATTTTAGAGCGCTTAAGGAAGATGGAATAGTGGTAGTAGGTGGCGCTGCCGTAGCGAGAGCACAGCTTAAAACATCTACCGGATATATTACTGCTTCTCTTGGGGGAGGAGATACCCTATCTATTACATTATCTGATTATAGTTTTTTCCCTAACTTTGCAGATTCCAATGCTACTTATAAAGTAACTCTTGAAACTTGTTATTCAGCTTCAAATCCGAATAGTCAGATAGGTGCGCTTCTTCTTCGAGCGGGTACAGGTAGTCACACACTATATATAAACTACAGATATATTACTGCTTCTAAAGGTTTCCAGGGATGCGTTTTTGATCTCCCTAATGGAAATCAAGTCTTCTATGAATTCGAAGACGCTCCTCCTGATTTTGAGAAGATATTCACAGAAATGGCAGATGACAATAAAGCAAAGGGATTGTCTATCCTTCATGATACTGAAGAATACGATATTGAGCGTAAGAAGTCGTTAGGAAAATTTCTCGAAAAAATAAAAACAAATTCGGGAGAAGATTATGAAAGGTATATGAAATTTTACAATGATGAGATTAAGAGAAAAACCTCTGACAAATTTCAAAGGGGAGGGAGTATAAATGGCAAAACCAATAGATTGGGCTAATCTGGATTTTGATAACCTAGATCCTAGAATATTTAAGCGTCCCAGGCTGTTACAAAAGGCCATGCTCATTAAACAGTTCCAGCAAATGCAGCAAATGGAAAACAAGTATGCAGAGCTAGAGCCTTTTCTCCTGGAAGCTATAGGATTTAGAAAGGATGAGGAAGGGAATTTTGTCAAGATGACTGATGAAGAACGTTATGAGAGGATGAGCGATCTTGAGAAACTTCAGTATGATAATGCAAAGCTCCTGGCTGAAAGAGAGAAAATGGCACTTGAAGGAAAACTTCCTATCTCTCCTGCTATGGAAGAAAACCTGGCTCAACAAAGATCTGACATGGAAGGTATCCTGTCACAAAAGCTAGGAACTGATTGGCAAACTACTACAGCCGGAATTCAGGCTATGGGAGAATTTGATAGGAACGCTGAACTCATGAGAGAAGAAGCTAGAAGGGGAATGATCTCTGAGGGTGTAGGACTAAACCTAGCTCAAAGTGGTTTTCTCTCAGGTTTAACCGGACAGAAGCAGGGTCAGTATGGCAATTATCTGTCTGGTGGGAGTGGAATTTTTAATATGGCTGGAGCTACAGCTTCAGGGGTTAATGCTATGAGACAAACAGGCATAGCTGAATACCAGGCTAGAAAGAGTCAGAATAAAGGTGGTTCTGATTGGGGTGGTGGATTACTGGGTATGGGCGGTCAAATGGCCGGAACAATAGGTGGGGCTTATGCTGCTGCAAAACTTCTCCCTCTCCTTGGGGTATCGAGTAGCAGGAAGTTTAAGAAAGATATTAAGAAACTTTCTCCAGGGAGTGAAGAAGAAGCTCTAGATTTAATTAACAGTACAGATACTTACACCTTCAAATACAAGGGTGATAATAACCCTATGATTGGAATGATAGCTGAAGAAGCTCCAGAGATCAGCACTTCAGGATTTAATAAGAAGGCTATTAATGTTGGAAATCACATGGGCTTGCTTACTGCTGCTATGAAAGCTCTCTCCAGAAAGATAGATAAAATCGCGGAGGATGATATGCCTTTTAATGAAAATGACTTTTTAAAACAATATCAGAACCAACAACAGTTCACTATAGACCCTTGGTTATATTTACAGTTGCAGGCATATCTTAATCAACAAAATGAGACGAATCAGGGTAATACTCAACAACAAAGAGGGATGCAACCATCTCCACAAATGGCTAATGAGGTATTAAGTAGAATACCACAAACAAGCCAATATGCTCAGGGTGGGGTTGGTGGTGGAGCAGCACCAACGGTAGGAGGTGCAGAAACAGGTATGGGTGGAGCTACAGGTGGTGAAGCCAGTGGATTAGCGTCTGTACCTGTTCTTGGCTGGATAGCTGCAGCAATAGCAGCAAGGGAAGGGATAGGTGAACGCGGTTTAGGATGGGTTAAAGGTGGCGTTGATGATGATGTCACCAGAAATTTAAAATCAATAGGCAAATCAACAAGAAGCTGGGACGACTTCACCGCAGGAAATATGGCTGGCTTCGGTGGTGGAGGATTATCTAAGGTGCAGGATGTATTAGCAGGAAAACTATCAGGATTACGAAAAAAAGATTGGATGTGGGCTATTGACCCAATAGGACAAGCAATTTCTAAGTTATGGAAATAGGGAGCTGATATGGGCTGGCAAGATATATTAGGTGGTGCATTAACAGGGTTCTCGACAGGCGACCCTATGGCATGGCAGAGAAATAAACTTGAACAGGCGTTTAAACAGTTTCAGATGCAGAAGATGACTGATGAACTTGAGATGCAACGTGAGATGCACGGGATAGAGAAGCAAAAGGAGGTTAGATAACATGGCAAATGAAGGTGAAATGCTTCTTAGGGGGTTAACCTCTGGTTTCTCTCAGGGAATGAACCTTGGAGTAGCAGCTCTACAATTAGACGAGAAAAGGAAAATTCAGGAGAACGCAAGAGAAGCTACTGCTCTAGGAAAGTTTTCAGAAATAGTAAAGGATAATTCAATCCCTTCTAATATAAAGGCTAATGCCTGGAATAGTATGGGTCAGATACTATCTAAAATAGGTGGAGTTACAATTCCTCAACTTTCTGCTGAGGATTTTGATCAACCTTGGGTAAAAGGACTCCAGAAGGATTTAGTAGGGGTAGTGAACGGTCTTAAAGAAGGGAAGCTTAATATTGCAGATGTCCAGCTAGGATTAGCTGATGTTTATACGAAGTATGTAGGACAACCTGGATTTGATAAGGTATTTGGAGACATTAATGGTTTCCTGGAAAAATATAACACTAACCTTACTAATCATCAATCTGCAAAGGTATCTAATATTTATTCTAAATTTCTCGCCAGTAGAGGTACAAAACAGGAAGAAGGGCTTCAAGGATTAGTTCCAAAAGGACAGGAACAAGCTTCTCCTCTTTCTGAAACTGATCTGAATACTCTTGCCTTTATTAAAGAAAATAACCCTGTAGCTTTCGAAAAGGGCGTATTAGGAGCTATTGACATAATGAAAAAGGGAAGAGAAGCTCAGGGAAGAGAAAACAATCCTAATGAGTGGAGCGTAAGAATGAGAGCTGCTGAGGGTGATCCTATAGCTAAAGCCGCAGTAGAAGGTAAAGCTAAAGAGGATGCTAGACTGAGAACTATTAGTAACGCTCCTACTGAAGTAAGAAAAACTGTATTCCTTGAAGCTCCAGACGGATCTCAGGTTTCAGTATTGGATAAACCTGGAGAGGTAAACGCTTATCTCCAGAAGGGATATAAGAGACTGAAAGAAACTGATCCTCTCTCTGCTGAGATTGCAGCTAGAATGAGAGGAAAGACTGTAGATGCCAATGTTAATTCAGGAGAAAAATTTAATATATTTGGTACTAATGTTAACGCTAAAGCTTCTCCTAAGGAAACCTTTGAACAGTATTTTAATAGGTTAAAAGATCTACCTCAGAACAAAGGAGCTAAAAAGGAAGATTTTATGAAAGCCTATGAAAAGAGATATGGAGTAAAAACTCAGTAATGGAAATATTCGATCCTGAAGAACAACAAGGAAAGATATTTGATCCAGAAGTAGGTTTTATTGATCCGTATGATAGGGATGCTCTTTCTACTCTTAAGAGGGTAGGAAAAAAGGTTTACTACTCTGGAAAAAGTATGATTCAGGGTATGGGGTTAACTAAGGATATTCTGGATATAGAAGCAGGGTATACCCCTCAACCTCCTGAGGCTGCTGAAGTTCCCTTTATGGGAATAAAGGATACCTATATAGAAGATAAAACCCCTAAGCTGGAAAAGATTAAAGAAGCAGCTAAGCCTATTACTGAGACTAAGAAGGTATTAGAAGGGCTAGAAAAAGAAACTCCTCCTGAAAGAAGAGGAGAAGTTATCTCTAAACCTTCTCTCTTAAAACAGCCCTGGTGGTATCTTGAGTCTATAGTACCTTCTGCTGTAGGTTCTGCTGGAGGTTTTGCAGGACTTAACGCTTTTACTAGTTTTTTTTCCTCATTAATGCCTAGTTTGCCTGGAAGAGTAGTAGCTGCTGGTTCTGCTGCTATGATGGAAACCTACGCCAACATGGCAGATCAGTATATTTCAGCTAATGAAGCTTTTCTAAAGAAAGGAAAAACTCCCGAAGAAGCTCATAAGCTAGCCTGGGGAGAAGCTAAAAAACTAGGCAAGTATGAGATTATTCTTGATACTGCTTTCAACCTGGTAGGTAACAAGCTCCCTAAAACAGAGCTAACTAAATTAAAACAATTTATAAGCTCTGTAAAAGATATGTTCAAGGGTGAAATTCCTCAGGAAGTAGGCCAACAGTTAATCCAAAATAAAGCTTCAATGGAAGGACATGATCCTGGTAGAAAGTGGTATGAAGGAGTCCCTGAGTCTGCAATAGGGGCTTTAGTAGGAACTCCTTTCGGTGGCTTCTTAAAATATCTCTTAGGAAGAATGAAGAAGAGAGGAGGATCTACTGTAGATACTTCCGTTTTGGATGAGTCTGTTTTAGAAGAAGAAAGTAAACCTAAAGCTCTTCCTCCTGCTGTTTTTCCTATGCCTCCTTCTAGTATTTATGATCCTGAAGTATCAGAGGTAGTATCGGAAGTTACTCAAGAGGAACAAAATCTAGAACAGTTTAAACAAATCTTTGATCCTGAAGAAGTTCCTCTAGTTAAAGACTACGAGATTGTAGTTAGCGGTCAGGTTCAGGGGATAGGTACAGAACCTCAATCTTTTGACGATCTTGTAAAATATTCTGAAAAAGCTGTAACTAACTTTGCAACTAATGTCCAGGGATTAATAGGAAATTACTTTTCTGGAATGGAGATAGCTGACTTTGTACCCCAGCTTTACATTGGTGAAGAGAGCGGTGGGAGCTATGAACCTTCTATTAAATTCTCTCTTAACACAGATATAAACACAGCTAAGGGGATTGCTTCCTTCTTAGGTTCTGCTATGAAACAGAACTCAGTTATTGTAGCAGACTATAAATCAGATAATCCCAATGGAACTTATATTGAGTTTAGTGTTGATCCTGATATTCATGAAAGTGTTATAAAAGAAGGGATTAGTAAAAACGGTATTACTGATATAAATTTTCAGAAGAATAAAGACGGAACATATAAAGTAAAACAATTTCTCTTTGGGGGTTCTGAAGAAAACCTTGAGACATTCCACAGGTTAAAAGGATTATTTGACGATATAGGTGTAGGTGAGATAAAATTAATTGGGTCTGAGTCTAGCCTTATTGAAAAGGAAGAATATGAAAATCAGATAAAACAGTCCTTTGGAAAAAAAGGAGGAAAACTTTATGAGGACTCGCTTCAAGAGCAAAGAAGATATGTTGAAAGCATACCCAAAAGAAGCACACGAAGTAGTGAGTTGGCTTTGGGACAAGAACGCAAAGTGGACGAAACCAGAGAAGGGATCGGAAGTGATACTGAACCCATCCCCGAAACTGCTAGAGGCTATGAGGAAAGCCAAACAGAAGAAGCAGGAAAATCTCAAGTAGGGAAAAAGAAGTCTACTCCTAAACCCTGGAGTAAACCCTTTAGCGATAAAAAGAACCTCAAGGATCTTCGAACTCAGAAGTATTTTCAAAAACTCAATATCTTTAAGAAGCATCTTAAGAACCCTAAGCTTTGGGCTTGGTTAGGAACTAAGAAAGGGGATAAGAAAGCTTATTCTCCTGATGCTCCTAGAGACGAGAAGGGTTATCCGCTAGTTCTGTTTCATGGAACCGCAGCTATGGGTATAGGGGGTAAAGCGGTAGACTTTCCTTCCTTCGATACTCTGAAAATAAGATCCTTCGGTACTCACTTCGGTAATCTTTCTCAGGCTCACTTCTTTGTTAGGAATCATCCTTTCGGGAGAATACTGCCTACAATCTTAAATATCAAGAACCCTCTCAGGATGCGAGACCTAAGTAACTGGTATCCTCAGAGGATCTTAGATGAGCTAAATAGACTACATATAATTCTGGATAACGAGACTCTCTCTGCTTACGATAATGCTGTTCAGGAAACAGAGAGAATGAATATCCTTTGGAACGGACTCGCTAAAAAAGGGTACGATGGTATAGTCTACATTAATCGGTATGAGGGTTTTAGTAAAAAACCTTTGTTCGAAGATGTAAGTACTTTGAATGATGAGGATTTTAAGACAAAATATCCTCAAGCTAAAGACTCATACATTATCTTTGACCCTACTCAAGCTAAGAGTATCTTTAACCAGGGTATATTTGGAAAAGACAATCCTGATATGCTCTACTGTGGTTTTCCTTTCTCTTCATTCCTGGAGTGGATGTGGAAAAAGGACGCTTTAAAAGAAGCTAAAACTTTCTTTGAGAATATCAATAGTGGCAAGATTAGCTTTGTAGCTGCACCTAATGAAGTGAAATGGTTTAAGAACAGGGTAAAGAAGATCTTTACCTTTCCTGCTACGGTAGCTGAGAAGTTCCCTAAGTTTAGAAAATACTTCGATACTGCTAGGGATATGCTTACTCTCCAGGATATGCTCTCATGGGATTTCTTTGATAAGCTTACCCCTTATCTCTTACTTGAGAATAAAGACAATATACATAAAGTTCTGGAATATGCAAGGTTGAGTAAAGGACAGTTTAATCCTACAGATCAGATTTTACAAAAGGCTGGTTTATCTCAGGAAGAAATAGACGCTTATCGTTCTGTAGAGTCTGCTATGGATTTTGGCTGGAGATTGCTTAAAGCTTCTTTTATGGAGAAAGCTAAGTATATAAAAGATCCTGTAGAGAAGAAAGCTTATATCAACAAAATTAACGGTCTTATTGATGCTAGGAAGAGGGAAAATTACGTTCCCTTCTCAAGGTTTGGAGACTTCTATGTCCTAGTAAAAGACTCTAATGGAAAGATCATCAACTACTCCTATTACGAGTCTAAGAACGATATGAAGAAGGTAGCTAACGATTTTGTTAAAAAAGGCTACACTGTAGAAACTGGAGAAGTTCTAAAGAAAGCAGAAGAATACAGAAATGTAAGAAACAGAAGTATACTTGATGCTCTCGCTGATGTAGACAATGATATGTTGGAATTAGGCTTTACTAAGCATCTTTTGAGATCTGAAGATGTTCCAGGGTACTCTAGTGACCTTAAGAGATCTATCCTTGACTATATATTATCAGTTAGCCGATTTGTAGCTAGAAGAAAGGCAGCTTACGAGTTTGATAGCTATACTGATTCAATAGATCCTAAGAAAGAGTCTGGACTCTACAACTATGCTAATAGATATGCTCAATACGTGCTTTCTAATGATAGCGAAGCGGTTAAGTTTAGAGAATTCATGTTCTATTATTACCTAGGGTTTAATGCGAAATCTGCCCTAGTCAATTTGACTCAGACTCTTACTACTACCGTACCTGTACTTTCTAAATATTTTAAAGTTCCTGAAGCTCATATTCCTCTTTATATAAAACAGGCTTCAGAATATCTTCTCAATCCTGATAGGTTTGCAAGAAAGAATCATGAGCTTTATCAAGCTATAACCTTTGGAGTAAAACATGGGAAGATAGCTGAGAATATGGCTAGGTTCTTAAGGGGAGAAGAACAGGGAACTAATGAGAAGATAACTACCTTTAAAGAAATGGCAGCCTGGATGTTTGACAAGGCTGAGGTATTCAATAGAACTGTAGCCCTTATAGCTGGATATGATGTAGGAAAAAGACAGGGTATGACTCCTAATGAAGCCTTAGTGTTTGCAGAAAGGTTTGTAGATGAAACTCAGTTTGATTATTCAAAAGTTAACAGACCTGAGATAGCTAGATCCTGGAGAGCACCTCTATTTACCTTTAGAATGTTCTTAGGGAATTATTTGAGCTTACTCAAGAAGAGTATGCAGGAGAAAGAATGGGAAGTCCTAGCCAGGATGTTAGGGTATATGACAGCTCTAGGAGGGTTATTTGCTATTCCTGGAATAAAAGAGCTAGATAAGATACTAACTACTCTAGGGGTAGATACTAAGTTAACCTTAAGAAAGACATTCGGAAAATTCTCTGAAGTAGTGCTTCATGGGTTACCTACTCTCTTTGGAGCTAATATTTCTGGAACTATAGGAGTAGGAGAGTTAGCTCCTGAGATAGAGGAGGGGTTAGCTCCTGCTATCGGAAGGGCTATAGGAGGAGTAGCTTTAGATCTTCCTACTAGAGTAGGGAGGGCTTTATGGCTGTATAGGGATAAAGATAGCCCTTATAGAGCTATAGAAGCTCTTATGCCTGAAGCTGTCCGTAACCCTATGGTAGCTGCTAGGTGGGCTAGTGAGGGAGTTAGACCTCCTTCCCTGGAGAATGTTATTCCTAAGGAAAATATTACCGGATCTGATATAGCGTTAAAGAGCTTAGGTCTTTCTCCCTCTAGGGTAACTAAAGCTTACGAGCTAGAGAACACCGAGAAGTTTATGGTTGATAAAATCAGAAAGAGAAACGCTAAAGCTAACTGGAGTGTAGCTAAAGCTCTTTATGAAGATATGCAAAATAATACCAATACTGTTCAGGATATTCTCGACAAGATAGACGAGCATAATAACAAAGCTGAAAAGATTGAGGATTTCATTCGGCTAGATCCTACTGCTATTAAAGATTATGTTACCCTTATGATTTCTCCTCAATCAGTAGAGATAAAGAAAATGCCTAAAGTTGGTAGACCTGGTTATCTGGAAAGGCAGGAGCTTTACCAGTAAGGGGGGGAAAATGGAATTCAATGCAGCCTATGTAATATCTATGTTTATTTCATGTGTAGTGTCTGTTATAGCGTATTTCATTTCAAGAACAATTAGGACTATAGATAGAAATCAAGAATGTATCTTCCAGGAACTAAAAGGTATTTCCCGAAGAGTATCTACCCTTGAGGGAGAACATAAAGTTTATACTTCTCACCATTTTCACGAAAAATAATAAACAAAATTAAGAGAAGATAGTAGAGAGGGTAGGTTATTTCATCCTCAGTATAAAAAGCTGACCCCTACCCTCTCAATTCTTAAAGAGGTAAGCGTAATGTCCTTCAGAGAGATTAACAAGGAAGGTTTAGGTATAATCAAAACTTATGAGGGTCTTGAGCTTGAGAGATATAAATGCCCTGGAGGAGTATGGACTATAGGGTACGGAAATACATCTAATGCTATGAAGTTTAGAAAGATCTCTAGAGAACAAGCTGAAGATTTCTTACAGGAAGATCTTATGGAGGTCTATAGGTATCTAGCTTTAATTACCAGGAATATTCCTCTTAATGGTAATCAATGGAGCGCTTTAGTGTCTTTCGTTTTCAACATTGGCATAGGAGCTTTTATAAACTCTACCATGCTAAAGAAACTAAAAGCTCTAGACTACGAAGGAGCTTCTAGAGAGTTTGGGAAGTGGGTTTACTCTAAAGGAAAGAAGCTAGACGGACTCATTAAGAGGAGAGAAGCAGAGCGTAGTTTGTTTTTAAAGGAAGAAGTTACAGATGGAAAAGAGTGAACAGCAAAGAAATGTTGAAGGATTAGCTGAGAGAGACGATAGAGGAAAGAAGTTAGTTGTTACTCGAACCTTTTATTGGGATTGGGATGATTACCTATTCCGTTTATTAAAAAAACTTTTCCGTAAGGAGGACAAGTAAAATGAGTTTTACAGCAAAAATTAAATTGGTACTTAGTAAAATTTGGGATTTCCTTGAACCCTTTATAAAGATATTCCTTAGTTCTACCGGACAGATCTTGGGAGGGGTAGCTCTCCAGGTAGTAGCTGACATAGCTAAGGATACCTCTATAGTTTCCGATGAGGATAAGAGAAAAGCTGCTTTCGATAAAATTGTAGTTGATCTTAAAGGAAAGGGAATAGAGCTTGGGCTTCAGGTAACTACTTCTATGATTAACTCTGCGATAGAGGTAGCAGTACAGAAATTAAAGAACGAAAACAAGGAGTAGTAAGATGTTAAAGTTTTTTAAATATATAGCTCTCCTGAAAGATATAAGAAAAGAGTATCGGGTAACTGGTACTCTTTTAAATTTTCTAGCTTCCAGGAAAGTATGGGGCTTGATATGGATCTTCGGAGGACATCTAGTTAGGGACTTCTTCGGAGTTGAGTTAGGTGAAGATATACTTAACCAGGGAGCAGATTTAGCTCTAGCTGTCTTTACTTATATCTGCCAGGGGTTTGGTATAGCTATGGAAATTAAGTCTTTTATAGACTCTATCAGAAAAATTATAGCTAAGAAGAATGGCTAACAACTTTGCAAACGATCCTGATGTAGTAGCTCTCTACCGTTTTGAGAGTGGCGCGCTAACTACAGACTCTAGCGGTAATGGGAATACGCTTACCGATATTAATACTGTAGCTGAGGATACTACTAACGAGAAGGAAGGGGCTTGTTGTGCTGATTTTACTAAAGCGAACTACGAGGTTCTCTATTGTACTGACGCTAATCTCTCCTCTAACTTTCCTCTTAAATCAGGAACAAGCAATAAGAAGTTCACTATCTCAGCATGGATTAGGTTAAAGAGCGTAGATCCAGCTGGAACTTACTATGGGATTTTTAGTAAGCATGGTTACGGGTTATCTTCGTTCTGGATGGGTTTTAATGGAAATGAGAAATTAATGTTTGTTCTTGGCTATAATAATGGGGATAGCGAAGAACTATCTAGCCGTCATGCTACTGCACTCTCTACTAATACCTGGTATCATGTCACAGTATCTTATGATGATAGTGATAAGTCTTACGCTATTAGAGTTAGGGATGCTGATGGATCCGTAGTAGGAACTGACCTTACCGGAAATACCACAAACAATATTAACGTAGAAGATGGGAGAATGGGTATAGGTGCTGTTAATTATTCCGGGGGCACCTGGATACACCCTTTTGACGGTCTTATTGATGAGCTAGTAGTCTTTAAGAGAGTCTTAACCGCTGATGAAGTAACCGATATAGCTAAAGGTCAGTATACTCCTTTTGAAACCTATGAGGAAAGCGTAAGTGATTTATTTAAAGCTTCTGACTCTCAAGCTTCCCTCCTTAAGTTAGAGTTTGCAAATAGTGACTCTTTTAGTCTCTCTGAGGAAATAGTAGCTATAGGAAAATTCCCTAAGAGTATTTCAGATCTCTTTAAGGTATCAGATAGTCTTGTTAATTCTACTAAGTTTAGTAATTCTGCTTCAGATCTCATTAAGCTTCTAGATCTCTCCTCTTCTGCAAAAGGGTATATAGAAAACATATCTGATTTATTCAAAGTCTCAGAAGGGCTATCTCCTTATCAGCAAGAGGTAATGAAAGACTCTCCCGCAGTATACTACAGGCTAGGAGAGCTAGAGGGGAGTATAGCTTATGACTCTAGTGGAAACGGAAAACACTTAGGCTACCCTGAGAGTGGGGTTACAAAAGGAGCCAATGGGTTAGTAGCAGGGGATAATAAAGCAGCTTTGTTTGATGGAAGCTCAAGGGCTTATGAGACTAATTATAACCCTGGAGGAAAAACTGCAATAACCCTGGAAGCGTGGTGTAAGGCTAGTGTTCTCAACGCAAGCTATAATATAGTTTTTAATATAGGAACTACAGGACATTACATTGCCTTGGTTAAATGGGGAGAGAATCCATACACGCGTTTCTCTATTCGAGTAAGTGAAATTCAAAAAAGTCTATACTGTTACAATAAAGTGATGTCAGTTGATGAGGTTTATCACATAGTAGCTACCTGGGAGAGCGGAGATTATCAGAAAGTATATATCAATGGAGTTGAGATAGGGAGATCCGAGTCTATCGTAGAAGGTACTCTTAATTATTCCCCAGGAGTTGAGCTAGCTGCTTATGCTAACTCCTACTTCTTTAATGGCACTCTTGATGAGGTAGCTATCTATGAAACAGCTCTTTCTCCTGAAAGAGTAGCTGCTCACTACAGAGCAGGAAAGATAGGTGAAGCTCCTGTAATCAACTTTATCGAGTCAGTAAGTGATAAAGCTTTATTCGTAGACTCCTCTACTGGCAATCTTATAATTGCACTTTCAGTCTCAGATGCAGCTAAGTTTATAGACTCTTCCATTGTAGCAGGGAAATTAATAGTAGCCGTATCTGAAGAGTTTAAGCTCTCTGATTTTACAGACGGTAAGAAGAAAACTCAATTCTCTATTAGTGATATTTTCAAGCTTAGTGATCTAGGAGTAACTAAGAAGCTCTCTTCCGAAGATGTTAGTGATTTCTTGAGAGTAATAGATAATGGAGAGAGCGTTAAAAGAGCCATATTGGAAGTATCTGATAAATTCAAAATGTCAGATTATTCGATTTTTATGACTCTAGATGATCTAGGGTTAGTAGCTATTAAGCTAGTCTATAGAGGAAAAAATTTCTTAACTCTAAAGGAGAGGAAGGATTTTACCTTTAAAAATAGGACTTCCTTCTTTACTACGAAGAAGGAGTAAACAATTCTAGGAGAAAGTTATAGGAGGATTTTAAAATGATAATCAGACATCCAAAATTCAGCGACAAGGCTATTATAAGGACGAACAGAATAGTTCTCCCTCATGATGGTATTAAGATCTATTCTAGATGGGATCTAGAGCATTACAGAGACGGTAAACTTATCTACAGTGAATATCAGAAGCCTAACCTCTATACTACTGAGGGTATCAACTATATCTTGAACACTATCTTTAAAAATCAGACTAGGCTCGATCCCTGGTATATTGGTTTGAATGCTACTAATAATCCTGCTGCTGGATGGACTCTAGCTAATAAAGGTACTACCTGGAACGCCTTTACTGATGTAGATGAAGCTACCTGGGCTGAAGCTACTGATGGGAATATTTCTAACGGTCAGATTGCTATGTCTCAGGTAACTTATAATATTTCCTCTAGTGGAACCGTATACGGAGCGCATATAGCTTCTAGTTCTTCTAAAACTGGAACTTCAGGAACTCTTCTTTGTGCGGTTAACTTTAGCGCTTCAAGATCGGTAGAAGACGGAGATCAGGTATTAATTACCTATACTGTAGGCTGTAGTGATGATGGAGCATAATAACTGATGAAACCTGAAGTTTATAAGAAACACTCTGATGAAGTAAGGATACTAGAAATAGACTGTTCTCCCTCTGTACCTTCAGGATCTACTATAGCTCAAGCTACTGTAGCTGTGACTGATGATACTGAGGTAGATGGAGATAGTTTAATAGCTAGCTATACCGGAAAGTCAGGGAATAAGATCTATGTTCAGATCTCTTCTGGAGAAGATAAATGTAGCTATAATCTTGAAGTTAAACTCTCGCTCTCCAATGGAGAAATTATAATTGACAATCTAAGAATAGATGTCAGTGATACAGATACTATACCGTATTAACAGGAGTGACAAAGACATGAAAACATTTATCGCTTTTAGCATCATCTTTTTAACAGCAACAATGGCATTTGCTACACCCTTTCTCGTATCAGACCCGCAGAGCGGAGTTACCTCATATCAAATAACGGGATGGTCTGAAACCAATGTGACCGCACAGGCTGACGGTTCTTTGAGGATGGATGTTGGAAGTGCAGTGCAGGGGACAACGTACAATCTGACTGTCGCAGCCTGTAATATATGGGGGTGCAGTACAACCGTCCCTTTCGTGTTACAAAAACAGTTGCCAAGTGCGCCAAGTCAACTAAGACTTGTACCCTGAAATGGGTGTGGAGGAATAGGTAATGGCTTTAACAATAGAGTTTGCTTCGAGAGATAAAAGAGAACCCCGCCTTAAACAAGCGGGGTTTTTAATTAGGTTTTCTAACTACCTGTGGAATTTCATAGGGTCTTGTTCCCATGTCTGTACTCCCTTGTTTTGTTGTAATCCATCTTCCAATCTAAAGCGGAAAATATAGGGATATTCAATTCCCTAGACATATCGAATATTCTAATAAGCAGATCCGCTAGCTCTACTGCTATACCTTCAGGCTTCTCCATATTACTAGCATAGGTATACATCATAAACTCAGGATCTAATCCGTGTTTCCTAAACTCTTCTAGTGCTTCTGATAGCTCAGAATGACAGAGAGCAATCAGATCCCCAAAGGATCTATGTTTATCATGCCAGCCTTTCTCTTCTGCTATTTCCCAACATTTTTCTTCTAGATTTGCTAATTCCTTATAGGTTCTAGCATCAAGCATTTTTTCCTCCTTGACTACAAAAATTTCTTACTTTATCTAACCTTTCACTAAAAATTTCAAAGAGAGGGAGATCTCTTCTGAAATAAGGATGACCGATAGGAGCAAACTTATAGACCTTAATTACTTCTTCATCTGAAAGAGCCTTTATCTCCTCTTTCATTTTTTCAATTTCCTCCTTAGTAAAGCGTTTTTTAACTATTAATCTCTTCCTAGCCATATACAACTATTCCTCCCCTCTAAAAATCTCTAGAATCGTTTTACTAAGCAGCTTTCTCAACTTTCTTCCTTGGTTTCCGCTTACCATTAATTCCTATATTGACCTGGTTCTTCGGGATCGTATATTCTTTTGCAGTTATCCTCTTACCTTCTTTAATCTCTCTGACTACCTTAGCTCCTAAGCGCTCAAGCTTAGTCATGATCCTTCTATGGCAAGTAAAGACTGTTACAAAATCCTCCTCATCGTTCCAGTTAATATGAGTTTCTCTTTCATAAGCTCTAGTAAGCTCACCCATTACGTTTCCTCCTTAGCTAGCTCATTAGCTTCTCCGCAGAAACTACAGCATTTCTTTTCCTCTACTATCTCCCAACCGTTAGAGATAATCTCCTTACCTTTCTTCGAGCGGTTAGAGTATTCCTTCTCTCTCCTCTTAGTGACAATCGTAGTAGGTCTATCTCCAGGTTTACTTACCTTCTTACATAGATCACAGCGAAACATTTCTACCTCCTATAGAGTACAAGTTTCATCACTACACTTGCTAGTTTTGTATTTAGGTTTATTATTAGACTCTAGAACCTGGTTTCTACTTCCATCACGGTAGACAG
>ERZ1026792.505-NODE-505-length-32047-cov-4.237437_pt1 | contig 32047 bp, 40 predicted proteins | sample MGYA00520884_ERZ1026792 | MGnify/ENA primary metagenome ERZ1026792 (study PRJEB33270, sample SAMEA104284473) | anaerobic digester metagenome | biome: Anaerobic digester microbiome; feature: mesophilic sludge digester; material: Anaerobic digester biomass | place... | reverse complement strand
GGCGGCAACGATTCCAGAAAGTGCATCCGCAGATCGATTATCTGCGCGCGAACCTGGACCGCATGATCCTCTCGATAGATGATCGCGGCCCGGGCGTTCTCGAAATCAAGGCGCCGGACATCCGGCAAACGGACAAGTGGCTGGAGACCTGCCCGGATAACGTCTACCTGCAGGTGCAACATGCCCTGCTCGTCACGGGCTGGCAGTGGGGATATGCCTGTGCATGGCTCGGCTCCTGGGAGTTCAAGAACTATGAAATAGCAAGGAACGATGCGGTTATCCAGGCGATGCTCGACAAGTACGCGGACTTTTGGCTGTGCGTACTCACCCGGACGCCGCCAGAGGGCAGGATCTCCGAGGAAGTGCTCGCCCGTCTCTACCCCAAGAGCACCCCGGGCAGGGAGATCACCATCGAAGATCCGGTCGGCGATGCCCTGCGCCGGTACTACGTGGCGAACGATGCCGTCAAGCAGTTCGAGAAGGCGAAGAAGGAAGCCGCCGAGGAGATCAAAATGGCAATGGGAGACGCCGAGGCAGGTGTCTACATCGGCGAGGAGCACAATTACGCGGTTACCTGGAAGAACCAGAAGCCCTACTATATGTGGGACACCGACGCCCTCTCCAAAGATCCCGAGCTGGTCAGGAAGTACAAGACCAAAGAGGTCGTCAAGAGGCCGCTGTATGTAAAGCGCAAGGAGATCGCCCGTGTCGGACAGCAAGATGCAGCACCCGAGATCGAAGCGGAAAATCTGTAGTGTATGCCGGAAAGAGGTGATCCCCGGCGTGCATGCAATCGCATACAGGTATCGCCTGGGGAGACGGGGAAAGCTGATATTTTATAATTACAGGCATTTGGCCTGTGCTTTGTCGGAGGACGACAATGAAAGAGAAAGAGGCGCAGCGGGAAAAAAGGCTCCCGATCTTCGAGAGCGAGGAATGGTCGGGATGGACAGTGGTCGCTTTAACGGCGAGGATAAAAAAGGATAGGCGGCAGATCTCGGACGAGCTGTACCTGCTCTACCGGGGCATGTTCGCAAACGCATAACGAGGAGGAAGCAGGATGACGACAAAGAACATGGTGGCAACAACAGGGCAGCAGTTACCGGCAACGCCGGAAAGGGTAAAACCGTACCAGATCGTCCCCAAGACCATGCAGGAGGCCATGGAGTTCGCAACGGCCATCGCAAAATCGGATCTCGCGCCCAAGGACTTCAAGGACAAGCCCGGAAACGTCCTGATCGCCATGCAGATGGGCGCGGAGGTCGGACTATCTCCCATGGCGAGCATCCAAAACATCGCGGTCATCAACGGCAGGCCGAGCCTGTGGGGGGACTCCATGCTCGCGGTGTGCCAGACGCACAAAGACTTCGAGTGGATCAAGGAATACTTCGACGAGCAGGGAACGGCTGTATGCATCGTAAAGAGAAAAGGCTTCGAGCCCCACACGCAGACCTTCAGCCTTAAGGACGTGACCCTCGGCGGATACGACAAGAAACCCGGCCCCTGGCAGACTTCCCGGAAGCGCATGATGCAGCTACGGGCAAGGAGCTTCGCCCTGCGCGACCGCTTCGCCGACGCCCTGCGCGGCCTCGTCATGGCGGAGGAGGCCATGGACATGGAGCCCATACAGGTCACAGTGTCCAGCCCCGCGAAAGCAGAGCAGAATGCCCGAATCCTGGACAAGCTCACCCGGGGGGCAGAAAAGGTCGATGAGTCCCAGGCAAAACCGAAAGAAGAAAACAACTTGGAAAATAAGGCATCCACCGAGCAGGAGAGTACAATCGTACAGCCCGAGACGCCGGTAGAGGAAAACGACAGTTGTGCGGAGGGTAATGAAGCTGGAAACGTGATCGAGGGGGAGATTCTCTACGCAGGTTCGCCCGAGGATATTTACAAGGAGGTCATGACCTACTTCGACAACACGAAAGATTCCGCCCATGCGTTCATCACCGAGGTGCTCGGAAAGGGCAGGATCAAAAAGATGAAAGACCTACAGACGCTCACGCAGGACGAGATGACGAAGCTGTGGAACTCCCTGCAGGAAGCGAAGGCTATGACGGAGGAGGAAAGCTGATGATCGGATGGTCGATAATCGGAGGCGCGGTCGGGCTTTACATCGCCGCGTATGTCGCGGACAGAAAAAGGAGCAAGCAATGATAATGCCTGCTGTGGAGTGGGTCAAGATAACGGATACCGAGATGCTCAGAAAGGTCGGCTGCCCCTGGAAGGCGACGACACTCAGGACCGAGAAGTTCAAAAAGAAACATCCCGGCCTTCTGAGTAAGCCGGAAGGGACAAAGCATCTCGTCCTGCATGTTCCGACGCTGCACAAGATTTTGGAAGGGGGCCGGAGTCAGGAGGGCTGACCAGCCCTCTTTCCTATCTGCATCACTTCTTTTTCAGGCGGGGATCGTTCCTCATTTCCATGTCGGCGAGGATCTCGGCTCCCCGCCTGGAATGTCCCTTAGCGATCCACTTCTGGATCAGCCGCTCCTTGAGCATGTCCTGGTTTGCCCTGAGAGACATATGTCACTTCCTCGTCCTCACGCACGGCTGCTCGGTCATATACCACGGCCTGTCAGCATGCTCGGTCTTGACGCAGGCTCCGACTGTGTGCTCGGTCTCTGTAAACAGATAGCACGACTCGCTGAACGACGTAGACGACGAGGACGAGGACGTGCTCGACGACGAGGACGAACTGAACGAGGAAGAACTGCTGCTGAAGCTGAAGGATGAACTCGAAGATGAGGACGAGGAGAAGGATGATGACGAGCTGCTCGAAGATGAAGACGATGAACTGCTGGACGAGCTTGAACTGGACGAAGACGAGAAGGAGCTTGACGAGCTTGAACTGCTGGACGAGGATGAAGACGAAGACGAAGAAGAGGACGAGCTGCTGCTGGAGGAAGAGGATGAGGACGAGCTGCTGGAACTCGATGAACTGGACGAAGATGAAGAAAATGACGAGGATGAACTGCTGGACGAGGATGAAGACGAGCTGCTGGAGGACGACGAGCTGCTCGAACTACTGGACGAGGACGAGGACGAAGAGAAGGACGAGCTGCTCGAACTGCTCGACGAGGACGAGGACGAAGATGAACTGCTGGAGCTGGACGACGAACTGCTGGAACTTGATGACGAACTGCTCGACGAGGACGAGGACGAAGACGAACTGCTGGAGCTGGACGACGAACTGCTGGAACTTGATGAGGAACTTGAAGAGGAGGATGAATAGGACGACACCACATACTCGAACGCGCCGGCATCGGGCGTGGTTGCGTCTCGCGCATTGCCGATAATATCATCCGTGATGCCTGATATCGGAGTTGCCAGCTCGTATGCGGGAGAGCCACTACCAGCGAGTTTGAAATCGCCACTCCCGGCATCGGCAAACGTGCCTGACTCAGTTGCATTGTGCGCGGAGTTGGTTCCCGGCGCAGTCTCGTCGTCCGAGACATTATAGTCGCCGGTGCAGTCGTAATATGTGCCGTACTTATGGGATGCCACCGTGGAGATGGCGACACAGTTATAGCACTCGGCATTCCGCACGAGCCGGTCCTGATTGCCGTGAAACGTGCAGTAGGAGAATTTGTACCCGCTGTACGAGCTTCCCGCATATCCCTGCATGTTGCAGATCAGGCAGTTGATCCCTTCTGCGGAGTATATGTTGAGGAACGTGTGTACAAAACCGTTCAGGATGCATCTCTCTACACGTCCGGGCCAGCTATTGTTCGTGAAAATAAAATCGTTATAGCTGAGAGATACCGACGATTTTAGCTCCAGGCCACGGACTGTTGCCATTTGCCCGTCGAAACGCAGAACGTAGGTGGTGGGGCCGTCATTGTCCCACACGAACCCGGACCCCGGAGAGCCGGTATGCCCCTCTCCCGCATGCACGGTGATGATCGGCATGTTATCTGCATCTGCGGTCCACCCGCTGAAATATACATATGCAGACTCGGAATATCCCCCGCTCCAGTCGTCGTAGAACTCCGCGATGCTGTGCCCCTGGCCGCCGTCAGTAGTCAGGTCGCACTGTTCGCCCGACTCGAACGCGGAAAGGGTGGCATAATCGCCGCCTGATGCCCTGATGCTGTATGTCCCTGCCGAGTTGTGCTCGACAGCCTTGGCCGCGTCGTAGGCGACCGGGGCGTCCGCCCTGATGCCAAGCGCAGAGGTCGATATTTCTGTTATGCAATCGGGCCGGAGAATCGAGGTGTCGGGCAGATACAGCCGCCTGCGGTTGTACGCGATGTCGCCGGGGCCGTCGTGGTTGCTGTGGATGATGCGCTCGGCCTCCTCCCAGGTTTTCACCCCGAGATAGTCGAGCAGCTTGGCATCGTCGATCCGCGCAAGCCAGAAGCGCGGGTAGCTCTCGCGCTTGCCGAGAGGGGCATCGTCCTTGCGGATGTTGACGATCTCGCCCTGCTTGTAGGCGCACTGGCTCTCCCACCGGGTGGTGGCGATGGCTATTTGCTGATCCTCCGTGAGTTTGACCTGTGCATATTGCCTGAGCGCTGAGAGCTTTGCCGCCTCGCGCTCTATCCAGATGGTTTTCGCCCCCGCATCGGTTGTCCGCAAGGACAGCATCAGATCCTTGTGAGGGAAATTGTCGCCTATTTTGATCAGTAGTTGCGCCATTGCTTATCCAATCACCTCCGCCCGCAACCCGAACAGCCCCTTGAACCAGGATACGATGGCCTGGATGATCGCCCGCAGGCCGGTGGGCTTCTCCGGCTTTACCCCGTCCGGTATAAAACAGGTCGCCTCTGCGCTGTACCCGCTCTCGTTGCCGCTGGTATCGTAGGCGGTCAGAGCGAAATAGTAGGTAGCCCCATGCTGCGGGGTGATCTCCATGACGTGCCCGGTCACGTTGCCCACGTCCACGGGCTCGCCGTACTGCCCCGATGCCTCACCGACATAGAGCCGATACCCGGCCAGGTCCGGCTCGGTGTTCGGATTCCAGGTGACCTGGACGGTTGCCGCGAACGCGATGGCAGGCAACAGCATGATAATGACTATCAGCATGATCTTATTAATCATATCCATCCTCCAGCTCGATGATGTAGAGATACAGGAGATAGGCGTCGTCGCGATCAAAGCACACCATGCCCTCATGCTCCACCGCCGTTATCACCGGCTTTGCCGGTCTCTGCGGCATCGTCGCCTGAGTCGCCGCGCAGCCCGCCGCCAAAATGAGCGTTAAAAGCGCCAGCAGGATCGTCCTTCGCAGCATCCGCCTTCTCCTGTTTCGATTTGTACGCCCCGGCCCGCCGCCGCCTGTCGATCAGATCAATGATCCGGTCGATGATCCCGAGCAGCAGCGCGGTCAGGCCGGTGTAGTTAGCCATTGTGCAGATACCGGTTCACCGCGGCCTCGATCTTGGCCCTGAGCCGCTCCTGGTAGCTCGCCTTCTTTGCCGCCGGGATCGCCTCCCAGACGAACTGGACGGCCATGTCGAGCTTCTCGTTGCTGGGGATCTTATCTCCATACAGCGCCGCCTTTTTGCGAGCCTGCTCCTCGGCCCAGTGAACGGACTGCTCGATAACCTTATCCTCGATATCGAGCCCGTACTTCTGCCGGATCTTCGCCGCCACCGCCGTGGCCACGGACGTCAGCACGATGGCGAGCACCGGTATGATCACCTCGTTGATAAGCAGTTCCATCTTTACCCTCCTCCTTATTTTTCGAGATAGCCCCGGATCTTCGCCACGTCCTGGGCCACCTCGTTGATCTTCTCGTGTACCTTTTTCATGTCCTCCCTGGCCTCGTTCACGCTCTGCGAGAGGTGGTGGTGCTCAGGACAAAATGTTTGCCTGCCATTGCTCCGGGCCGGGCAGAGCTTGATGATCGCCACGGTGACAGGTGCGCATATGCTCATGATTGCTATTCCCTCTCCGATCCCGATCATGCTCGGCCCTCCCTCTCCTATGTCGATGAAATCAGGTAGATATATTCCCCTTGACGCGGCGAGTACCAGCGCTGGTAGCGGTCCAAGTGCCTAGCGTCGATGTGGAATCCTGGATGGTTCCACCAGGGATAAAATCCGACCCCGCCGAATACGCCCAGGCGGTCGATCTCGAGCAGCACCCTCCTCGGGCTCGCGTTCTCAACGTGGAAGTCGAGCGCCATGCCCTTGCCGTGGTAGCTGTCCGGGGCGTGGCCTGTGGTCGAGTAACCTGCGTGCACGATCATGGGGAGGTTGAGCCGCTTCCGAAGCGCCAGCACGCGCAGCATGAATCCGTAGTCCATGAACTCCCCGCATTCGTTCGGCGTGAAGTACGGATCAAACTCCTTCCACTGCTCCGGCGTCAATGCTGCTCCTCCCTTGTGTAATTGGTTAACTGTTATTTTCAGTGAGAAAATCGGAAATGTAAAGCAGGAAAAGATTCAGGACCGGGAGGTTTTCCACTCCCGCTTGTAGGAATGATAGACGTAAAGCCCTTCCATGAGGTACACCTTGTACCCCGCATTTTTTACCGCACCGGCATAACGGTTATCGACCCCGAGAAATCCGCTCGGGAACTTGCCTGCCTTTTGCCACGCCGCCTTGTGCGTGATGAAAAGCATGCCCGAAGGCCGAACTCTCGGGATCTCTACCGTCGAATAGCCGTACTTCTGAAACCTCTTCTCGGCATAGGCGATATGCTCGGCAATGTCGTCGGACCTTGGAGCATCTCCGCACTTCTGCGCCGGACACCCGATCCGGTTCGTGACACAGGTAATGAAACCGGCGTCGTGTCCCACCCGCCTGATCGCCTCCATGCAGATATCGTACCACTTCGGCTGCGTGCGAAGAAACACATCGCTATCTATAAACATGACCCAGCTTCGCACCGTTTCCATTGCCTCATTATAAGCCCTGCCGAGTTCCTTGTTTGGTAGATATGGAATCCTAACATCAAGCGATATCACCGACCCACCCCCGTAATCAATCCTACATACCTCCTTAATAGAAACGCGCATCACTCGATCCACTTCATTCCCGGGACGATGATCCGCTGGTCCTTGACCTCCCTGCGGATCACATCGGTCAGGTGGTTGACCATCTGCTGAGTGACGGGAATCTGAGGGATTCGGCAATGAAAGTGATTGTCCTCGAAGCGGATCACGATCATCACGTCCGTGACATTGCCATGCCCCTTCGTGTCTGGATGGCTCTCAAGCCCCTCAACTTCCCGGCTTATTACCTTGCGTAGCGGATCTCCAGCCATGTTTCACTCCCCCTTGCTTCCACCCGGAAGAGAGATGAGCGTCTTCTCGTCCCGGCCCTTTGTCTTTCTCGCCTTTTTCCCGTACACGACCAGCACGTTGCCGTCCGTGATGCCGACATCCCCGTCCTTGAAGTCCAGCCTCCACAACTCGGCCTTGTCTGGAGGCGCGAACGCGGCGAGATTTCCCGCTCCGCTCTTGGCGTCCAGCACAAGCCCCCCGATTGCGATCAAGCTGCACTCCATGTCCTCTGCAATGGTAAACCTCCTCACCCTCTACCCCCTTCTTTTGATGCGCGCAAACTCACGCAATGCGTTTACGCTCCCGCTGCACAACAAATGCACGCAGGAGCTTATGTCGCTCTCGCTCCAGGCCCACCACTTCAGGCGCAGGAGAAATTCTATGTCCTCCTTGAAGATTTCTCGTCTTTATCACCACGGAACTCGCTCCAGAACGATAAGGCCGTTGTTGTTCCTTCGCTCCTCGATGATCCGCCATCCGGCATTCCCGAGAAGGAACTCGTCGATTGCCTTCCTGAGCCCCTCTCCTCCGTCCTCGCCCTTCCCCCCGTACGTTGCCGTGTCGTGCAGGATGATGTAGTCCCGCACCCTGTTCGCATGGAGTTCAAGTTCCTGCTTGAGCTGGCGATAGGTATGGAAGGTGTCGATGAACAAGAGGTCGGTCGGCTCAATCGTTACGGTCAGCACATCGGCCTGGACGAACCGGAAGCTGGTCGCCCCTTTCGCGGCCTCGTACACTTCGCCGATGTCGCCCCGCGGAGGATTAATGCCGTAGGAGACCATCTTCCCCGGCCTACCGGCGAGCAGAGCCCAGGTCGAGACGATCCCGCGAAACACGAACTCGGTGACGTGATTGCACTGGCTGGCATAATGGCGAAGCACGGGCAGGTGCTCGTTGATGTCGCTCTTTGCGCCGCAGAGCTGCTCGAACTTATCCTCGATCCTGGCAGACGCGTTCCCCCGCTCGACGGTTCCCGGCTCGTACACCCGTCCCTTGCGGAGCACACAGCAGGTGTCTCCCCACATATCGCTGCCGTCGCCGAGACCGTTCCTGCCCCACGCGGTCTTCACGTCGACGACATCCAGCTTCGCCCACTTCGCAAGCGCGCGCATGCCGTCCGGGTAGATCCTCCAGCAGTCCACCGGATATCTGTGCTCTGGACCGCGAGACGGCGCGATAATGCAGGCAAGCCCGCCAACCTTCAGCTTGAGCCCGATCTGTTCCATGGTAAGCCACGGGAACTCGATATGCTCGAACGCCTGACCGGAAATGACTATATCGAACAATCCGTCCGGCACCTCATCCCAACGGTAAGGGTCGGCAGGGACATAATCCACATTCGGACCCGGAGCGACATCGAGACCCGTATATAAATACCTCTCGGCATTGGAGAAAATATCTTTATACGTCCCGTTCACATCGCGGCTCCCGACATCGAGGACGCGGAGCTGTCCGGCAGGAAACGCCTTGTCCGCAAAACCCCTGAACCGCTTGACTAACTCATAGGAACTCCGGTGCATGCGCCCTCCTAATTCTTCATGACCAGCACCTTGTCGACATGCCGCGTCGTCAGGTCCGGCCTCGCTTTCATGACATCCTCCAGGAACAGCCAGTCGGCATGGTAGACTGCGCTGTTCCAGCCAACCGCCTGGGCGATCTCCGTCTTCACCACGCAGCAGCTTATGTCGATACCCGCGCGCCTGAGTTGTGACGGTCTTGCCTGATACCCCCAGTGGTGGTGCGAGCAGTCGCAGTACACGAGATCCTCGTCACCGCAGCACATCTCCTTGACGAAGACCGGCGCGAAGTAATCGTCGGCGTTGGTAATCAGGGTGTACTTCGAGTCGCCGAGCCGCTGGATGCCCACCTTTCTGAGCGAGTGGCCCCAGTCGTTGTGCCGGTCCGCCATGCACATCTCCCTGATCCTGGGGTCTGTCCGATACGCCTTCATCAGCTCGGAAAACCCCAGGTTCGGCCCGTCATGAATGACGAGCAGCCTCCACTCCCGAACCGACTGCGCGAGCATGCTCTCCACGAAGCACTTCAGTTCGTGATTGTGTCCGTACGTCACGGCGATGATGTCGAGGACGGGCTTATCGCTCAAGGAAACCATATAGTTACGCCCCCGATGCTCTCGAAATCCTGGCCGTCCCTCACTTTGCGGAAGTAGAGGATCGAGCCGTCCTCGAATTTCCAGAAATATCTGCGTTTCAACTTGCGCCTTTTCATCCGAGCACCTTATCCACCCAAGCGTACGGGTCGAACGTGTCTTTCGCTATTTTCCGAGCTGTCTTGCCCTTTGTGGACAAAAGAGAGGGCAGTTCGGCTATGTCTTTGAGCGCCTTGAGGTAGTCCTGCAAATTGTCGCACAACCACCCGCTTTCTTCAGTCACCCGGTCCTTCGCCCCCCATCGGTTATCCGCGATCACCGGAAGGCCGGTTGCCATGGCCTCCATGATGACCCTCGGACCCTGATCCTGATAGCCGTCCGGCAGGTTGTAGATGAAGCAGTTGCCGCGAGACAGGAACTCGTGCACGGGCAGCTCGTTCTTTCGGAACTTGAAGATCCTGGGGTCGTCCGTCATCCAGCTTGCCGCAGGCATGCAGTGCCACTCGGTCTTGGGGTCGATATCCCATGCCGCCTTGAGAAACTCGTTGATGTCCTTGCGCCACTTCGCATCGCCCTGCGCGTTGTGCCGGATCAGCCTGACGTGACGGTATGTGTGATAACGGCGCTTGACCGCGAAGAAATCCGTAAGGTCGGTGGGGGGAGGGAGTACCGCAGTGTGCTCCGCCCCCACCTTATCACGCCACTCGGCATCCTTTTGAGAGCACAGGAACAGGTAGAGATCCCATCCCTTCGCCCATTCTTTTTCCTTGAGGTGGCCGATCCGGTAATTGACGCACATCGCCTTCCGCTCGGCCCTGATTCCGCCCATGAGATCGTCGAAGGCGGCGTCCTTCATCTCCGGGAAGTACACGGTGTCGGTCGTGTAGTAGAGCAGGGCGTCGCACTCGCTCCGCAGATCCTTCGAGATGTTGACCCCCTCCGGGATCGCGGCGCGGTACGGAGCGCAGACCTTCTCCTCGCCTCCCCACGGAATGAGGTCCACGCGGTATCCCCTCTCCAGAAACATCCGCATGAGCATGATCGTGCTCTTTTCGCTCCCGCCGTATCCCCGGCACGAGGTCAGGATCTTCACCAGCCCCTTGCCCGACTTCCCTACCACGCCCTCTGATCGACGTGCCTCCTCGGTATCCCGATCACCAGCCCCGCCATGTTCGTCAGGGCGTACATGTTCATCTGGTCTAAAGTAAGCCACCATGCCTCGGTCAACTCGAAGGTCGTGCTCCTTCCATCCAGCGAGGAGTGCGCGACATACTCGACGTTCCGCGTCCCGGAAAGCATTGTGCAGAACAATGCAATCGGTGTGATCTCTTGCTGTTTGCACGGGTAGGTAACGACTGTAGTTTTTAATGTCGTCCTTGTCTCCGCTCCATGCACCCCTGGGTCCGTCGACAAACACGAAGTCGTACCTTCCTTCCGGCTTGCTGACGAGGGTGTCGAGTCCGACGTTGTACGTCTGCGGCTCGCTCTCGATGGAGTGAACGACCTTTGCGTGCCGCTTGAACAGGACCGTGCTGACTCCTGGTCCGTATTCCAAGATCCTCTCCGGCTTCCTCTCCGCGCAAAACCTTTCCAGCGCATCCCATCCCTCCCTCGATATGCTTACGCCGGAGAACGCGACCTGAACCTTCTCGGTCGGCTTCCCCCGGGCAATGTTCTTGAACAGCGTGTTCGCCACCTTCCTGCCCATCTCCAGCCTGCCGCCCTCGTAATACTTGAGGATCGCCCTGGTGATGTCCTCGGGCGCGATGATGTCCGCGCATTTGGGCGTCTTGCCGTCTTTCAGCAGGTTCTTGCACGCATCCAGCCCGCAATGCCAGCAGGCCCTCTCCGTGGCGCAGGGCAGGCACCCGTTTGTATGGAGGTACTGATGCCCCATGTACTGCGTGAACCACGCAGGCTCTCTCGCGCCAGCCACCACGACGCACGGGTTCTGAAACGCCGCCGAGAGGTGCATGTGCATGGAAACGAGGCCGACCGAGCCCTGCGCGTGCAGGAAGATCCGAAACAGATCCCGGATGCCGGTCTGCGGGTCCTGTGTCTTACCCACGAAGTCGATGACATTGCCCTTGTTGTTCGACAGCCGTCCGTGCGCGTTGGTATGTTCCTCCGCACCGAGCTGCACGAAGGTGATGTCAGGCAGGGAGTCGACCACCTGCTGCCATTTTTCCAGCGGATACATTTTGAGGGGCCACCCTAGCTCTCCCCCCAAAATGATGACCCAGTACGGACCCGGAATGATCGGCTCTGCGTTATACTCCTCCTCCGAGAGCCAGATGTCCGGGCGAATCGGCCCCTGCTCGAAGGCAAGGCCGGTCTCGTTCTGAATTGAAATCCTGTAGGCGTTCGCCATGTGCGTGTCCAGCCGGTTGCTCGCGTTCGTGAGCCATCCGGTTCCCACACTGAAGACCCTCTCGGGCTTGTCGAGGGACTGATCGATATACGGGATGTTGTCCCATATCCTCGGCGCGGTCGATACCACCCGGACCTTCACCTCCGGGAACGCGGCCTTGAAGTCGCGGATGCCGCAGGTCATGGTGAGCGCGTCCCCCAGGGCAAGGCGGCTGACGAACTCGCAGCTCGCGAAGTCGGGCTTCGCGATCCTCTTCTCCGCAATACCGAGATATGCCTTTGCCGCGTCGTGGAACAGCTTCTTGTCCAGCTCCTTCGGGACATAGGCGTGAAAGTGATGCCGCCCTCCGGGTCTCTGGCAGGCCATAAGCATGAAGACATCCTCGATGTCCTCGTTCTTGAAATGAAGCGGAAGACGCTCGATGTCGGCGAGCACCTTCGAGAAATAGGCAATAGGTTTCAACGACAACCTCCCATAGTTTAACTACATTCTAGCACAAATGGATCTTTGTGTCAACCGAGCTATTGCTTAATTGTTTTTCCTCCCCGTCAAGCCATTGATAAGAGGACTGTTTGAGCCGAGCACCTCGCCGAGAACCTTCTTCTCGTCGTCGCCGAGCGACTCGTACCAGATCCGGCCTGCCTTGTCGGGGTTCTTCATCTTGTAATACTCGGTCGCCGTGGAGCGGACGCTCTTGAGCAGGGCCTTGAACATGATCCGCTGCCTCGGCTCGCTCGCGTGCTTGTAGCTCGGATGCCCCATGAGAACCGAGCCGAACCGCTCCATGAGGGGCGCCATGTACCGCGTAATCTGCCGGTCGGCATCCTCCACCCGCGTCCTCGGGTAGATGGACTCCCATCCGATCCCGAGCCGGTCAACCTCGCGCTCGACCGCGTTTCTGGTCGTGACGGAAAAGCCGGTGAACTGCCGCAGCAAAGGCGTCTCCGCGACGCGCTCCCGCGTGGACAAAGGAGATGCCGACTCGGGAAACCGCCTGCCGAGCCCCGGCACATTCGTCATGGCCCTGCCGAGAGGCCCCCAGGTAGGGTCGTTCTTCGCGTCCCTGAACGTCGCCTCCTCCTTGTCCCAGTGAGAGATGATGTCCTTCGGGGTCCGCAGCGGCACGGTGAACGACCCGACATATTCGCCCACGAAATTCTCCAGGAGCTTTGCCGTGGTCTCGGGCTTCTTCGCCCTGAGCAGGTCCACGAAAACCAGTCCGGTCCCCGCCGTGCGGTTGAGCCCGATTGCCGCCTCGATATAGTCCTTGTTCGTCATGCGCTCCGGGCGCAGCATGGCCTCGGCCAGGAAGAAGTACGAGCTGAACGGCGCGAAGGCGCGGATATCGATGTACTTCGCCTCGCGGGTCCGTTGGTCCTCGCTGATCTTGATCTGATACCACTTCTCTCCGGCGTACTCGGACTGCCGGAAATGCCATGCGCTCTTGAGCATGAGCGTCCCGAGCGTCGCGCGGGAGACAGCCTTGGAGAACTGAGCGGGGTCCCCCGACTGCAGGGCCTTGATCGTCTTGGGATGCATGGCCCTGAGATAGCCGAGCGGAGAGTGGTTGAAGACAAACGGTAATGCGTTGGCGAACGCGAACCGGGGAAACGGGTTGATGGTAGTGAGCCCCAGTTTGCGGTAGGCGTCCAGAAACTCCTTCCCGGTCCTGGATGTGGGCGACGCGGAGAAGGTCATCTCCAGGGCGTAATCGACCGCTTCCCGGTACACGCCCTCGGGGATCTCGGAAGGATCGACAGTGCGGTAATCCTTCCCCAGGTCCTTGATCCGCTGCTTGAGCTTGGCCTCGAACGCGATCTTGCGGAAGAAATGCTCCTGCCCACGGTTGACCGTATTCAGAACGTACGACAACCGCTGCCCCATGTGCGCGGCCCTGGAGATAACCGTGTCGGGCAGGGAGCCCGTCCCGCTCGGGACCTCGTGCACGCTCTGCGTGAGCATCCGCGCCTTGTGCATCGCGGCCTTGTCCGAGTCGAGAATCCGGGACAGCTCCGTCCTTCCCCGGGGAGACAGCCTGGAGTACAGGCTGTTGAAGACGTTGATCCCGTTGGTCGCCTCGTCAGCAAGCCCGACAGCCTTCAGGCCGCCCGTGATCGTGGACTGGAGGGCCTCGTCGAACTGCGCGAGCACGAGCCTTCCGGCCTGCGAACTCATGTTCCTCATGGCCGTCGCCAACTGAGTGACGAGCATGCCGCGCCGGAAATCCTCCATCCTGGCAAACCCGTCGAGCACGCGCTCCCACAACTCCTGCCCCTCTTTGTACTTATTGTAATGCTTTTCGAGCGCGGACGCGGCGAGCTTGTTGTCCCTGAACACGACCCCGAGATCCTTCGAGAGCCGCGAGAGATAATTCAGCTCCCGGCCCGCGCGCGAGATGGTCTCGGTCCAGATGTCGGCGAACTGCTCGGGCGATATGCCCTCGGCCTTGATGATCTTGGGGATGTCATCGACCACGAGTTCTCCGGTTTTCAGAAAATCTGCGATGTTGCGAAACAGGCGTTTCGACTTGTCCAACTGGGTCGCGTCGATGGAGAGCTTCGTAGCATCGACCACCTGCTTGACGACCGATTCCCTCAGTTGTGGCTGCAGCAAAAGAGACGAGGCGGGCTGTGTGCGGAAGACATCTGCCCCGAGGGGCTTCTTCTGCATCCTGAGAGTCTTCGATACCCCCTCCTCCACTTTCGGGAGGACGCCGGGAAGGATGCTGCTGACCGGCGCGCCTTCGGCCTGCCTGATCGCAAAGGTCGGCTTGACCTTCTCCAGTTCCTCGATAGACGCCTTGGTCAGATTCTTCGCGGCCTTGAACCCCGGGCCTGCCCCTTTCTCGATCCCCGCCTTGACGAGACCTCCGGGGCCAACAAAATACGTCGCGGCCTCTGCGGTCCTGCCCACGAAATCCGCCAGCTTCGGGTTGGCTCCCGCACCTTCGAGAGCGCCCGTGACAGGCTCTCCCACGATACCCTTGGCGACTCCGGCCACGGGAGAGAAAACGTACTGCAGCCCCCCGAGCCCGCCCAGTACGGTATTGACGACGCCCGGATCTTCGACGGCCCTGGACATCGCGCCCTGGCCCTGCTTCCGCTCCTCCTGCATGACATCCCATGCGCGCTTCAGGGGCCTGAGCCCGGGCTTATCCCATATCCCTGCCGCGCGGATGACGCCGTGCTCCCGCTCCCGCTTCGCCTGGGAAGGCTTGTACTCGATGCCCCTGCGCTTGAGTTCGGCGAGGACGGCTTCCCTGATCCTGGCCTTCCGCTCCTGCTGGATCTCCGCTTCGATCTGCGCGCGCTCTGCCGGTGGAGCGGTCTGCGCCGCGCTGATCTTGTCTTGGACGGTTACGGGTCGGATCTCGCCAGCCGCCTCCTCCCGGGTAGGCGCGCGCATTGCCCCGTGCGCCTCTTCCCGGGTAGGGGCGCGCATGCTCGCAGGGGGTTTTCCGGTGTAGGGATCGAGAACGCCGCGCCGCATGAGTTCCTGCTTCGCAAGATCCTTCAGCATGGCCTTCTGCTCTGGCGTCCGCTCGGGCATTTACTCCGCCTCGTCCATCAACCTGATGAGATCTTCCGTTGACGCGCCTTCCAGTCCGGTCGGCTGATCCCCTCCGGCCCCGGGAAGGTTCCCCCCGAGGAGCATATTCAGGAGATTCTCTGACCCGTAATACTTCTTGTAGGTATCGAGCGTCGCCTTCGCGGACTCGGGCGTGTACCCCCACGGGTTGTTCGGATACTGGCCCGCGAGAATGGCCGACATCTCCAGGCCGGTCGGCCCGGGCATTTTCCTCGACGAGGATGTCGGCGGCTTGACGTTCGTCCAGCCTTCCTTGAGGTATTCCGGCACCTGCGACCGCTTGATCTTGACCGAGGCCCCGTCGTTCTTATACAGAATAACATCCTCGTCCATGGACGCCTTGTGCGCCTCCTCCGCCCTGGCATCCGCCCTCTCGCCGCGCGCGTCGGACCTGCGCTGTATCCCCCGATACTCCTCCTTCCACCTCTTCTCTTCCTCGGACTCTCCTCTCCGCTGGTGCGCCATTGCGCCCGTGGAGAGAGCGTTGAGAAGGCCGAGGCCCTGCGGGACGGAAGGATTCTGAGAGGACTGGAGCGCGGCGTTCGCAAAAGCCAGGAGGGCCGACTGCCCCTGCGGGCTCTGCGCGAACCCCTGCGCGGCAGAAAGCCACGGATGAGCCTTTTCCTTCAGCGTCGGCATAATTCCACCTCCTTAAAGGATTCCCGACCCGAGCAGGGCGCCGCCGCCGATAGCCAGCGGCCATGCCCACGGACTCGCCATCATCGCCGCCGGGAGCATGCCGCCGATCCCGGCCCCGAGCGCGGCGCCCCCGAGCATGCCGGTCGGACTGAAGCCCCCGGCCCCCGCCTGCGTCGTGCTGGTCGTGCCGCCAGGAGTTCCCATGCCCATGACGTTCGTCGTGTACGAGCCGAGCCTGCTCCACGGAGCCTGCTGGTACTCGTTCCAGTATTGCTGCATGGCGTCGAGTTCCCGCTGCATCATGTCCTGCTCGATCCCGCCAAGACCCATAAGCTGCTGCGCGTCCCAGTTCGAGAGCGAGGGCGCGAGCGTCGCGGCCTGTATCTGCCTGCTGCGCTCCGACTCGTACGCCGGGGCGTAGATGTTCGCCGACAACTGCGCGAGGTTCTTCTGCGCCTCTCCAGCCGCAAGCCCCTCGGCGATGCCCTGCCTGCTTGAGTCGTACATGCCGGACTGAACGCCCGCCGTCTTGATCGAGGGAAGGATGTTCCGATTGAACTGGTCCGTCACGTTCTGCGCCGAGGTCGCAAAGACCTGATCGAGATACGGGTTCGCCCCGCCGAGATAATCTCCCTGGAGCGTCTTGTTGAGCATGCCGCCCGCAGCCTGAGCCGGGGTGTTGCCGCTGAGAATGTTCTGGTAGCCGGTCTCCATGCCCTGCCGCTGGATGTCGCTCAGTCCCGCGACGCGAGGGCCGGAATACGGGGTGTATCCCATCCCCGAACCGTAGAGCCCTCCGGTCTGCGCGTAGATGTCCTTGAGATAGGGCTGCTGCCCCTCCCAGGGATCGGCCTTCTGTACCGTTGTCGTGTTTCCGCCGCCGCCGCTATTCATCTTATCGCCCTCCTACTCCGCGCCCGGGACCCCCGCTGCTGCGCTCGTGGTCGATGCCGCCCCACTCGTTCCTGGAGCCGCCCCAGTCCGACCCGACCCCGCTGTAATTGCCGACAGAGGTGAGCGCCGGATCGTTGATGCCGCCGTACGACCCCGGATTCCCGATGCCGAGCCCTCCGTACCCGCCGCCCCCGTAAGGATTGCTGCTGAAGCCGCCTGTCGGATTGGCCGCGCCGGGATTGATCGCGGGGCCGCTGCTGCCCTGGCTTACCGGCGATGCGCTCGCGTTCAACTGCCCGAGCAGCTTGATGATGTCGTCAATCGTGTACATCTGCTGCTGCCTCGCGTTCCCGAGCAGGCCCATCTTCTCTATGGCCTTGCCCTGATCGAACCCTGCGGGAAGCGTTCCCTGGTATGGCTGCGCCGGGGTCGGCATGGGGATCGACCCTGACGAGCGAGGAGTGAGAACCGAAGACGACGGGGCCGTGAACATGGGACTGCGCCCGATCATCGAGGGGTTCGAGATGCGGTTCATGACGTTGTTCATGACCCCGTAGGACTGCGCCGCCATGTCAGCGGCCTGCTGAGGATCGACCCCTACCGGAGCCGCCATGATCGGACCCGTGGGCTGACCGTACTTAGCGAGTACCGCCCTGATCGCTTCAGTGTCGAGTGCCATCTTGCTTCACCTCCATGATGTACTGCGTGTACCCTTCCCTGAACCCGTGGCGTTTCGCCTCCCTCGCCCATCCCTTTCTCGGGCTGTAGAATGCCATGCTTTTACAATCGCACTCTTGGCTAATTGTTTTCAAGCTCAAAAAAAGTTCGTTGTCCAATTTTTCCGCCTCCGGGATCTTGAAACCCTTGTAAATGCAGAGCTGTCTGCCCTGCGCGTTTTCGTCGATCCTCAGAATGACGAACCCGATATACTTCCTGTCCTCCAGCACGAAGTACAGGGCGAACCGTGGATTTGTCATCAGAAGATCCCGGATCTGCGCGTCCGTCTCCTCTGCGGGACCGGCCTTCTTCGCCAGCGTGTCCAAGCCCTCCTGAACCAAAGGCCATACATGCCCGATTCCGCTCGGAAGAATGCGTTTCAACTGGTATTTTGACATACCCTATCTCCGGGCTGGACAATCGTTCAGTGGGGCTGCATTTCTCATTTTAACGCCCTGCTTCCTTGCGTATGGATTCCTCAACAAGCCTGCATCGATAAGAATCAAAGCTGAACATCATGGACATGGGTAGCTCGATCCTGCTATCATCCGACAAAATGAAATACCTGGAAGGAACAGCCTGCCCACCTTGCCCAAACAGTATTCCGTCACCCTTCACGTTCTTTAGTTTGCGCCAGAGCCACCATTCAGGCTTCTTGTACTTCACTGTATAGGTCATTATTTCACCCTCATGATATAGAAGCAGGATAGATATTTTGGCCTGTTCTCAAGGCTTGTACTTCCCGAGCTTCCGGTGTTGCCGTGGTTGTGCGCATTCCCGCTTCCTGTGTTCCCCACTGATGTCGAATGAGAGTGGCTTCCGCCGAGTCCGGTCGATCTCGTCACGGAGTCGCCGCTGTTCATGGAGTAGACCCTGTCTAAATACATAGACCCCGTGGACGTGCAGGCCGGGATAGTGTGCGCATGCGACCCCGCGCTGTTCACGGTGACGGTATGGCTGTGGGATGGGATGTGAGACGTAGTAAGGGTGAAATCGCCGGTAGAGTGTACATGGGAAATGTCATTGCTATTCGCGCCGCCTATTCCCCCCGCCACGGTATCACCCATGAGAAAACGGTCATCCGTGAGATTGGGCAAATACCTGCCTGCCCCATTAAATATCCCGCTGTCTGCGTCGTTCAAAGCTGCGCCGTTGCAGACATACCACCCACTCGGATTCAGAAGGGCATTGACGGCGGCAACAGTGTTTGCAGAAACCATCTGATGGGTGAACCCGCCATTGCTGCCGTTGGTAAAATAACCTGGAGAATAGGCAATGATTGAGCCTACAGGCGGAAGAGACGAGAGATGATTTTTCAGATACGCGAAATTCTCCCTGACCTCCTTCGAGTTCGGACTCGACCTGTATTCCGGTTTCCCTTCGTGCCATGCCATAGTTGTTCCTCCCTGCTTATGGATGATGCCGGTGCTTGTCTTCCCGCTTTTCCGCTGTCATTCATGCTCCATCAGAACGGCCCCACAATGGAGATATAGTTCTGAAATGAATACCCCGTATATAGAGTCAATTCAGATGAATGGCTGTTGTAAGCGCACAACTCCAGATAATCCGTTGTGCCGTTCATGTAGATGAGGTCTGATGCGCTTGACGATGAGTATCCAACCGCTCCTTGATTAACCATTGTGCCGTATGTTACCAGTTTGCCGTTTTTATATATCACGGCATTTACCCGCCGACCATCCGGCACGGCGCTTGCCATTACATTCCCCATGACCACATAATCTCCCGGAAGATTGGGGATGATGCGGCTGTTCGCTATGTCAATAACGCTTTCCGTGTCGCGGCTGATGGTGTCGAAGAGAATCCTTGATACTCCTACGTCTATATCCTGCGCCGCTTTTCGGTAGGCCCTGGCCTTGATCTTGCCGACATTTTCCAGGGCATCGATCTGCTGCCCGTGATCGGTCGCCTGTCCCAGGATTTTCGACACCTCCTGGGAGAGCCACTGCTGAAGCTGCTGCGACCATGCGGCCATGCCCTGCTCAAGGGCGTGCGTCGCGGGGTTGCCGCCAGCAGGCAGCTTCAATGCCGGTGGATATACGGCTATGTACCGCTCCTGCGCCATATTACCTTCTCCCTCCCGCGCGCGCGTATCCGCAGATCTCCGAGAGCCGGAAAAAGTCGTCCAGACCGTCCGCCTCTACCCTGAACGAAAGGTACACGCCGTAGGATCGCGTACCCATGACCTCCTGGTCCGTGTACGGCTCCAGCTCCTCCCACACGATGTCGTCCGAGATCCGGCTCCGCGAGCCTATCGAGAGGTGGATGTCGTTGCTCAACTCCTCCACGACCGGCCAGATCTCCGCGATCTCCTTGATTCTCCCCGGCATTTCGAGATCGTACTCGCCGGTTATGAAGTACGAGCTTCGCGGGTAATCGTCGTCGTTGTCGGTCACGCCCACGTCCATGAGATACGACTTCGCGTCCGCGTCCGCCTCGGCGTAGCTGCTCGAAGAGGCGCTCTGCGAACTGCTCGACGAGCTTTCCGAGGAGCTGCTCGACGACGAGGACGAGAGCGAGGACATGGAAGAGGACGACGAGCTTATGCCGAACTGCGTCCGGGCAATGGTCGGATAGTCGAGCCCGTCCTGTGTGCAGCCAGCAGAGGCGTCGATATCCTCGAACGTCCACAGATTGTTCGTTATGTCGTAGATGCAGGCGAGGTTCGGCCTGTCGCCGTCGTGCGGAATGACGAACCACGCCTCCTTCGTGCTGCGGTCGATGAAGGAGAAGCTCTGCGAGACCTGCGCCATGTTCAGACCCTTGAAGATCCAGCGGTTATTCCCCTCTCCGATCGCGTCGAAGCTGTACCCGTCGAAGCGATAGATGTTGTTCTGGCCGAAGAAGATCACAACATCTCCCGCGCTCTGCACGAGCCCCTGAGAGAGAGCGCCGATTCGGGAGTTCACGACCTGCTTCGAGAACACGAGCGTCCCGCCGACATAGTTGACGAGGTGCGTCATGTGCTCCTGGAAGATGATGTAGGAGTCACGAAGCGCCGCGCCCCCGGTAATGGGCTGAGAGTTGGGCTGGAGCGTCTGGAAGCCGCCCTCGCTCGCGGGATCGTCGTATCTCCAGTCCTCGGCATTGCCCAGGCCGCTCCACCACCATCGGTTCGGGACCGCCCCGTCCAGCTCATCGACCGTATTGAGCGCGATGACGTGCTTCGCAAACACGTCCACGATCCTGGCCCTGAGCCCGTGCGAAACGAGGGTCCGGTGCCGGTCGAATTCTGCTCCCGGGATGATCTGGATAGGCTCCTCGTAGTTGCTCGCCAGCAGGTTGTTGCCCCACGGGGCAAACGACCACTTGGTCGCGTCGTTCTGGTCGATCCTGCGGTCCCTGCCCGTAAAGGACTCGGGAGTCCCGGCGACCGAAGACGACATGGAGGACGAGCTTTCGGACAGGCTCACGCTCGAAAACGGGCAGACCGGAATCTCGCCGTTGGGCGTGATCCGGTAGATGCCCGTATTGAACGGGTCCCAGGTGTACCCGATCTCGTCCCACCAGGGGTAGCCGTCGTCCCATTCCCTCGTAATGCCGAACGGGAGCTTGTAGAGGTAGTTCCTGTCTCCGAAAAAGATGTATGCCTGACCGCCCAGGTCCCGGAACTGCGTAACCCCCAGGATGTAGTCGCTGCCCTCGCAGTCGTTCAGCCTGCGGTATCCCTTCCTGCGCTCCACATAGGCGTCCGTGACGCGGATGCCCCGCCCGTCAACCAGCCCGCCCACGGGCATGGACTGGGGCGGGATGTCCCTGAGGACCCCCCGGGAGAAAGGCTTTATGGAAAACGGTTTCAATACACGTCCTCCGTGTCGGACATGGCCTCGCGCATGCCGACGTTCTCCATGTCGCGGGTCTCCGCTTCGAGGTCGTCGAGAAGCTCGTTCAGCCGCGTCTTCCACACCGGAATCCTCTCGTCGTCCTTCAGGAACGCTTCGAGGTCCACGAGCACCTTCATCCGCAGGGTCGCAAGATAGGTCGTGGTCCAGACGTTGCTCGTGTTCGTCGTCAGGTCGAGCGGGTCGAGATGGTGGTGCGCCCAAAACCTCAAGACGTACTGCGCGTCGGCCTGCGGAGCGAACCGGATGACGTGGCCCATGGCGTATGCGACCTGGGGCCTGTCCTTGATCGGGTTCGTCGACTGGAACGAAGGGTATCTGTCGCGGATGATAGCGGGCGTGCCGAACATGAGCGGATAGCTGAGAGAGTTCGAGTCGAGGATCTCTGCGTCCAGGACCCGGATGATGTGGTTCGGGAGCTTGGTTGACGTGGCGCCTGCCGGGATGACCTGCGTGTACTCGTCGATCAGAAACCACAGGGGGAACTTCTTCTCGATCTCGTACTGGCTCTCGACGATCTGCTGCGCGATGATGTCGTCGGCCTCGCCGTGCCGCCTGTTGATCCACTGCCCGATGTTCGTGATGAAATTGCTGTAGTCCATGTCGGTCCCTCTAAAACGGGGAGAGGGTCTCCCCTCCCCCCGATGGTTTTGTTACGCGGGACTGATGCACCAGCCGAGAGACTCGGAAGCGGATGCCCACGAGTTGTAGGACCGGGAATACGTCGATGCGGACGAAGAGTTCGACCCGGACGCCGAATCCCATTTGATGATCCTCGACTCGTGCCAGTCGTCGGTCGCCACCCTCCGGTCGCCCCACTGGAGCTTGTACCCGAAGATGCCGTACCACGCGAGACCCTGCTTCCTCTGGTAGTCCGAAGGCTCCTTGACCCTCACCTCCTCGGGAATCGCAATGGCCTCGATCACCGTATCGGAGCCGAAGAAGTACGCCTCCGAGGACTTGCCGATATCGAAGTTCTCGGCGCTCATGCCGTGGTTTACCTCGACGAAACGGCAGCCATAATACCGACCGACCTCGCCAGCCAGAATCGGCTTGCGGCCAGACTCGGTATACATGCCCACCTTCTCCAGCTCGTCCTTCAGGTTGCGAAGCGCGAACGTGGTGGCGAGACACACATAATCCTCGTCGTCGTAGGTCGGGACCTCCCGCGTGCGGAGATCGTCGATGATCTCCTTGACGTGGTAGGGGTACATGCCGGTCGCGTTTGCGACGCCTGCATAGCCGTTTCGGAACATCGTCCCTGCAGTCGCGCCGGTTCCGACATACCGCATGAGGGTGTTGTCGAACTCCAGCTCGATCCTGCTGTCGATGGTGTTGGCCGCGTCCCTGGCGAGCAGTTTGCGGATAATGATCTCCACATCCCACTTCGACAGGACCTTGGACTTGCCGGTAAACGGAATGGAGTTGCCGAACTCGACCACGCACACCGAACCCTGCTTGACCCGGAATCCGGTCTCGGGCATGTTGTCCTTCTCCCGGATACCCATGACATTCGCCCCGGACGTGACGTTCGTGACGATGTTGAAGTCAACGGAGTCGCCGGAGTTCTTGCCGAGCGCCTCCTTGAGGTCGCAGAACTGCCTGAACCTCAGCTTCGGGGTCAGGTAGTACCTGAGCTTGTTGGACATCTTCTGAGGATGAAGATATCCCGCTTTGTTTGCCTGAAAATACCACTGCATAGGATTTTCCCCTTTCTTGTTGTCTTACAATCCTTGTGCAGCGAGCCGCTTTTTCGCCAGCGATCTGACGTAATCCCTGTTGCTTGCGGGATTTTCAGCTTCGTCATCCTCGTCGCCGCCCTTCTTTTCGACGGTAGACGGTTTGACGTCTTTGGCTTTCTTCTTGCCTGCCCTCTGCTCCTTCTCCCTTTTTGCCAACTCTGCCTCACGCTCCTTCTTGAACGAGGTGGTTGCGTCCTGTGCTTGCTGGAGCGCCTCCATGCACTTCTTGACGTCCTTGTAGTAGGACATCGCCAAGTCCATGGCCGGGAAAAACACTCCAGGGCCGAAAGACGTGAGCAACTGCTCGTTCAGGAACGGAACGCTTTTTGCTCTGAAAGCTGCGAAGTCTGGATCGTAGTCCAGATTGTCCGCGTCGGGGTGCCGCTGATACAGCGTGTTGCGGCACTGCATAAAGAGGTTCTGATACTGCAAGCTCCTCTCGGCCTGCTCCCGTTCCCGCCTCGCCTTGCGCTGCTGGACCTCCTCGGGCGTGAAAAGCTGCTCCTCGTACGCCCTGAACTGCTCGTCAAGCTCCCTGGCTTTGGCCTGGAGCTGCGCGCCCACGTTGTCGAGTTGCTGCTTGTAGGATGCGACCTGCTGAAGCTGTCGGGTGAGATGCCCTTGGACCTGATAGGACTTCTGAAGCTCCGCGATTGTGACCTCGCCGTCTTTCCCGTCTATCTTGACCGGGATCTTGACCTGCAGGACATCCTCGGGCTTCAGCTCTCGGTGCTCGGCTTCCTCCTTCTCGGCTGCGTCTTCGGCAGGTTTTCCTCCGCCGCTCTGATCCTCGCCTTCGGAGCCTTCCTTCTCGTTCTCGCCGCCCTCGCCCTCTTCAGCTTCGCCTCCTGGCTTTTCGTCATCTCCACCCTCGCCCTCGCCGGATTCCTCTTTTTCCTCCTTGCCCTGATCGCCTCCGGGTTCGCCCGCATTCTCGGTCTCGTCCTCGGTGTCTTCCCCGAGGATCGCCCGGATCTCGTCATCGTCGAACCCCTGATCCCTGAGTTCGCTTCGCTCGTGCTCCTGATACTGCTTGAGGAACACGTCGCGGTCCCTGCTTGAGATAATGTCGGAATCAGCTTCCAGCCCGTTTTCGACAGGGGTGTTCAGCTCGTCCGCCTGACGGTCCTGAAGTCCCTTATCCTTTGCTGACATATCCTTCCTCCTCCATGGTTGTGATTTCGTCCTCTGCGGCTTGGCCCTCCAGGACCTTGCCGTCTATCGCGTTGTCAATCGTGTCGTAGAGCTTCGCCACCTCCTGCCGCTGGATGACCTTGATCGTGTCCTTGGGGTCTACCTGCACGAGATCGATCATCGCGTTGTGCGAAAGGTCGCGGATGATGCCGAGCAGGGGGCAGTCGCCCCTGCATGCCTTGAGCCTGTCCGCGACGTCCGCGCGGTTGAGCAGCTCGCCGATGTATCCGTCGAGGCTCACATCACCTGTAGATCTGCTTGTCTCCGCCATATCCCTGCATGCTCTCCACTTGGCTTCCGCCGCTGTTTGCCGGACTGATGAGCCGAGCCGGTCCCTGTGTCGGGTCCATGAGGTTCATGCCCGCCACCTGCCCGAACTTGCTCATGACCATATTGAGCACGTTCTCGTTGACGTACTTGTCCGGGTTCTCGAAACCCGCCAGGGGCATCGCGTCCCTGGCGAACTGGATGAGGTTCATGACCGGAGCGCCGTACTGCGTGTTGAGCGCCATCGCGCGATCCAGCATCATGCCCAGGTTCCTGAGCCTCAACTCCCGCGAGGTGGCGCCGATCCCGGCGTCAACCTCGATGTGATACTCCCCTTCTATCGCCTCGTCCGTCCACACGGAGTCGAAGTCGATCCCCTCCTCGTCCGCGACGTAGCGCATAATCTCCTCGCTCTCGAACGCCTGCTCGAACTGAGCGTGCATGCGAAGCAAAGGGACCATGAACGTCTCGTTGACGATCCTGAGCTCCATGGCGTTGACCGTGTTCGCCTCCTCGGTCAGGATCGACACGCCGGTCGCGGTCGGGTTCATGCCTGGACGCTGAGTACCCATGTTGTACGGGGTGATCCCGGTCGCCTCCTCGAACGCCTGCTCGTTGATCTGCTGCTCCTTGTACGAGCTTGAGGTCACGTCCTCGTACCTCAGTTCGCGCACGGCCATCTCCCCGATGTCGTCGCCCAGGATGGGGGCGCCGGGGCGCGAGTAGAGCAGCGAGTTCGTGTCGATCCCGGTGTTGCGCCTGACCAGCAGCTTCTTGTTGAGCGCCAGGGTCACGTTGTCCCTGCGCTGGTTTCTGATCGCGTTCAGCTCCCGCTGGAGACCCTCCACGACTTCGAGGAACGAGGGCCAGTACACCAGCCCGGAGTCGGGCATGATCCCGCCCAGGATATACGGCCTGCCCTTGCACGGCCATTTGTCCTCGACGCGCTCCGGCTCGGTGAGCATGTGCTCGCCGCGAAGCGAGAGGAAAAACACGTCCTCCCCGTCCACGTTGACAAAGCACTTCCAGACCTCGATCTGCTGCCACAGGACGTTCTTCGTAAACCCGTCCTTGTCCTCACCGTAGATCGCGTCCTCGATGGAGGACGGCTTCCACGCGTAGCCCTCCAGGAACTCGTCGAGCTTGTCCTTCTCCCCCAGGTCAACGTCCTTGGGCGCGTTCCACTCGCCGCCCTTGAACCGCTTGACCGCATCGTAGGCAAAGACGGGCATCCTCTCCACGAGGCAGGGCGATGAGTTGACCGGATCTATCGGGTCTGCGGTCGGCGCGAGAAACAGGTTCCACAGCGGCACATGCCGCAGCGTCGGCTCGTCCTTGAGCACCTTGACCGTATCGACGGTCTGCTCAATGATATCCTCGGTGATGCCGTCCTCGTCCTTCAGGGGCAGCGCCTCCTTCTCCTTCGTCGTCTCCTCCTGGTAGTCCCATCCCATGCAGACCGCGCCCCTGCCGTACTGCATGATGTCGAGCCACGCGAACAGGGTGTTGAGGAAGAAGTTCATGGTGTTCTTCAGCCGGTAGTTCATGCAGGAATGGAGCAGCGCAGCCGCCTGAGCCATGACCGGATCGCGCTTCCTGCGGGGCTTGAGACTCACGACCTCGGGGTTGGAAAAGTAGGTCGACAGGAAAGCCGCCAGCTTCCGCATGACCGCGTTGCGCGCCTTGGGGATATAGAGCTTGCTCCGGTGCCGATAGCGCGGGTCGGTCATGAGGGCCTGATTCTCGTGGATGAGTTTGAACATATTGCGGTTCTTCTTCCACTGCCCGTGAAGGTGGCTCTCCATGTACTTCTCGGAGGATGACTGGAAGGATTTTACGCGCTCAAGATATTCGCTGTTTTTCAAGGGAAGTCCCATCTCAGTACCCCACGGCATCGTCCATCGGCGGCAGCTCATCCGGCGCCGTCATGGGATCGAAGTAGTACGGTCCGACCTGATAGATATACCGAAGCGCGGCATGGTGATGGTGCCTGCCCTCGGCCACTTTGTCCTTTTGCCCCTGCCTGCTCTCGTCCCGGTACTTCTCGCGGGTGAGCGTCTGCGCGCTCTTGATTGTCATCGTGCAGTCGTCGAAGATCCTGAGCTTGGGCTTGCCGGTGAGCTTCGTCGGCTTGAACCGCTCCCGGATGTCCGAGATGCCCTTGCCGATGGAGCCCGGACCCTTGGGTGCGAGCAGAGCGTTGATCCCGTTGAGACAGAAGCCCGAGTAGATGTCCTTGCCGAAAATCTTTATCTCGGTCTGCGCCGAGGAGTCCATCACGGACCAGCCGGTTCTCAGCCCGAGCCATCCCTTCTTGATCTCCGCGCTCATCTCCTCGATGGAGCCCTCCAGGAACATCTCGCCGATGACGTACTCGTCGCCGAGTTTGCCCACTGCCAGGAACACCACGGCTGTCGGCGTCGTCGTGTGCGGGTCGATCCCGGTGAACACGACGTAATCGTCGGAGAGCTTGAACCTCGGGATCGTGTGCTTGCCCTTTCGGAACTCGGGATACACCAGCCCCGCCATCTGCGTGAACTTGCCGTAGATCCTGGCTTCCTTCTCCTGCGAGGAGTAGTTTCGGATGGTCCGCTCGATGTCCTCTTCTTTGAGCGTGAAGTTGTCGAACAACGAGATGATATAGGCGTCGATGTACTTCTTTTCGTTCCCGTCTCCGAAGATCTGATCGTACATATACGTCATTCCTTCGAGCGGGGTCATGGAGGTGAAGATGTACCCGGAGGTCCGCATGGTCCTCATCTGGCACTCTTTGTAGATGTCCTCGGGCGGCTCCTCGTCCAGCCACACCACGTCGATCGCCGCCGACTGGAACTTCTTCCAGCCCGACTCGAAACTTTTAAGCTGCGCCTCGCTGCCGTTTTTGTACTTGATGATCTTGTCGTGCTGGTTGAACTCCGCGATGTACTGGGTCCCGAGCGTGAGCAGGGCCTTCAGGGGTCCGTCCTTGGTCAGCGAGAAGTCCTCGCAGGCGACCCATCCGGCGCACGGGGTCCGGTGCTTTATCGTCGGATGCCTGCCGATCATGATCGCGGTGAACTTCGCGGCAGCGGTCCACGACTTCGCCGAGGAGTTCCCGCCGAGCAGAGCGCCTTCGTGCTCCGTGCTCAGGAGGAACTTCTGGTGCTCCCGGGTAAAGGGCTGGAAGAAGTCTATCCCGAGGTCGAGCACGGCCTGCCGTTTCTTGTCCCAAAACCGCCGTATAACTTCTCTTTCGCGGGTCCCGATCAACTGCTCGGAGGTGAGCCCGAATTGATCGATGTCGATGGGAACATCGAAGTTAAGAGGCTGCATTCTGCGCCTCCACGATTTTCTTCCCCTTGACCATTGCGGACTTGGAAAGCAGCTTGTTGATGTTGGTCGCCTCCTCCTCGAACTTCTGCGTCAGGATGTTCACCTGCGCCGAGATGTTCGCGGTGCTCTTGTTTTCCAGCAGGCGCCGGGAGTCGAGCAGCACCTTGTAGGCGTATGCCAGCTCGCCGCCCTTCATCTTGTCGAGGCGACCCTCGTCGTCGAGCTTGCTGAGGATCTTGCCGCCGATGACATAGAGCTTGTTGATCTCCATGTCGCGCAGGGTCTCGACCAGGGCCTCGTTGATAACGTCGATCCTGCGGTTGCGGATCTCGGAGATGGTCTGAGGCGAGACGCTCACGAAGTTTCTGATTTGGGTCGTCGTCATCCCGGAGTCGAGCAGGAGCTTGACGAAGGCGTACTTGACGGAGGTGTTCTCCATGAAGAATTTAAGCGTTTCTTTCGCAGCCGCCCACGCGGTCTCTTCGACCATCGAGCTGACGACTTTCTTGTCCACGGAATCCTTCTTCGCCATGCCTGATAAAAAAGGCAGTTCGCAAATGGTTTGTCAACGTAATTATTACCTGTTGCATTTTTTGTCTAATTGTGCTACCATGTAAACCATGGTGGATAAACGATCAGCCAACGGGCAAAAAAGTCGGGTCGAGACACCTCCTATAGTGTCGTTAATCCACCATTAACCCCACAATAGTTTCGACCCGACTCTTTTGCCCGGAGGCTGTTCCGCCTGAAATATCGCTGAAGAGGAGATATGGGGAAACAGCCGTCATTCCAATTCTATCCCGGTGACGCGAGAAGGGACGCAGAACTGCACATGATGAGTTTTCAGTCGCGGGGAATCTGGTGGGAGATGGTCTGCTGCATGTGGGACGCAAAAGAGCGCGGCAAGCTCTTTGGCACGTCCGAACAACTCTGTAGATTACTCGGCTGCACTCCACCCGAATTACAAACCGCGATTCACGAGTTGAGCGTAACCAAAACGGCTGATGTTACGGTGCGTGACGATTTTATTACGGTGATAAACCGCAGAATGTTCAAAGCAGCCAAAGAAAGGCAGCAAGCCAGGGATCGGATGGAGAGGTATCGGGAGAGAAAGAAGAGTAAACGGAAAGGTGACGACGATATTACGCCCCCTTCTTCTTCTTCATCTTCATCTTCTTGTAACAGTAATACTGTTACAAAAAATATATCCGCATCTGGCGATGCGGTTGACGGTGAGAAATTCTTCCTGACCAAAAAGAAGCGGAAACTCTCAGGTAAGAGGCTTGAGACATTCAACCGATTTTGGGAGGCGTTCAACCATAAGCATGGCAAGGCCGAGGCCGCTGACGCATGGCTCGACATCCCGACCCTCACCGAGGCCACGGTAGCGGCCATTATCGACGCGGCGAAGAAAGAGGCCGAGCGGCGGAAGAACGTCATCGCGCAGGGCAAGACCCCGAAGTGGGCGCAGGGCTGGCTGTCCGGCAGGAGATGGGAGGACGAGGAGTACAGCAAGCCTCCCGAGAAAGACACGAGATGGGAGGGCTTATGATATCAGGACCGGACATGGGCTTGATCCTCATGCCGATGGAGAAGTTCTTCAAGAAAATGCTCGAAAAGGATCAGGTCGACATCTATCATGACCGGCTGAAGTTCCTGGATGCGAAGATCCTCAAGGAAACCGTTGATTTTCTTATCGACAACAACAGGCACTTCCCCACTCCCGGAGAAATCAAGTCGGCATACCGGGACGCCGCCGCAGGGAAAAAGGGTTTCAACTCCTGCGACTCGGTGAAGGAAGGCTGCGAGAAGTGCAAGAGCGGCTGGATCTACTACTACCGCATGAGGGAGGAGAAGGGATATCTCTGCTCGAACCCGTGCGCTCACTGCTGGACCGAGCACAGCCTGCCGCTCATGACGAGAACGGAGCGGGATATCTATTGGGCATGCCGAAGGTTCAAGCATGTATGGGTGCCGGACCTGAGCCACCCCGAACCGGCGAGCGGCATACTGTCGAAGGAGCAGTACGAGACGGTCCACGGCAAGCCCAAAGACCCAGGAGAAGAACCGTTTTAATGGTCAAAATACACGAGGAGGTTTTTATGAATCTACGCGAGGATGGTGATCCCGATGAAGAAGAGGGAAAAGAAATGACTCGTGGCACATCCGTGACACAAAAGGAGATTAAAGATTAATGCCTACGAAAGAAATGCCGCCCCAAGGATACGCAAGGATACGCATAAAGGGCCGGATCACCGACATCGACTACAAGGAGTTCGAGGACGGCAAGAAGCTGACTCGGGTTACGGTCGTAGTCAACGACCTGATGAACGGCAAGCGCGCCGAGTGGTTCGTGGCCGCATGTTGGGACAGGATCGCGGAGAACGCGCACAAGAATCTGTGGAAGGGGGCAGAGGTCGAGTTCTACGGCTATCCGCATCTGCACAGATGGAAGAACAGCTCGGAGATACAACTCAAGGTGATCGACATGATCTACATAACGAAGCTCAAAAAACCCGAGTCGTACGACCCGAACGAGAAGTTCTGAGGAGGTGAAAAAACAGCCTCCCGATTTAACAGCGGGAGAATTTAACAGGAGTGAATGATGGACGTGATCATAGTTCGGTTGGATTTAGAGGTGCAAGTCAGTAGTAAGGATAGAAAGGAGGAAGAATGAAAGCGCTTGCATACCGGAATTACGTACCGGGCCAGGACGGCTATCTTTGCTGCGCTTGCGTTGAGCGAGACCAAAGGCAGTCTGATTATCCGCATCTATTTTTTGTCACGACACACCCAAAAAAGGTTGACGAGAAAATGCGGTGCGCGCGGTGCGGATACTCGGTCGGGGGTCATGCTGCGAGTTGCGCAGCGAAACGAATTGCTACCATGATAGGAGGGGAAAATGTCTGAGAAACAGCAAGTACCATCGGCAGGTCCCGATTTTGTAACCAAACTTCCACAAGATCAATGCGGAGATGAATGCTGTGGCGAAATTGGCGCTAACAGCCGGGCGCTTAAGCACGCTCTTTCTGAGACTCCGATGCAATCCGATCAGATTGTGATGTTAGCCAACGCTGTCAGATTGTTGGCTTTTCACGTGGAAAGGGTCCGTGACGAGTGGCAGTCCAGAGAAGAGTTGAGAGGCATCAGAGACGACATGGAAGGCCTTATCTATACGATTAAAGGCAGACGGTAAAATGTTCAACGGCTGGAAAATAACCAACATCCTCGACGTGGGCCTGTGCGAGCTGGACACAGCCGACGGGCCCTACAACAAGACCGGATACCGGCTTGAGCATCGAGAGGACGGATTTGCAATCACGGTCGGCCTGATGGAGTACATATCTGGCTGGTCAGCGTTGGAGATACTTTATGGAAATAAATAAAATCTACAACGAAAATTGCCTTGATACTATGGCAAGGATGCCGGATAATTTTGTTGACCTGACAGTTACCAGCCCGCCATACGACAATCTTAGAACATACAATGGCTATAGCTTTGATTTTGAGGCAGTAGCGAAAGAATTGTATCGGGTTACAAAGCAGGGCGGTGTGGTTGTTTGGGTAGCTGGTGATGCTACAATCAAAGGAAGTGAAACAGGGACTTCATTTAGACAAGCATTATTTTTTAAGGAATGTGGTTTTAATTTACATGACACTATGATATATGAGAAAAACAGTTCTACATATCCAGCAAGTGCTAAAAGCAAAAGATATAGTCAAATATTTGAATATATGTTTATCTTTTCAAAAGGTAAGATAAAAACAGCTAATCTAATAAGAGATAAAAAAAATAAATGGGCTGGTCATAAAGATTTCTCTGGTAAATTAAAAAACCCAGTTCCTGATTTTTCTCCTAGAAATAATATATGGAAATATACAACCTCTTTTAATGGTGTTAAAGGACACCCTGCTGTTTTTCCAGAATCCTTAGCTAACGACCACATAATAAGCTGGAGCAATGAAGGTGATATAGTTTATGACCCATTCATGGGAAGCGGAACAACTGCAAAAATGGCAATTCTAAATAACAGGAACTGGATAGGTAGTGAAATATCCAAAGAATACTGTGAAATTGCAGAGAAGCGAATAAATGAAAATCTATAAAATCACAGAAGC
>ERZ1026792.501-NODE-501-length-32339-cov-4.056252_pt1 | contig 32339 bp, 27 predicted proteins | sample MGYA00520884_ERZ1026792 | MGnify/ENA primary metagenome ERZ1026792 (study PRJEB33270, sample SAMEA104284473) | anaerobic digester metagenome | biome: Anaerobic digester microbiome; feature: mesophilic sludge digester; material: Anaerobic digester biomass | place... | reverse complement strand
TTATTAGATACCCTAAATGAATATGAGAAATACTGAGTTGGAATGGACACCAAAATTTTGGTCTAAACTCTAAAATAAAGGAGATGTCCTATGATGAGGACCCGCAATTATCTCTTGGTTATCCTATGGATAACCATTATCGTCTCCCTGGCGGCCCAAAATGGAGCGCCACAAATAGTAGATGTTGACCAATTACCCTTTAGTGTCGAAATGGTCTCCGATGCCGTAGTGATGGGCAATTTTTGCTATATAAAAACTCTTTGGCCATTTTACATAATAAAGGTGGATCTCTTAACTAAAGAGGTAATCTGGCAACAACCCCATTCTGCTAACGGGGATCTTGGACATAGCTTAGTCAAAACCCCTGATGGAAATTTGTGCTATAGCGACGGATCAGAAATTGTTAAGATAACACCCAGTGGCGATACATGCTGGACTCGTGACTTAAGTTCTTATGGTGATTTCATTTCCATATCTAATACAAGCGATAATTTTTTAACATGTTATAGTAATTATAGCAATTTAATTCTGCTAAACTATGAAAACGGCGTTATCCTAGGAAACTGGGCTATTCCAGCGGGCGGAGACCACTGCGCTTATCATTTTGCTATAGCTAGTTCTGATTCTATCTTTTACTGTTTTGACAATACCCTTTGTGGCACAACTTCTAATACCGCTATTAGATTAACTAAAGTCCAGATTAATACTGTGGCAGAAGTTATCTGGAGTTTTGAGGTGCCAAACTTGGCAGAGCCCGTAGGTTTAGTAGATGATGACATCATCTACTTTGGTGGTATACAATTAGATCCATGGGTGAATAGTCTCCTTTACAAAATTGAAGACAGAGGAGACAATTACCAGCTTATCTCTACTACTGATATGGCTGGACCGGACACTACAGCCCATATTCGTCACCTTCTACTTAATAACCACCAGTTATTAATTTCCTGTCTGGTCATTTTAGGAGATGATCCTAATGGACAAGACGGCACTGCTTTATCAATGTTCTGCTATAACCAGAGCATGAACCTGGTCTGGCAAATCTCGCAAAATATCCTGCCATTTTTTGTCACCCAGGCCGTAGATTTGTCTCAAGATGCCACTAAGCTCTATGCTGTTGCTGTCTATCGGCCAGCTTTTAGTGGTCCAGATACCACCTGGCTCACTGAAATTAGCCTGCCAACTCCGGTCACGGATCCAGTCCTTACTCCTAATATTAATGATGTCTGCTATCCTAATCCATTCAGAAATAGCACTACCATTAAATTTGAGGTGAATAGCCCTGCCAGCACCAGCATTACGGTATACAACATTAAAGGACAAGTGGTTCGCCATTTAGTCCAGTCTCAAAAATTTAATCCCGGAGAACAAACTATTATCTGGGATGGCCAAGATGACCGCGGGCGGACAGTGCCAGCAGGAATCTATTTTTATAAAATGACCTCGGCTTGTTTTTCTTCAGTGCGGAAAATGATTTTGCTGAAATAACTTCTCTATCCATTACAGATAAGGGTTTCACGCAGATTTCGCAGATGCCGCAGATTAAAAAGAGAATCTAATAATGATGATAAATGTATAGTTTGAGAACGCCAATCCTGCGTAAAAAATATTCTCTCACAGATTATACGGATTTTACGGATTTATACCGAGTTAAGAGTTTTTCGGTGTACTCAGTGGTTTCGGAGTTTTTTAGGTTGAAACCAGTTAGGTAATCATTGCAATCCGGGAAAGAAAAAACTACGATTGCGGAAATGTATCAACACATTGAGTAAATATTTCCACAAATTGCCGCAGTCCAAAAAGTTCCTAATGCCGTATCTGTATGTATTACATTCTGTTACAAGTGCCTAAAAGTTTGGCACAGCTATTGCTCTATTAAAATAATGAATCTCAAAAACCGGTACCCCCTTACCGGTTAGTGACTTTTCCCCCAAAAGTCACAAATGTGCGACCTCCTAAGTCAAAGACCTGAGCCCCTTCCTAAGGAAGGGGTTTTTTTATTCTAAGAGAGAAAGAGGAATTTTGAACAAAGAGAGAAAGAGAAAAAGAGGATTTTGGAACAAAGAGAAAAAGAGGAAAAGAGGATTTTGAACAAAGAGAAAAAGAGAAAAAAGAGGAAAAGAGGAATTTTGGACAAAGAGGAAAAGAGAGGAATTTAGTATTGAGGATTATAAAGAAGAATTTATGTTTATCTGTAAAAATCTATGTCCTAATCTTTTATCTATGTGATCTGTGAAATCTATAGGAGCTGTGAAATCTGTGAGAACTATGAAATCTGTGAGAGCTGTGAAATCTGTGAGAGCTGTGAAATCTGTGAGAGCTATGAAATCTATAGGAGCTATGAAATCTGTGAGAGCTGTAAAACGGAACTTGACAAAAATCAGTTCATCCATCTATAGTTTACTTTTTCAGAAAATAAACTCTAACTTCTAACAGGATGTAAATATTGATGTTACAGGCAAATTATAAAATTGTGAAGGAAACGGATACCAAAGCCATTTTAGGACTCTATCTGCAAGCTGGTTGGTGGCAATCAGGAGACCGGGATGAGGACTTAGATATTATTGCTAAAATTGTTGCCAATTCCTTTTGTTTCGTTATTGCTACGGTAGATGATAAAATTGCAGGTATGGGAAGAGCCATCAGTGATGGAATAAGTGATGCTTATATTCAGGATGTAACCGTGCAAAAAGAATTTCGTGGTCAGGGTATGGGCAAGGGTATTATGCGTACACTGGTCAATTATCTAAAAGAACAAAATCTAAAGTGGATAGGACTTATCAGCGAACCAGGTTATGAGAATTTTTATACAGGTTTGGGCTTTAAAGTTATGACTTCCTACACTCCATTTTTGTTAAGCGAATAATAGATGAGAGGATTGCAATTAATCACGGAAGAGCAGATACCTCTTCTAAAGGAATTTTTAACCCGTTATCCGAGAAGAAATTGTGACTTCAATTTAACCAATCTCCTTGCCTGGGGAAAAATCTATCGGGATCAATATCTTTTGTGGCAGGATAACCTGGTAATTTTTAATCCCCAATATCAGAATGTCTGTTTCCCTTTAGGAGAAAATTTCACCCCGCGGGATTTGGCTGATCTGGTGCTGCTTTTTAAGCAGGAATATCCCGAAGCGGAATTGACTATTGTTCCGGAAGAGTATTATGCAAAAAATCCTGAGCTGGATAAATATTTTGCAGTGCGGGAAGAGAGAGCTTGGGCAGATTATGTTTACCAAATTGAAAAGTTGGTTAAGCTTCCCGGTAAAAGATTAGCCAAAAAGAAGAACCTGATTTCCCAATTTATGAGTGCCTATCCTGATTATCAGGTTTTGCCTGTAACCAGCGATAAATTTGATGTCCTGTTGCGTTTTACCTATAAATGGAAAAGGGAACGCAGCGCGGAAGGTATTTATTTAATGACGGAAATTAAGGCAATTGAAAACGCTTTGGCAATGTGGAACCTTTTACCTGCAGAAGGAATAATTATCTGCCTGCACGATAAAATTGCCGCTTATTCTATTTTTTCTCCTCAGACACAGGATATGGTAACAGAACATTTTGAAAAATTTGACCCGGATAAAAAAGGTGTTGCTCAATTAGTTAACTGGGAAACAGCAAAATATCTCCAAAAGAAATATAAATATTTGAACCGGGAACAAGACCTTGGTTTGGAAGGTTTAAGACAGGCAAAACTCTCCTATCAACCGGAGTTTTTAGTCAAATTCCTGGTTACTAATCTGAAACAAAGAGTGAAAAAGTGAAAGGTGAACAGTGAAAAAGTGAACAGTGAACGGTGAAAAAGTGAACGGTGAATGGTGAAAAGATGGGAAAGTGGAAAAGGGAAAAACACATAAAACTTCATCTACAATAGGAAGCATTTACCATAACTTACAATAAGTCCCTTTCAAATTAACATTATTTTTGGTGTTCACGGTGTTTTCGGTGGCTTCTGTATAAATAAAATCCTGGCAATCTATGTAAATTAACTCCTCCATTTATTGTATATTAGGGAATGAAAATTGCTTTTATAATATATGTGTTAGTATTTTTATATTTGCCAAAGGAGGCGAGAAAAATGAAACGCATCGTCTTATCTTTAGTGCTATTTATAGCCGTTATTTCAGCTTGGTCAAATCCCATAGAATCAAATCTGATCAGCAGATTTTGGTTTGAGCCGGAAAATATATTGCAGATTGAGCTTTCTCGATATGTAGGTTTATTTCAGGCAGCAGAAATAATTTATCTTGATGCAGAGGATTCACTAACTATTCAGGTTAATCCAAATGCGACATCTGTTCAGCAAATTAATATACTACAGAGTATTAACACGCCTGAAAGTGGTTTTTTCACTATCCGAATTCTGCGGCAATTTGAGGAGACAGTTCACTGGGGAGCCGGTTTGGAGAATGATTTAAGTTCGCTGAATGGAACTGAATGTGCAGTGCAAATACTTTATAACGATCTGGATGGTTATGGTGTTTATGGCTGGGCAAAAGATATTTCGCCTGCTGTTTGCGGACCGGATTATTGTTCTGCCAGGTTCATTTACAGGGTTGAATGCACCGATTTAAGCGGTTTTCCTCTTGCTGGAGTTTCCGTTTACAACAGTCAATCTCTAGGAGGCACTTTGATAAATCCGGCGATTACTAATAGTGCAGGGATTGCTACCGGGGAGCTTTATCCAATGAAAACGCGGATTTGGGTAATAAATCCTATTACCAATGAAACGGTTTTCAATACTCAGTTTTTTGCCGAGCCGGGAGCAGTTATGCCCTTTTCTGTGCAATTGCCTGTTAGTGTTGAAGATAATATACTGTCTGCAACTGCGGGGAAGTTGAATCTATACCCTTCTGTAATAAATTCGGGTTTTAACAAAAGTATCCGAATTTCTTATGGTACAAAGCTTGAAGGCAAGGCAGAACTTGTTTTATACGATTTGAAAGGACGCTATGTTGCGGAAACAATTTATAACCAGGATGAAGTGGAATGGCAGCTGCCAAAACTTTCCAGCGGCATTTATTTTGTGCGTCTTAGCCATCAAGGTAAGGCATTGGGGACAGCTAAACTAATTATACTTAAGTGAAATACTTTTTTCTCCTGCTGTTTTTAACAGGAATTATAGTGCTTTCTGCTCTCACTTTTGAAGCAGAAAAGCTGGATTTCTATCTGGAAAGTGATTTATGGGAAATGGACGGTCTGTTTCATTTTGCCAATTACGATTCACTATCCACTAAGGAATTGATTTATTTTCCTGTTCCCAGTGACAGTTTATGCCTGCCTGCTAAAATCCAGACATTAGCTATTCAAGATAGCAATGGAGCGGAAGTAACTATGCTAAATCAAAGTAAGAACGGCTTTACTTTTCTCCTTTCTCTGCCTGCTCTTTCTTTTTGTTCTTTGCACATTAATTACACTCAAGCCCTTAAAAGTAATTATGCTAAATATATTATCACTACTTCCAATTCCTGGGGTAGACCTTTACCTTATGCCAAATATACTTTGCATCCGGGCATAAAGGTGCAAATAAGTTCTCTTCCTTTCCCTCTGCAGAAACAAGAAGAAAGAAATTATATCTGGGAATTTTACGATTTTACTCCTGATAAAGAATTTGAGGTTACATTCCAAACCCTTTCTGCCGAAGAACAGAACTAACTATATTGAGACCTATAAAGATAACTTTTTACGCTTAATCATTTCTCATATAATTCCCATAACCTTCCCATATCATTCCCGTATCGCGATATGGGAAGGTTACGGGAACTTATTGATCTATATAGCGTTTAGGAAAAAGGGAAAAAGAGGATGAAAAGAACGGAAAGAAGTAAAAATTACCTTTATTTTCTTTCCGTTTAACTGAAAAGGAGAAAATATACAGAATGGATTATTTCCCCCTTTTGGTTATAACTTACTGTAAATAAAATGATTAGCAGATATTGTCGGGAAAACTGAGAAAAAACTATTTGACACATAGCTCATAAACAGGACTTTGAGAAAAAAAATATGCCGAAAAAAAGAGGAAAAATGAGAATTTTAGTTTTGAATTGCGGCAGCTCTTCTATTAAATATCAACTTATTGATATGGAAACAGAGAGCTTAATGGCTGAAGGTATCGTAGAAAAAATCGGTGAAGATATTGCTCTGTTCACCTATAAAAGTGAGAAATACACTAAAAAGAAACGGGAAATGGTGGTAGATAACCACGAACAGGGTTTGCAACTAATACTTGAAGCGCTGATTGATCCTGCCAATGGTGTGTTAAACGGTTTAGAAGAAATTGATGCTGTAGGCCATCGTTTGGTTCATGCAGGAGAACATTATTCCGATGCAGTGAAAGTTACCGAGCATGTTATTCAAGTGATGCAGGAATGTGTTTCCCTGGCTCCATTACACAATCCGGCAAATTTGAAAGGGATTGAAGCCGTGAAAGTAAATATGCCAAATTGTCCTCAATGCGGTGTTTTTGATACTGCTTTTCATCAAACAATGCCTGCTATGGCATATTTATATCCTTTACCTTTAGAACTTTATACAACTTATAAAATTCGGCGTTACGGTTTTCATGGCACAAGCCATAACTATGTAAGTTTGAAGGCGGCAGAATTTTTACAGCGTCCTCTGGAATCCTTAAAAATTATCACCTGCCATTTGGGAAATGGTGCCTCTATGACTGCCATAAAAAACGGTAAATCCATTGATACTTCAATGGGTTTTACCCCTCTGGAAGGTTTAATGATGGGCACCCGTTGCGGAGATATTGACCCGGCTATTCCGATTCATTTACAACAACAATTGGGGTTAACTGTAGACGAGGTAAACAATATTTTGAACAAAAAAAGCGGAATGTTGGGATTAAGTCATATTTCTAATGATATGCGGGAAATTGAAAATGAGGTTTTCGTAAAAAATAATCCTAAGGCAATTATGGCTTTGGATGTATATTGTTACCGCATTAAGAAATACATTGGCAGTTATTTTGCTGTCTTAAACGGATTGGATGTTTTGGTCTTTACCGGCGGAGTTGGTGAAAATATGCCTCTTTTGCGCGAACAGGTTTGCCGCGATATGGAGGCAATTGGCATAAAATTAGACGGGGAAGAAAATTCCAGAAGAACAGATGGAATTCAAGTTTTAAGCACAACTGATTCTTCTGTTACAGTTCTGAAAATACCTACTAATGAAGAATTGATGATTGCGCGGGAGACAAAACGCTTACTTTCCTGAAAAATAATAAATTGGTAGAAGGTCTTTGGCGTTCAGAAAGGGCTCTATTGAAATTTACGCGGGAAGGATAAATATGCGTATTGATGTGCTTTTGAATAAACTCTGCTTAACCAAAACCCGGTCCATAGCTAAAAATGCCTGCGCTAAAAATCTGGTGTTTATTAACGGAAAACCGGCAAAAGCTTCTGCTGATGTAAAAGCAGGAGATATAATAATTTTCCGCTTGTATAATGCAGAACACGAAATTCGGATAACCCAAATCCCCGAAGGAAATGTAACTAAAAAGGACGCTACCCGCTATTACGAATTATTACGCAAAGAAGACCTTTCCTGAGAATATGCTTTTAAAGGATACAGGACTGCCTGATTCCTTGTGGCAAAAAGAAATTTTCCATCCCGGTTAAAAAAACAAGGTAAAAAAACTTGAAAAGACAATTTTTGCTGTTTATTCTTTTAGGTGTAGCAGGATTTCTTTTTTCCAGCTACCCTTTACAGCTGAAAACTAATAACCTGGCAATTTATGCTTCCGAACCGCTTTCCCAACCCTTAACAGAAATGCTGGGAAAACTGGATGATAATATTGATGCGTTTCAGATGGAATTAGGTGTTTACCTTGATGCTCTTGCCCCTGTTTATCTGATAGAAAGTGATAGAAGTTATCAAACATTAGCTTTGGGAAAAGCAAAAATTGTGGAATTCAGCGATGCCTTCTATAGCGGAAAGGAAAAAAGAATTTATGTAAAACCCCTTGCTTCCATTCAGGAAAATCACCGCAAAATTCTGCTGCATGAATATATTCATTGGTATCTGGAACAAATATTTACGCAAACACCCCTGTGGTTTCATGAAGGAATGGCAACTCATTTTTCACAGCAAATGGGTTTTGAACAGTATTTATTCTTTCTGCAGGAGAGTTTTTTAGGGAAAAAAAGTGATCTCTTTCGGCTAAGTTATAACTACCCGGAAAAAAAAGAGGACTGGGCGCTATTCTATCTTTCTTCCACAATGGCAGTCAGCTATCTGAAAGAGAAGAAAAATGAACAGTGGAATAATTTTTGGGAAAGCGTGGCACAACAACAGAGAAAAAATCAGCAGACACCTTTTACAGAATACTTTAACCGCGCTTTTCAGACCACTTTTTATGACTTTCATAAGGGGTATGCAGGATATATTAAACATCTGCGCTACCAGTATCTGTTTTGGAGTATAAATGCCTTGCTGGCTTTACTTTTGCCTGTTATTTTAATTATTGCCTGGCGAATCAGGAAAAAACGACTGTCTGCTTTGCCTGATTTGCCTTTACCTGAAGATGATGAAACAGAAATATAACATCCGGAAACACGCTGTCCTCGTCGTTTACAAAATCCGGAAAAACGCTGTCCCCGGCGTTCTTTGGCAAACAAAAATTGATTAGGGAATTACCTCTTCCGACTACACTTTTTTGAAGTTAGAAAAATGGAAAATATACAATATCATCCCTATCAACCTTTTATCCCCAAAGATGCAAAAGTCCTGCTTTTAGGTAGTGCACCTCCCTATCGTTTTTGTACCGGTAATGCTAATGACCTGAAAAATATGGATATGGATTATTATTACGGTAGTAACAGTAACCTTCTTTGGGAAATATTGTTTACAGCTTTTGAGCCGGAAAAAATAGATAGTATATCTTATTTGCGATCTTTGGATGAAGATAGAAAAATTAAAACAGCTCATCAGGTTGATTTTCTGCAAAACTTTTTAGTCGGAAAACATATAGGAATGGCTGATATTCTGTTAAAGTTCAGCAGAAAAGGAACCAGTGCAGAGGACTATAAATTAACAGTTCTGGAATATCAGGACATTTTGAGAATTCTTCATAACAATCCTTCCCTTACAAAAATCTTATGCACCAGCAGAAACAGAGTCCACTATTGGCTTATGGATTATCTGAAACAACCGATACATTATGATTTCATTGAAATAAGAGATAATGGCAGTTCCCTTATCCTGAAAAATAATCCCCGGCGGGAATTAAAAATAATGATTTTGCCTTCTCCATCTGCCAGAAGCGTTATGCGCTATACTAATAAAAAGGATTTTTTACAGCAGGTTTCACAGATATACTATCAAGCAATTATAAATGAAATATGAAGATGGAATATACATTGGAAGCCACTTCAATCTTTAACCTGTCAACCCAATAATTTTTCCAAAACATCTTTTTCTATGTTATCAGTTATTTTCTTACATTGTTCCCACAATTCTTTTGCTTCGGCAAGGGTTTTTTGCTTAAAGTTCTCATCTGTAATTCCGGGGATATTAATTAAAATATTATAGTAGGCAGATTGAGATGCGCAAAAAGCTGTTAAAGCAGCAACTCCTGCATCGGAAAGAGCATTAGTATTGCCTATTTTAGCTATTTTTAAGGCAAGATCAGCAGCAGAAACTGCCAGTTGCATAGTTGTAAGTGGTGCATTAATTGCCTCTTGGGTGCACTTTTCAATCTGTGCTTTCCGAAAGTTAATTTCTGCTTCTGTCTTTTTCGGTAACCGCATTGCTTCCATCAAGGCAAAAAAGGCATCGGTATCTTTATCCATAATTTCCAGTGACTTTTGTTTGATATCCTGTCCTGTTGGAGCCAGTTTCATTGCTTCCTGGGTTACTTTTTCATAGCCCTTTTTGCCAATTGTGAGGTTAGCTACCATTGCAGAAAGAGCTCCACTTATAGCAGAACAAAGAGCAGCAACACTTCCTCCTCCGGGGGCAGGAGCATCTGTAGAAAGCAAATCACAAAAGGCATCTACTTTCAGGTTTACCAGCAGGTCTTTTCCGGCAATGGCATATTCAATAACCTTTTTATTTAAATCAAAGGGAGCAAGTTCTGCCAAGCCCATTGATTGAATAGCTGTTTGCATAATCATTTTTTCCGGAATACCGGTGCTTTCATTCATTCGGTTTAAGTAAAATTTCCCGGCTTCTACTAAAGCAGATTTAGGAATCAAACCTACAAGTTCACTTCCTGTAACTTGAATACCCATTTCAGATGCCAATTCACGCACTTTTTCCAAAACCAAATGAGGGGGTGTAATTTTATAATTTGTCAGATTTATACTTATTTGAGCCCGGTCATAACTCTCAATAAACCAACCTACCGCTTTGCAATGAGAAAATAAACCCGGGATAGTAATTGTGTTACCACTTTCATCTTTTAATAATTTACCGTTTTCATCTCTGGCAGGTCTTCCGCTTTCCCTGATTATTTGTGCTATTTCACTTGCCTTTTTTTTATCGCGGGTATTGAGGTTTATATTATATGCAATCAGAAATTCTCTGGCTCCAATGGCTGTAGCTCCACTTTTGGCATTAAAGGTATGAGGACCGAAATCAGGTTTCCAATAAGGGTCTTTTGCCTTTTCCGGTAATGCTTCATATTCACCGCTACGAATATTAGTCAGGTTTTTCCAGTCCTCTTTGGTGGCTGCATATTCATATAAGTAAACAGGTATGCCAAGTTCTTCGCCAACTCTTTTTCCTAATTTTTTGGCATATTCCACGCATTCGTCCATAGTCATTTCTGAAATAGGAATGAAAGGACAAACATCAGTAGCTCCCATTCTGGGATGAGCACCTTTATGTTTACTCATATCAATCAGTTCAGCTGCTTTTTTAATTGCCTGAAAAGCTGCCTCTACAACTGCTTCCGGTTCTCCAGCCATTGTAAAAACGGTTCTGTTGGTATCAGCTCCAGGGTCTATATCCAGTAAAACAACTCCCTTCACACTTTTAATAGCACCTGCGATGGCATCCAGAATAGAATTGTCTTTTCCTTCACTGAAATTGGGGACACATTCCATCAGTTTCATAATTATACCTCTATCTTATTCGTTTTATGTATTTTAACCTTAATAATCTGCTTTGAAGTTGCCTGTAAAACCTGTATTTTATAGGGAGGAACATTAATAACCTGACCCTGATGCGGAATTTTTTCCAGACGGTCTAAAATCAAACCTGCTATAGTTTCATAATCGCCTTCGGGCAATTCAATTCCATAATCATCTGCCAATTTATCAATTTCAGTATCAGCGGCTACTAGCCAGGTATTGGGACCAACTTGTTGGACAGAATGTTCATCTTCATCTGTATCATATTCATCTTCTATATCTCCTACAATTTCTTCTAAAATATCTTCCATAGTTACAATTCCAGCAGTCCCACCGAAGGAATCAACAATAATAGCCATACTGCGTTGCTTAGTTTGCATTTCTTTTAAGAGAACATCCAAATCAATATTTTCAGGCGCAAAAAACGGCTCATGAATAATATCTCCGGCAGCCATTTCTAGGGTGTAATCCTTCTTCAAGATGTCAAAAATAATTAAAATTCCTATTATATCATCAATATTGTTGCGGTAAACAGGATAGCGCGTAAAACCTTCTTTCCTTACAATATTGATAACTTCTGAAAGAGGAGTTTTCTCTTGAATAGCAACAATATCTGTGCGCGGAATCATAACATTTCCAGCTTCCAATTCTGTAAAATCCAAAGCATCTTCAATCATTTCCATTTGGTTATCTTCTATTTCAGTATTGGCTGTCTGTGAAAGCAGAAAGGAAAGGTCATCCTTAGTTAAATAGTCATACTGATAACCCTCTTCCAGTTTCAGCAATTTACGCAGAAAGTTATTCAACAGAGTAACTACCATTACAAACGGCTTAAGTAAATAATATAAGAATTGTAAAAAGGGAAATAAAAGCGGAACAAGGGTTTCAGCATTATCCCTAAAAATGGCTTTAGGAGCTATCTCGCCAAAAATCAAAACTATTATACCAACCACCAGAGATGTGTAACGCGCATCAAAAACAGGAGCAAAAAGACGATTAACTAAATAAGTAGAAAGCGATGCCATAATTACATTGGAGATGTTATTGCCGATTAGAGTTGTCCCTAAAAATTTATCCGGCTGACGGACAAACTGCAAAATGGCTGCTTTGCTCTTACTTTTTTTCGCTTCCTGCTCTAATTTTATTTGGTCTAGGGAAAGCATTCCTGTTTCCAAACCGGCAAATAAAAAGCAGAGTAGTAAAAAGAAAAGTAATACTATCAGGATCAGAACAATCTGAACCGCAGCCATTTATGAGTTCACCTTTTCGTTTCTCCAGGCAATTCGTAATGCTTGAATAAACTCCTCTATATTTCCAGACAAAAAGGAATCAAGATTATAACTTGTCAAGTTTATTCTATGATCCGTAACTCTTGATTGGGGAAAATTGTAAGTTCTGATTTTTGCACTGCGGTCACCTGTAGAGACCTGTGCTTTACGGACTTTGGCAATTTCCTGTTCCTGACGGCTAATTTCCTCATCCAGTAAACGACTTCGTAAAACCTTCAGCGCTTTGGCTTTGTTTTTAATTTGGGATTTTTCATCCTGGCAGGTAACAACTATTCCTGTAGGTAAATGGGTAATTCTAACAGCAGAATCGGTTGTATTTACACTTTGTCCACCATGTCCTGTGCTTCTGTAAACATCTATGCGTAAATCACTGTCCTGAATGTCTATATCAATATCTTCCGCTTCCGGTAAAACAGCCACAGTAACTGCCGAAGTATGAATTCTGCCTGAGGATTCAGTTACCGGAATTCTCTGCACTCTATGCACACCACTTTCAAAACGCATATAAGAATATACATCTTTACCGCTTAGCTGAAAAACTATTTCTTTATAGCCACCGAGTTCTGTTTCGTTCATAGAAATCACTTCCAATTTCCAACCTTTCATTTCTGCATAGTAACTATACATTCTGAATAAATCAGCAGCAAAAAGAGCTGCTTCTTCACCACCTGTTCCAGCACGAATTTCTACAATAGCATTTTTAACATCATTAGGATCAGTAGGAATAAGCAAATCCTTTAGTTTCAATTCTACTTGTTCAAGTTGTTCCTGCAAAGAATTTTCTTCATCTTTTATAAGAGCCAGCATTTCAGGGTCATTTTCAGATTTTTCCAGAGCATTAACTTCTTCAATATGGTTTTCTAGGGTTTGATAATTTTTCCAGGTAGTAATAATTTCCCTTAATTCTTTAAAGCGCCTCAGACAATCCCTGTATTTTTTTACATTGTTAATAACAGAGGGGTCACTAATTTGTTCCTGCAATTCCTGCAGTTCTTTTTCCAAATTATCCAATTTTTCTTTAGGCAGCAAGGGATTTATTCCTCTATAATTTTTACATTATGTTCACTTAAATCCATATTCAAAGCAGCTTTCATAGCTATCAAACCAATTTCTATCATCTCATTATCCGGGGGCTGGGTAGTAATATGCTGTAAAGCCATTCCGGGAACAGTTAAGAGTTTTACAATAGGGTGTTTTAAGTTCTTTCCGGAAAATTTCAGCACTTCATAAGAAACACCTGAAATTAAAGGTAGAAACAAAATATGATATCCTAAACGCAAATAAACCGGAACAGGGGAATGTAATATATATGCTGAAACCAATGTATCTATAATAGAAAAGATTAGAATGCTGATTAACAGAACAAAAAAAATAAAACTCGTTCCACAGCGAGGATGAATAGTTGACCAATTCTGTATTTTTTCAATTACCAGGGGGCAGTTATGTTCATAGGCATTCACATTTTTATGCTCAGCACCATGATAACGGAAAAGCCGTTTGATATCCTTCATCAGTGAAATCAGATAAACATATAGCACAAAAAAAACTATCCTGATTAAGCCGGCAAAAATATTAAACAGAAGATCTTTTCGGGAAAGATGCATCCAATCAGCAAGTTTATAAGGTAGCCAGCCAAAAAGCAGAAAAGCTAAACCGAAGGCAATAATATAACTCATAATGTTGGTTGTTTGTTCTGCCGTTTTGCTTCTTTCTTTTGTTTTTTTACCTTTGCTTTTTTCTTCCGTCACCAAATCCAGTTCATAACGATTGGCAGAAAAAGTAAGGGTTTTTATTCCAATGAGCATCATCTCAATTAACGAAATAAAACCACGAATAATAGGAAGTCCCAAAAATTTCTTCTTCTGTGTGATACTTACAAACGGGGTTTTCAGCAGTTCAATACTGCCATCTTTTCTACGAATAGCAGTTGCCAGGAGATCCGGACCGCGCATCATTACACCTTCAATTACAGCTTGACCGCCAACATTGATTTCTTTCTTTTCCTGCATTTTTCTCCTAAGATAGAAAAAACGCCATTTTTCCGCATTCAGGAAATGGACAAAATGGCGTATATCGGGTGTAAAACCCTAATTTTCCGATTTGATGTTATATTTTTTGTTGAATTTCTCTACTCTACCAGCAGTATCAACTATCTTCTGCTTTCCTGTATAAAAAGGATGACACACATTGCAAATTTCAACCTGCAATTTATCTTTTGTGCTCCGGGTTTGAAATGTATTTCCACAAGCACAGGTAACTGTTACCAGTTCATATTTGGGGTGAATTCCTTTCTTCATTTATCTAATTCTCCTTGTTTATAAATTAATACGATTAAACCAAAAAATTAGCTTCCTGAATTATGTCAATGCAAAAAATACGGAAAAGCGGAAAAGTGAAACAAAGAGGAAAGGAAAGAAGGAGAAAAATCTGAGGCGTCCTGAAAACCCTGTTTCAAAAATCCTGTTTTTTGAGTTCTTTATTTGGACTGAAAATTGCTTATAATTTTGTAGATGGAGGATACCGTTCCTCCGCATGAAAAAAAAGCGGAGCTCCGTCTAAACAAAGGATGTTACAATGAAAATAGCGACGATGATAATATTATGCAGTGTGCTGTTTTTGCCTGCATTTATAAGTGCAATCCTGCCCACTTGTTATTATACTTATGACCAAATTTACACTTTATTGCAAAGTCATCAACAGTCACATCCCGATATAGCAAAGTTATACACAATCGGCTATTCGCAGCAAGATAATATTCCTATTTATGCTATACGCATTTCTGATAATGTAGAAACAGATGAATATGAACCTGCTTTGCTTTTTGTAGGTCAGGTTCATGCTGAAGAAGTTTTGGGAGTGCAGATAACTATGGCTAATATTGCTGAAATTTTAAGTAGCCGCTACCAGCAACCATACTCCCAATGGATTTCTCAACTTGACTTATGGTTTATTCCGACTCTCAATCCTGAAGGGCATAATGTTGTTACTGCCAATCTGGATGTTTCTTACCGTAAAAACAAAAGGGATAACAATAACAACGGCATTTTTGATTTTAATCCGATAACCGGTGGGGATATAGACGGTGTAGACATAAACCGCAATTTTGAGTTCAACTGGGTGCATGGGGATACACTTTATCAACCAGGAGGTGATGAGGTCTATGATTATTATCGCGGTCCTGCTCCTATGAGTGAAAGTGAAATAACTGGTTTTCAACAGCTTTGTGAGCAGCGAAAATTTATTTATGCAGTTTGCTGGCATTCTTCCCGGACTGGTAATTTATCGGAAAAAGTATATTATCCTTTTAACTGGAAAGAAGTGCGTCCCAGTCCAGACCTCAATTTTACTTCTACAATTGCTAACGGTTTTGCTTCTCAAATCCTCAAACAAAGCGGAACCGGAACTTATGAAGCGTATCCCAATTTGAGTCGTCAGGGTGCATTTCATGACTGGCTTTATCAACAGTATGGTACAATTGCGTTATTAGTAGAATGTGGAACGCGAGATATCCAACCGGATTCTACAATAATGGCAGGAACAGTTCAGCGTTGCAGTAATGGAGTTCGCTGGCTAATAAACAGAGCTTTGATGTTCAGTTCTGCAGTTCCTTCTTCTTCAATGCTTACCGGAACCATAACTGCAGGCGGAATTCCTGCTGAGGCGGAAATTATTATCCAGCAACACAATGCTCCCTGGTTTCGTCCAAGAACTTCTTTTCCTCAAAATGGGAAATTCTCCAGACCTATAGCCAGTGGTTCTTACACTGTTTTAATACGCAAAAAAGGGTATTATGATAGAGTTATCAATAATCAGGTAGTTAATAACGGCTCGTGGACAAATATTCAGATAAATTTGGAACCAAAACCTCCAGCTACTTTAAGAATTGGTGTTCGCTGCGGTTCAGAACCCGTTTCTGCGAGAGTAATTATCGGTGATATTTTCCCGGATACACTTTTTGTAAATGGTTTTGCTAATCTGAATACTTATGCTGGGGAATATCCTATCCAGATTTATGCCGCAGGTTACGCTCCCTATATCGGAACTGTAAATCTTACAGAAGGTCATAATCATCGGGAGTTTAACCTTGGTTCTGCCGCGATTGTTTTCAGTGAGGATTGGGAAAACGGAAGCTCTGCCTGGGAAATAAATGGACCCTGGAAAGTGCAAAATCAAATTGCTGCTTCAGGATATGCAATTACTGATAGCATTGGTGGCAACGGTTTTTACGCTATGAATTGTGATGTCTGGATTAAAACAATCAACCTTATTCAGATACCTGCTACTGATAATACCTGGTTAATTTTTGATTCCCACCTTTATACAGAATGGGATTATGACCCCTGTAGAGTGGAAATTTCTACGGATGGAGATAATTGGCAGGAAATTTGGATAAAATCCGGGCAGTGGGATTCTTTCCGAAAAGAGTTTGTTTCGCTAAGCACCTTTGCCGGGCAAGCAATTTATCTTCGGTTCCGTTTAACCGATTCTTCCAATGATATTGACTTAACAGATCCGGGCTGGACATTGGATAATATTATGATTGTAAGTGGAACTGCCACAGAAAATTCCGATCTCAATAACAGCATTTTTCCGGTAACTATTCTTTATAAAAATTATCCCAATCCCTTTAATCCGCAAACTAACTTAAGTTTCACTCTGGCAACAAGCGGCAGAGCAACCTTAAAAATCTATAATCAGAAAGGACAGTTGGTAAAAACCATAGTAGATAATGATTTGGCAAAAGGCGACTACCGCTATGTCTGGAACGGAAAAGATAATAATGGACATCCTGTTGCCAGCGGAGTTTATCTCTATTCTTTAATTACGGAGAGCAAAAGCCAAACCCGAAAAATGCTCCTTCTAAAATAATCCTGTTGTAATTAGACCCATATACATCTAATATTGGCATCTAACTACAGCTAAAGAAGAAATTTCTTCCCTGTTTCCTTTTTTTCTTCTCCTTTTTGCTCCCTAACACAAAGAATTCTTTCATTTATTTTCGTATGCTACAATGCACATACTAATAAATATCCTAATCTTCAACTCAACCTTAAAGTTGGGGGGAGGATGGGTAGATAATATGTAGATGATTGGTTGTAATTATGTTTTTATTTCACAGACAAGGGCAATATGATCTATTTTGTAATCAGTAAAACTTTGGTCATTGCGGTGTAGGATTTTCTTTTGTAGCAAAAGGCAATATTATCTTTGGCAGATACCTTTTCGTTATTGAAGAAAGCGTCTATTTTACTGAATATCAAGTTAAAATCTCTTTTCAATTCCCAACTTTTAATCATAATTTATAATATCAAATTGAATATCGTTATTATTCACTGTATATTTAACTAATAAAAATCCTCTTTCATTAAAATCACTATTTCTTGCCTTTTGTATTGCACTATCATTAAAATCAAATGCAATTAATATCGGTTGGACAGTTTCAATTTCACTGCCAGCTAATCTTCCGGTAACCCATTTGGAATATTCTATTACTTGAGTTACATTTTTATCATTAGCAGTATCCCGTTTAAGCTCAACAACACTAAATTTGTATCGTAAAGGACTTCCTGTATATTTCAAATTTTTATGATAACATAAAACATCAATATTCTTCTTTGTAACATGATATGGAACATTATTTGCAAACCACTCTAAATCTTCTGAGGGACCAAATATTTCTCTTAAATCCTTTCTTTCCCGTTTATCAATGTTAGCAATTAACCATGCCCTGAGGATATCTTCTAAATAAACTTTACCGTTTTGATTTAAAGGTAATTTTATGGGACTTTTATTAGCAGAAGAATAAGGTTTAATTTGAATTGGTTTGTTAATAGCATTCCCATTGATTTTAACAAGCAACTCTATAAGGGATTCAGCAGCTTCAGGATTGATTGTGTTTATGCCTCTCGGACCCTGTATTTTTCTGTAAAACCAACCCCAAAACTTGGACTCATATTCTTTTGAGGAAAATAAATAATCTTCCGGTACGGGCAAAGGAAAATAATTAAGGCATTCAATTTCTACTCTTAGTGGCCATTTTCCATCAATACAACCAATTGGTGTTGGATCAAAGAAAGGAATACTCGCAATTTTATAAATACCATGAAATCCTACCTGCCGTTCGTAAAGAAAAACTATATCACCAACTCGGGTTCCTAATATATCTCCTATCATTTTAAAATATGGCTTTTTTCCGTTATTCAAGTTTACATCATTTACACTATCTAAAGTATTGGGAATTCCTGCTATCCCTACTCCACAAAAACTATTATCTCTGATTACAGGATAAGTATCCTTGTCCGTTATAAAAACATGGGCTCTCATAAGGGAAATCCTTTCTTATTTATGAATTCATATCTAATCACTTCTTTAATTTTCTGATAAAATATCTCTTCTCTGCTGGAGGCAAAAGGTTTATCATAGATCATCTTTTTCTTTTCATCATAAATTTGTAACCACCAGACACCATCTCCAATAAAATCGTCAATATCAAAAGACAAGCTGATAAAGAATTTTTCTCCTTCAACATGCACTTCTTTTAATTTCGGCATATTAACTGCTATCTCCTTTACTAATCTATTCTACTTTATTATTTATAATACTATTAAAGGTGTCCATTAACCTTTTTTAATATTTTGGTTCCCTAAATCATAACCTGTCTTATCTTATTAAATTCCTTTATAATTCATGCTGTTTAACGGTCAAGCTCTTTTTTGTGATTTTAATAGTGAAAAAAATGATAGCTGGGCTCAGTTTTATTAGTTTTTTTATTACACTGAAGACACTGAGAAAGATTAAAAATAAAAATACTCTGAATTCTTGTTGCTATTATTCTGTCGTTATGAATCCTACACGCCAATATAGTTATTACCCGGCTCACAGTTATTAAGGTGTAAATGACTTTTGATATATAAAGCAAAGGACTCCCTTCTTAAATACCTTTTTGACTTATTTTTTGCCGCTATAACTATTTTTAAATCTACCTTTTTTTCTTTAACACTGGGTTAATCTTTCACTTATTCTCTTTGTCTCTTTGTAAATTTATTTCATTATCTCTTTAACTCTTTGTAAATAATCTCTCTCGGTAACCCCAATTAAAAGCTTGACAAAAAACTAATCATAAAAATTATAATAACAAGCCATAATAGAGTTAAAAAATGATAGATAAGATTAAACACAGCCGAAAGATTGTTTTTGCCTTTGTCAGCATACCGGTTTTATTACTGTTGCTGGCAATTGTTTTTATTGCTATCAAGCAAAACCTTCTGGAAAAAAAATATGTTTATTACAGCACTTTGGCAAATGCAATGGGAATTTCTACTCAAACACCTGTATTATATAAAGGTTTTGAGGTAGGTAGAGTGCGTGATTTTTCGCTTTTAGAAGATGGCAACATCGGGTTGGAGTTTTATATTCTTAATCGCTATAAAAATATAATGGTTACCGGTTCTGTCTTAGCTCGGAATACAAATCCGATAACAGGAAAGACCTCTTTGGAATTTATTCATAATCCTAATTCTAAAGAGCACATACCAGTTGAAAGCATGATTCTTTCTTCTGATTTTCCTGAAGGTAAAAAACAACTAAAAATAATAGCTCCTCAAGTTAGTGATCCAATTTCCCTTATTTTGACTAATTTAGCTCAACTTTCTTCTTCTCTCACTGATGATTACAACGCTGATAAAGGTTCCATTCCCCGGTTTCTAGTAAATTTGGCAGATGCTTCGGAAAAAGCAAATTTCAGTATGCATCAAGTTGAAAAGATAACTACAGAGCTATCTATTTTAACAGCTAACCTAAATCAGGATAACAATCCTGAAAGTGGAGTTCTGCTTAGAACTTTGAATAATCTGGCAGAACTAACTCAAGGATTAAATAACAGGATGAATGAGCTAGAAATTATTTTAGCCAGTGCCCAGAGTGCTATTGATAATTATAAAAAACCGGATTCCCTTTTAATAAAATTGCTTGATCCCGGGCAGGAAAAAATTTTACAGCCCCTTTCGGAAACTCTGAACAATCTGGAATCAGCTACAGCTGAACTAGCAAAAATTCTGGCAACAGTAAATAATCCGGAACTGCATTTGCTTTTAAGTAATTTGAATGACAGTTTAGCTAAAGCGCGCAAAACCCTGGAAGGACTTAATAACAATCCTCTTTTACGGAAAGGGATTAGTCCTTCTTCTCAACACAATATTCCTTCCCTAAAATATTTACATCAGGTTCCCAATGTTCCGTAAATTGTTATTTATAATCTTGCTAATCCTGGCTGCCTGTTCTACTGTAAAAATTCCTGTTGAGCCACAGGCAAAAATAGATGCTGATAATCACTTTCGTTATGCTTTGCAAATGGAAACCAACAGGGATTTTTCTGCTGCTAAAGAAAGCTATATTTTCTTATTTGAAAGCTATCGTTCTTTTGCTGATACTAAAGGTATGCTTGACTGCTTAAGCGGTTTGGCAAGAATAGAATTGGAAAATGAGAATGAAAAAGCTTATTTGCAATACAAAAATCAAACAGCAGAAATAATTCAAAATATTGCTCCTGAACTTTCTTACTATCTTCTGCTTCTGGAACTTTATAACTATCAGCTTGAAAATAACTACTCTGCTATTTCACAACTGGCAATAAACAAATTAGATTATCCTGATGAAGTAAATCTTAAACTTGCTATAGACAAACTGCAAGCTGATAGCTATCTGGCAATTGCTGAAGAAAAACAAGTGGAGGAACTGATTAACCTATCAAAAAAAATAGAAAAACAGCAGAAAAAAACAAAATACAATAATCCCGAACTGCTTTCTTCTGCCTGGTATGCTCTTTCCTATTATTATTTTAGAACTGCTGATTATAAAACAGCTAATTTCTATGCTGATAAAGCTCAGGATTGGAATTATCGCTTTGGCAATTTTCCGGGTATGGCTCATTGCCTATGGCTGAAAGCTCAAATTTCTGCTGCTGAAAATAATATCCCTGCAGCGAAAAGCTATTGGAAAATGGCAGAAGGAATTTTCAGTTCTCTGCAGGATAATGTCTCTCTGGAAGAACTAAACCATACTAGGCAAAAAATGCTGAAAGAACAAAATAAATGAACCGAATAATAATCTACAGGAAACCAAAAAACGGCTTCAAACAAAAACAGAAGTCAGCTTTGGTGCAAATAGAAATAAATTATGAAATTACTTAAGTCCGTTTCCCTACCCACTTCTTCAACAGCACTTAAAACGGTGAATGTACTGTTTGCAGATAAAATTATCAAGATCTCCACTGAGGAGATTGAAGTAGAGGAAGATGTTCAAATAATTAATGCCAAGGGTTTACTAATGCTCCCTGGAGGAATTGATCCCCATACCCATATTTTAACCCAAAATGCTGATTCGGCAACTGACTTGGCTAAAATAACCAAAATTGCCTTAGAAGGAGGTTGGACTACCCTTTCTGAACTAAGCTATCATACACAAAGTCCGGTTTTTAATAATTCAGCTCTCAAAAAGAAAATTGCTTTGGTAAATGCCAATTCCTATACCTCTCTGGCTCTTTGGGGTCATATTGATATTAACGATTATCCTTATCATTCAGAATCGGCACAGGAAATTTGGAACAAAGGAGTTGTAGGTATCGCTTTAGCTGTTCCTTCTCCCAATCCTGCCATTGCAGATATCACTTTCCCGGAAATAATGGATTTGTTTTTTGATATCTATGAAAGCGATACATCCTTTGCTTTCCAGGGTTACGACTATGAAAGTTATCGGGAATTTAGTCCTCTTGCTCAGCTGGAAGCAATTAAAAAAATCTTGCGTAGAATGCAGGAAAATCCTATTCACATTCCCAGAATTTCTTCCTATCCTACAATTGAATTTATTAACAGTATTTCCAAAAGAAGTGATATTTCTTATGCTACTTGTATAATTGATCTAATGGCTCTTTTCAATCCTGAGGTCTTCAGCACTCCTTTTCTTTGTGACTATGCTGATTTTGCCGATTTACTTTTTGACCTTCTGCGCTCCAATAAAATTTATCTGCTTTCCAATTGTGTTGCCCCAGAAACGAAAAAGCCAGATTACTGCGAACTATTCCAGGGTTGCAATCCGGAACTGATGAATTATTCATACCTTTGGGTGCTTTCCGAACTCTGGAAAAAAAGAAAAGTTCCCCTTGCCACCTGCCTTAAAATGACTAGTGAAAATGCCGCTAAACGTTTAGGTATCTATCCTCAAAAAGGGTCCTTAGACCCTGGCTCTGATGCCGATTTTGTCCTTTACGATCCGGAATCTACAACCCTCATAAAGGGTAATAAAAATAAAGATATTGAACTCTCCGGTTCCTTTAAAGCTGTTTATTTAAAAGGAAATCAGGTTGCCGGTAAGAATTTTGAGACCTTACGCCAGGGTTCTTTTTTACCCCGTAGCACGAATCCTAAACGCCGACATAATAATTCTTCCTGGATTTAGCTTTGAAGTAAACTACCTTTCTTTACGAAAACAAAAGAACCTGAACCTATCCTCTTATATTGTTTTCATATTAATAATGCATAAATATTTCCCTATTTGATGTGGATTCCTGCAAAATCAGCAATCCGGAGATTTTTATGCAATATAGCTGCAACCCCATAAAAGGAAATAATGTCAGTAGAGAAAAGAAATTGGCGAAGAAAGAATTTGCCTTAACCGTATTTTTTTATTGCCTGTCCATTATTTAGAGCGTCTAAAATTATAAATTTACTTTAGGTTGCAATAATTTAGCCTGTAATTGGCGAGACCGTTACCTTTTTGTAGACAGCGCATTATTTCTTGCCAAGTTGAATCTTTTATGCTGCATTAACACTTCTTTAACGATTCCTTAACAAAGTTAAGGCAGTGTTACAGGATCGTTACGGCAGCGTTAAGGGATCGTTAAATAAGTGATTAGGCAACAGGCAGTTATACTTGTGGTGTCCTATTGTATTCTTCCTAATTTTCTATTAGCAAAGGACGATATAAGCATTAGTTATGGCTTTTCAATAAAAATGCTGTATAATTTCCTCTAACTTCCCTATTTTGTTATAGGTTTCTGGGCGATTTTTTCTCATAGCAGAAAAAATCCGCCTTTCTTAAAGAAAACCATCAAACTTTTTTATAATTCCTTACTTTTATTTATCGCTATATTTACCAATGTGTTAAGGATATTATGAGGATAACTGATAAGATAAATATATCAATAAAATGATAATATTGTAATTTTCTCCTTGACAAAATATCAGATTAAGAATATAATAAAAATATAAAAAACCAGGAGGTTTAAAATGAAAAAAGGATTATTTATCCTTCTCGCCCTAATTGTCGCTTCAAGTGTTTTTGCTTTTACGAAAGGAACGATTAACCCGGGAGGAACAGTTTCTTTCACTTCTCACAAACCCAATTCAGATGAAAAAGCCATTACTATGTTCAGCATTACTCCTCAGGTTGGTTATTTTGTTATGGATAACATGTCTGCTGATGTGCTTATTAACTATACTTATGAAGGCCAAAGTGAAAGTGATTATAATGATGAATATAGCTTATCTAATTTGGGCTTAGGAATTGGGGGAAGATATTTCTATCCTTTGGAACCAGGAGAAATTTACGGTGGCTTGGATTTTCTTTATAATTCATTTAGCTGGGAGAGTGGACCTAATGATGGTGGTAGGAATGCAATGTATCTTGGTTTGAAAGGTGGTTATCTTTTTCCAGTTGTAGAAAATGTGTATGTTGATTTCGGGCTCAAATATCAAATGGGTTTAGGTGATTATGGTGGTGATGATTTTGAAGATGTACCTGATGAATACAAGGAAAATGAAGAAAGCACATTTGGTATCAATATTGGATTGCAGATATTTATTCCTACGCTTTTGTATTAACCAATTAAGGTCCCTTTGATCCCCGGTTCGCCGGGGATTTTTTTAAACCCTGTTTCTTTACTTAAATATAAGCTTTCAGTAACTTCTTCAATAGTATTATGCTCTGTTCAGAATTGCCTATAAATATGCTATTTATAAGCTACCCAGAATTGAAAATCTTTTGGCAGACGGGAAAAACCTGCCTTTTCATAAATTTTGATAGCAGAAGGAAGGTCTGACTGCAAATAGAGATAATTCTGAGAGATATTCCGATGATAATTGATTAAGTGATGCATCATCGCACCCGCAAAACCCTTTCCTCTAAATTTCTCTCTGGTAAAAACATCATCAACTCTGCTGTAGCCGGCAAAGACATTAACAGAAGCCATTGTTGCCAATTCACCTTGATAAAATCCTCCTAAAAAATGATAGGAAGGATGAGAAAGATGACGCTCTACTACTTTAATTGTCCAGTCACCTCCATATTCAATGGCAATGGTTTCCATAATATCAATGTCCAATTGGCGAACGCGTTCAATTTTTAAGTCCTCAGATTCCCTTAAACTGCTTTCGTGATCGTGCAGGAAAAAATCGCTGTGCTTAATCTTCAGCATAAAATTGTGATTTTCCAGCATGGGTGTTAAAATATCCAGTTCTTTAGCATATAATGCAGGATAGAGACAGGGATGAATACCTTTGCTTTTATAGAAAAACTCTATATCACGCAGAGAACTCTCAGCCCCAATTAAATCTAAAATCACAGCGTGATTGCTTTCCTGAGATGCCTTGTTTCCTTCATTGTAGAAAAGAAGCCCGTAATTTTTGGTTACCATATTGGAAAAACGTTGAGGATAATGAATTTCCGTATCTTTCAACCGATTCATATTAAAGGGTATTTGCATAGTTTACTCCTTTCTCATAAGTAATAATTCTTACAATAATAAATTAGACGGTTTTCCCGGAAGAGCAAATAAATAGTTACTCTTTTGAGAAAAATAATGTGGCATATTCTGTTTTACTTCCTGCCTAATCATAATTAATCAGCCCATTTTCAGGAAAATACTTGACGGATTGTTATGTTTTATGATCAAGGAACATATCTTGCTACTTTTTTATAAGTAACGAATAAAAAGATGGATATAAATTATGAAAAAGGTCTTTATCCTTTACAGCACTATCCTGTTTTGCCTCAGTTTGGCTGCTTTTGAAACAGAAATTAAAATTGCTCCTTTTGCCTGGCAAAATAAAAAAACGGCAGAGGAACTTCCTGTAACAATAAATCCTGAAGAACCGGTTTTACCTTTTATTCCGGTTAATATTCTGCTTCCTTATGGTCATAGATATCTTAATTCTACTGTTCAATTATCTACTGCAGAAATGGTTGCAGAAAATATAACTTTGCCTGTTGCCGGATTTCAATTGCCAATCTCTGAAAAGGCATCAACAAATTTTTCCCCGTCAGCAAATACAATTCTGGAAAACCGTCTTTATCCTTCTCAGCAGTGGCAGTTCTTAGGATTACAATACTTTCGGGGCTATCAAATTGCCTTATTTAATATATATCCCTATCGTTATAATCCTGTAACCCAAAAAATGTATGCCAGCTCACAGATTAGCATTTCTATTGACAGTGAATTTTCTGAAGCGGAAGCTTCCTACCAGGCAAAGTTTTACACTCCAAGCGCTAAAACCCTCCCAATAATAAATTCCCTTATTTGCAATCCCGATAAAATTCCATCCTATCAAACGGCAGAAATTTATCGGAATGTATCTATTGCCAATCGCGATATTGACCTTTCGGTGCCGAAACAGATGATAATTATTACCAATAATGCCAGAATCAGCTGGTTTTCGGCATATTCTGACTGGCGTTCTGCCCAAGGTGTTTCCAATGCTATTTTTTCTACGGAGGATATCTATTCATCCTATCCCGGAGTTGACAATGCGGAAAAAGTCCGTAATTTTATTATAGATGCTTATCAAACCTGGGCAACTAGTTCCCAGCCCCTGGAATATGTAATTTTAGGGGGTGACGATGAAATTGTTCCGGAACGTGGTGCTTATGGTCAAGTAGGTGACACAGTTGATACAAGAATGCCTACTGATATTTATTACAGCAATTTAGACGGTAACTGGAATGCCAATCAAAATCAAATCTGGGGTGAAACAACTGATAATACAGACCTTATTCCGGAAGTTCATATTGGCAGATTTCCTGCTGAAACCCAAACTGAATTTAATAATATGTTCAGAAAAATTCAGTATTATGTGGATAATAATACTTACAGTAATAACTTTGCTGTCTTTATGGGTGAAAACCTGAATAATAATCCTTTAACTTGGGGTGGGGACTACAAAGACGATGTAGCTCAATATCTTCCTGATGAATACTATCTCCAAACCCTCTACCAAAGAGATGGTACTTATAGCTCAACTAATGTTTACAACGCAATTAATAACGGTGCCGGAATTATGAATCATATGGGACATTCCAATGAAGTTTCTCTTATTGGTCAATCCAATACTACTGTTGAAAGTTTAACCAATACGGAATATGGTTTTCTCTATTCTCAGGGTTGTTATCCCGCTGCTTTTGATCAACGCACTTCCGGAAACAGTGAAGCTATCGGTGAACATTTTGTTACTGCTGCTGGTGCTTTATTTGCTTTTATTGGAAACACTCGTTATGGATGGTATAGCCCCGGAAACATCAACGGTGCTTCTCAATTTTATGACCGCCAGTTTTTCAGAGGTCTGTTTCAACAGAATTGTCCTGTTTTAGGTGATGCCTTAACCTTTTCCCGCTTACAAAACCTGAATTCTGCTTTAAACAATGATGTTATGCGCTGGTGTTATTATGAAATGGTTCTTTTCGGAGACCCTTCAATAGCCATTAAACCTTATGATCCCAATCTGCCTTTGTTAAATTTGGAAAGCTATACTTTTACCGATGAAGAAGGTGATAATGACGGTATTATCAATCCCGGTGAAGTTATCTGTTTCTATCCTCTTATTTCTAATAATATCAATTGGGCTAGTGCAACCAATGTTTCTCTGCATATAGAAAATCTTCCTCCCGGAGTTGAATTACTCTCCAACGATATTATTCTTTCTCAAATTCTTGCCGGAAACCAAAGTCCTGCTGACATTTATTTCCGTCTTCAGCTTTCTGAAGATATGAGTTTTGGAACTTACACTTTCAATCTGGTCCTCAATTCTCAGCATCCTGCAACTTATCAATCAACAGGTGCACACAGATTTCCCGTTTTTTTCCAGATAACTCTTATTGATAATCGTTTCCCTTGGGAAACAATAGTTAATGGTAAAGCAGCACCTCTTGTAGCAGACCTAAATTCCAGTCCCGGTCTTGAAATTGTCTATGCTGATGTTTATGGAAACAGCTATTTGATTGGCAATAACGGAGAGTTACTCAATACTCTAGCAGCACCCTCGGAAATGTCAATCTATCGTAGTTTTGCCTGTGGTCCTGTTGATAATGATGCTCAAAGCGATCTGGTTTTTTGCAGTCGTTCAGGAAATATTTTCGCTCTTCGGTTAAACGGTGATCTCATCTTTAATTATCAAACAGATACAACTCTTTTATTCACTCCTGTATTGGCAGATATAGATGGCAACGGAACTCTGGAAACAATTGCAGGAGGCATAAACGGAAAACTGTATGCCCTTTCTTCCTCCGGACAATTGATGAATGGTTTTCCCTTTGAGCTTGGAGGACTTTTCAATAGTGAACTTGCTGCTGCCGATTTTGATGGCAATGGCTCTTTTGAAATTGTAGCAGGTTCTACAAACGGTCTTTTAACTGTTGTTGGAGCAAATGGTATTGTCCGAAACGGTTTTCCTGTTCAATTAAATGGTCCCATAACCGGTTCTCCAACTATTACGGACTCCAATAAAATCGTTTGTTCTACTTCCACGGATATTTACATCATTTCTCCTGAGGGCAACATAATTGCCACCCGCAATATCAATACTCACATCACCGGTGGTTTTGCCGTAGGAAATATTGCTGCTGATAATACTGAAACAGATATTGCAGCGGTTACTATCAACGGTATTCTCTATGCTTTCACTGATTCCGGTATTGACCTTCCTGGTTTTCCTGTAGAAATTGGAGATAATTTTGTCTGTCCTCCTCTTCTGGCTAATCTGGATAATGATCCTCAATTAGAAATAGTTGTTCATAGTTATATGAATTCTGTATATATTTACAATGCAGAGGGCAATCCCGTAAACGGTTTTCCCTTTATCAATATTTACAATGGCAGCACACCAGCAACTTTAGTGGACTTTGATAACAATAACCAAACCAAACTAGTATTAGGTTTTTCTAATGGTGTTTTAATGCTTAACCTGCGTCGTAATACTACTCATTTAGGTCCTTGGACCACCTATCGGGGAAGTGCTTTACGCCAGGGTTCTTTTGCTTCTACTGGTTTTGTCGCTTCTTCTGATGAATATAATATTCCCGCTTTAAACGCTTTACTGGGAAATTATCCCAATCCTTTCAATCCGGAAACTGTAATTTCCTATACTACAAAAGCCAATGCTCAAGCCAAACTGGAAATTTTTAATATCAAAGGTCAAAAAATCCGCACTTTAATAGATGCTCTCCATAGTGAAGGCAACCACAGCATTGTTTGGAACGGGCTTGACGATTTTTCCAGAGAAGTTGCCAGCGGGGTTTATTTCTGCCGCTTATCTATACAAGGAAAAACATACCAACACAAGATGTTACTGCTGAAATGACTATTGCCGAAAACATTAAACACTTGCAGGAAAACATTGCGGATATTTTATCCCGTTTGAACCGTAAAGATGAAATAACTTTGGTTGCAGTTACCAAAACTCATCCTGTAGAAATAATTGAAACTGCTTTGCAATCCGGAATTGAACATATCGGCGAAAACAGAGTTCAGGAAGCAAGAAGGAAAATCCCCTTTCTTCAAGCCCCCTATAAAGGTTTTCACTTTATCGGTCATCTGCAAAGTAACAAAATTAATCAACTGCTGGAACTTAAGCCCTTTCTGATTCAATCAGTTCATTCTCTGGAACTAGCAAAAAAATTGCATTTAGCTTTAGGTAGAATCAATCGCACACAAGATATCCTTATTCAAATTAATAGCAGCGAAGAATTCTCCAAAAGCGGCTTTTCCTTTGCTGAAGCTAAAAATGCAATTTGCCAAATCTCCACTTATTCTACTTTGCATATTAAAGGATTGATGACTATTGGTATGCTTGCAGAACCGGAACTCAGCAGACCTCTTTTTGCCCAAATGAAATCTCTGTTTGAAGAAATTAAAACCCTCCGCCTCCCGCATATGGAAATGCAATATCTCTCTATGGGTATGAGTAATGACTATGTTCAAGCGTTGGAAGAGGGCTCAAATATGTTACGAATTGGAACCGCTATTTTTGGAGAGCGTAATTATGGAGTGAATGAATGATCTACCTGTTTGCTATTCTTATTGTTATCATCGCTTATCTTTACGGTTGCTTTTCCACTGCCCGGATCGTTACTAAAAGTTTCCGGTCTCTCAATGTTTATAAAATCGGAACCGGTCTTGCTGATACTGAAAATATTTACACCAATATCAGCAAACCCCTAGGAACTTTAGTAGGAGCTATTGATGTAGCTAAAGCATATCTGTTTTTGCTGGTTGTGGAATTTGTCCTGCGTTTTATTGATATCAAAATTATAAACTATCCCTCTTTCACTGTTCTCTATTCAGAAAACTTAATGTTGATTTATGGCATAAGTATGCTTATTGGACATTGCTTACCGTTTACTCACCGTTTTCGGGGTGGACGCGGAATTTTTACCTATATGGGTATATTTGCTTATTTTGCCTTTTTACCTGCAATTATTTCTGCTTTTATTGCCGGGATTATTGTTCTTCGTTTTAAGCAGATACGGTTTGCTCAATATCTCATTGTGATTTTACCGGTTATTTTGTATATCATTTTCTATACTCTGTTTCACTATCATAAATATTCGCCTCCCTATTTTATTACTCTCTTACTTGGTAACGCCATAATGATGGGTATTTTAAATATCATCGTTTCCAAAAAACTGGGAGAATTCTAACTCTCCTGAAGAGGTCTGCCAATGCTCAATGTAATTCCTGTAGATTCTAAAAAACAGCTGAAGGACTTCATTCTCCTTCCTTTCAAAATATACAAAAATGAGTCCAACTGGGTTCCCCCTTTAATTGGTGACCGGAAAAAGTTCTTTAACCCTAAGAAAAATCCCTATTACCAACATTCAGAAGTTAAACTTTTTCTTGCTCTTAAAGATGGAGAACCCGTAGGAAGAATTTCTGCTCATTCCAATACCCAACATAACAAAGAACATAACGAAAATATCGGTTTCTTCGGCTTCTTTGAGTGTATTGATAATCAGGAAGTTGCCAATGCCCTTTTTGACGCCGCTTTTCAGTGGAATCGCTATCGTAATTTTACTTCTATGCGCGGTCCTATGAATTTCAGTGTGAATGATGAATGCGGTTTACTTATTCAGGGCTTTGAAACCCCCCCTATGATTATGATGCCCTATAATTTTCCCTACTACCAATCACTTTATGAAAATTACGGCTTAATCAAAACAATGGACCTCTATGCCTTCATCAGTGAATATCATTCCATCCCAGAACGCGTGGCTAAAATGGCAGAAATAATTGCCAATCGGACTAAAGCTCAAGTCCGTTCCCTTTCTTATGATAAAAAACAACGCAAAAAAGATATTGAAACCGTCTTTGAAATCTATACCCGTGCCTGGCAGTATAATTGGGGAAATGTTCCTATGACTAAAGCTGAATTTGATCACCTCGTTGCTGAATTGCTCCCTATTGCTGATCCGGATATGGTTTTTATTGCTGAAGTAGATCGTCAGCTTGCCGGATTCAGTTTAACTTTACCCAATTACAATGAGGTCTTAAAAGTTATGCAAGGTAAAGTAAATCCCCTAACTGTTATCAAAGCTCTAAAAGCCAGAAAACACATTACCTCCGTCCGTGTTATCACTATGGGCATTATTAAGGAATTTCAAGGTAAGGGAATTGATACTTTGCTATATTATTATACTTTTAAAAATGGACTCCCCAAGGGTTATTACCGTAGCGAATTTTCCTGGATTCTGGAAAACAATATCCCGATGATTAATACCGCTGAAAAACTGGGTGCTGAAATTTATAAAACCTACCGTCTCTACGATAAAGCCATTACTAATAAGAATTAGCAGGTTCTGAATGACAAATATATCTATAACAGCAAATAGAAAAACATCTTCCTTCCTCTCTGCCCTTGATCTTATCACCCTTATCTTTTGTGGATGGATTCTCCTGTATATGTGCTTTGGTTTCACTCGCTCCCCGGAAGTTATAAAACATATCCCTGTTTATCTTGCTATTGTTGTAGGTGTTCTTTTTCTTGCCTGGCTCCAAAAACAACCCCGCTGGGCTTACGATCCCCAAAATCCTTCAAAGCGTTATCAAGTTCTCAATTTCTTTAGAGGTCTCTATCCTGTCTTCCTGTTTGCTTATTTTTATACTTCCGGTTATGCCTTCAACCGCATTATTTTTCGGGATTGGCTTGATCCCTTTTTTATGAGAATTGATCAATTCATCTTTGGCTATCTGCCTTCTCTCGTTTGGGGAAAGCTCTATTCGCATTGGGCAATTCAGGAACTCTTCCATTTTGCTTATTTTTGTTATTATCCTTTGATTGCCGGAATTCCTGTGTATCTGTATTTTACTCAAAAAGATGCTTTCAGGGAAGTAATCTTCAACCTCACCTTTATCTTCTATTGTTGTTATACCATCTATTCTGTTCTGCCTGTTATCGGAGGACGTTATCTTCCGGAAGCTATGGCTTTAACCAAAACCTATCGGGGTGGCCCTTTCACTCATATTATGGTCTTTATCTATCGCACTTCCAATCATTTGGGAGGTGCCTTCCCGAGCAGTCATATTGCTATTGCCATTGTTCTAACTATAGCCGCCCTGAAATATATCCGTCCTCTTGGCTATATTTGCACTGTAATAACCTTTTTCCTCTCTCTTGCTACTGTGTATTGTCACTATCACTGGTTTATAG
>ERZ1026792.495-NODE-495-length-32553-cov-2.615771_pt1 | contig 32553 bp, 25 predicted proteins | sample MGYA00520884_ERZ1026792 | MGnify/ENA primary metagenome ERZ1026792 (study PRJEB33270, sample SAMEA104284473) | anaerobic digester metagenome | biome: Anaerobic digester microbiome; feature: mesophilic sludge digester; material: Anaerobic digester biomass | place... | reverse complement strand
GGAGAGGGCAGGGTGAGGGTATCCTGAGATTATGAACATTGAGAGGCTGGAGGTAATCCATGGACGAGCGTTTTTCAGCGTCCTCATGCAACATGATTGACAAGAAGAGGATGAAGGTTAAATTTCCAAGAAAAACCCAGACTGGCGACTTTATCCACTGAACAGGACATTTCTAAATTGCCGGCATTAGGACATTTCTAATTAGCCTTAGCATGGCTAAACCCCAAAAAATTTGAAGGCTGCAAGGCTTATAATAAACGCATGCACAGGAAATTTAGCATGGCATCAACTCTGGGTTTGGTTTGCAAATGCGTTTACCCAAAGGGTTTAATAATCTGATGCAGCTCTCAGAAGAACAGAAACAAATTTTAGCCCTGCCTTTTGATCAAACCTTATTCTTACATGGCTCGGCGGGCACCGGCAAAACCACCTTGGCAGGCAAACGCATGCTGCAGCTCCTGCGAGAGGCTCCGGATGAACCAATCTTGGTGCTCACCCCGCAGCGCTCTTTAGCCTTCCCTTACCGCAAGCTGCTCGAGCAAGCTGAAGGTTTCAAATCTTATTCTGTGAATTTCGCCACGATGAATACCATCGCACGGCGGATGGTAGCGCTGTTTTGGCCGCTTTTCAGCGAGCAAGCCGGCTTTCATTTTCCTTACCGCCCGCCGCAGTTTCTCACCCTGGAAACCGCTCAGTTTTATCTGGGTAAGTTAATCGATCCGATGCTGGACCGGGGGGCATTTAGTTCAGTGAGCATCACACGCCACCGCCTCTATAGCCAAGTACTGGATAACCTCAATAAATCTGCTGTGGTCGGCTTCCCTTACACCGAAATTGGAGCTAAGCTTTCCGCAGCCTGGGTAGGCGAGAGCAGCCAGCTCAATGTTTATGCGGATTTACAAGTAGCTGTGAATGCCTTCCGCAGTTTTTGCTTAGAAAATAACCTGCTGGATTTTTCGCTCCAAGTGCAGCTGTTTCGAGAGTTCGTATGGCAGGATCCTCTCTGCCGGCGCTATCTCACCAGCCAGTTTGCGCATCTGATTTATGACAATTGCGAAGAAGATCCACCTTATGTCCATGATGTTCTCATAGAATGGTTGCCGAGCTTCAAGAGCGCTCTAATAGTTTATGATAATCAAGCTGGTTATCGCGTTTTTCTAGGTGCAGACCCGCATTCTGCCTGGCGGCTGCATGAACAAGCCCAACATACACGGGAGCTCACCCAAAGTTTCACTGCCAGCCAGGAAGTTTCGCTCCTGCGTAACTATCTCGTTTCGCCAGAAAAATCCGCGCCTTTCCAACCGCTCGACTATGCGACGCTGACCAAAGTGCTGCGCATTCCCGAGCAGCCACTGCGTTTTTACCAGCAAATGCTTGCCGACGTCGCTAACCAAATTCAAGAATTAGTCGCATCAGGTACCAAACCGGGTCAGATTGCGATCTTAGCACCTTTCGTAAACAGTTCCTCTGGCTTTGCGATGCAACAGGCGCTTAGCCAGCAAGGGATTCGTGCACGCATTTTTCGACCTTCCATTCCCCTCATCGAAGATGCGGTCATACAGTGTTTCATCACGCTTGGCGAGCTTATACATCCAGAATGGCATCTGCCCTTGGCTAAAACCCAGCTCACGAACTGCCTAACAACGGCGATCGACGGCTTAGACATGGTGCGGGCACGATTAATAGTCGATAACCAGCTAGATTTTGCCACCTCTACAGACTTGCTTAAACCGTTTGATGGCTTACCGGAGGCATTGCAAAACCGCATCACGTCTAATTTTGGCAGCCGTTACGAACAATTACGTTTATGGCTCAGCCAAGCTGATCCACAGCTCCCGCTGGATATCTTCGTCAGTCAGCTATTCGGTGAGGTGCTTAGCCAGCCGGGTTTCGGATTTCATCAAAATATTTCAGCCGGTCAATCAACCCACAATCTGATGGAGTCCTATCGGAAGTTCCGTTTGTCGGTCAATATGCAAACGGTGCGCGATAGCAGCCAACTCAACCTCGACTATGTGCGCACCTTACTAGATGGCGTAATTTCAGCGCAATACCTTAGCACTTGGCAAAATGAAGACCCAGGCAGTGTGCTCATCGCACCAGCGTTAACTTTTTTGGTTTCCGGTCAGACTGTTGACTATCAGGTTTGGCTGAGTGTGGGCAGCTCGGGCTGGTATGAGCGCCTCGAGCAGCCGCTGACCCACCCTTATGTACTCAACCGCGCGTGGTCTGAAGGCAAAAAGTGGACTTCAGAGGAAGAAAACCGTGTGAGCAACGCTAATTTGGAGATGATTTTTTCAGGTTTACTCTCGCGCTGCCGCAAAGGTATCATCCTCGGGCTGAGTGAGTATAACCAAGCCGGCCAGGAAGAAAAGGGCTTGCTGCTCTTGCGCTTGCAAAGTTTGTTACGTCAAGCGCTTAAGGAGAGCGGGAATGCCTGAGGTATTACGCGAGTCACAAGCCCGCATTCTGAGTTATACCGGCGGGAAGATGGGCATTTCTGCCGTTCCGGGCAGTGGTAAGACTTGGACGCTTTCCCGCTTAGCTGCAAAGCTAATCAGCACGGCTGAACTTCAGCCCGACCAAGAAGTTTTAGTGGTAACTTTCTCCAACTCAGCGGCGGATAACTTTTCTACCCGCATCGGGCAGCTCCTGCGCCAATCCGGGGTGCTTTCTGGGCTGGGTTATCACGTGCGCACGCTGCATGGCTTAGCGAATGACATCATCCACCAGCGACCAGAACTGGCTGGCTTGACCAATGACTACCAAATCCTGGATCAAACTGAAGCAGACGCGATTTTGACGCATAGCGTGGATGCTTGGCTGAAGCTTAATCCTCACTTTTTTGATGATTTGCTCTTACCAAGTTTTATCTCCCCAGATTCCAATGAGCACACCAAAAAAGCCGACGAACTACTCTCCAGCTTGATCAAGTCTGTTGGATTAGCCTTTATCCGCACCGCCAAAGACCTGCGCCTCACACCTGTTGATATTACCAAAAAGCTCAAAGATTACCCCATGGATACCTCCCTGCTTCAGATGGGTTTAGCACTCTATCAGGACTATGAAGCCGCCTTGAACTACCGCGGAGCAATCGACTTCGATGACCTAATTTGGCTGGCTTATCAGTGCTTAGAAAACGACCCAGACCTGGTTTCATTATTGCGGCACCGCTGGCCATATATTCTGGAGGATGAAGCCCAAGACTCAAGTGTGCTCCAGGAAAAAATCTTGCGCCAGCTCGTGGGCGCAGATGGGAACTGGGTGCGCGTGGGCGACCCTAATCAGGCAATTTACGCCAGCTTTACCACTGCAAACCCCAATTTACTCAAACGCTTTTTAGCAGAACCGGGTGTACGCAAAGAAGACCTACCCGAATCCGGGCGCTCCTGCCAAAACATTATCGACTTAGCCAACAGCATGATTGATTGGGTGCAATTTGAACATCCAAACCAGGAAGTACGCGACGCCCTCACCCCTCCGTACATCCAGCCAACCAAACCTGGCGACCCTCAACCAAACCCGCCGGACGAACCTGGTGCGGTTGAGTTTGTCAACTGGCAAATGTCCGATCAGGCAGAGCTGGACTTCCTCGTCGATCGTGTGCAATCTTGGTTGGAGAAAAACCCAGAAAGTACCGTGGTCGTTTTGGCTTTTCTCAATGATCGCGTTGCTAAAATCGCAGATGCTTTACGCAATGCCAATATCCCTGTTGTGGATAGCTTGATGAACCTGCCAGATCCTACCCGTCTTTCAGCAGGTGCGATTGCCAATATTTTCGAAAGTCTGCTCGACCCGGATAACTCCAAGAAGCTAGCAATTACATTCAAAGTGTGGAAGCGCAAATTTCGCGAAGACCACGCAGCATGGGATCAAATTGAAGCTGGTGCACGCCTCATTCAGCGCTGCCCAGCCCTTGAGAACTACCTTTACTCCCAAGAAGGTGTAGACTGGCTCGAGAGCCTAAAGGGGCAGCATCCCGATGAAATACTTACGGACTTGGCTGCTTTCCGTGAGGTTGTCCGTAGGTGGCACCAAGCTGCTCTCCTCCCACCCGATCAGCTCATTCTGGCTGTTGCTCAAGACCTGGAGCTTGATCCGGTGGAACTGGCTACCATACACAAAATTGCTCTCCTTATTCGCAATTTGCAAGACATGCATCCGGAATGGTCTTTGGAAGACCTAAACTCCGAGCTCGTGGACATCTCTAAAAACTTGCGCCGTTTCGAAAATCTCAGCGACGATGCCGAAGGTTTCGACCCGCAGGCACACAAAGGACAAGTGGTTGTGGCAACGATGCATAAAGCCAAAGGCTTGGAATGGGATAAAGTCTTTTTGAGCTCAGCAAATAACTATGACTACCCCTCCGGCGAAGAAGGAGAAGCCTACCGCGCTGAAACTTATTACCTTAGGGATAATCTCAATTTGCAAGCTGAAGCTTTAGCACAATTGAAAAACTTAGCCGAAGGATTGCCCATCATCGATTTCCGCCTAGGCGCATATTCGCTTGACGACCGCAACGAGGTTATTCGTGAACGCCTGCGCTTATTTTACGTGGGCATTACACGTGCGCGCCGCTCTTTGACTGTTTCTTATAACACAGGGAGATCAAAAAACAACAAAGAAGCACTCGTTTGCACTGCGCTCCGTAACCGTATGAAATTAGGAGGTTAAAGTGGCGCATTTTTTACCCTTTCCTTTCGTTTTCACCCAATCTAACTTGCAATCATTCCTCAACTGCCCATATCAGTTTTACTTGCGTTATGTGCTGCATTTTCAGTGGCCAGCCGCTCAAGCGCGTGACTTGCTGCAGTTCGAAGCCGATCGATTAGCTGGGGCGCGCTTTCATCAGCTGGTACATCAGCTGTTCTTAGGCGTATCGCTACCAAAACTCTCCCAGATGGCAAAAAACGACCCAGATTCACGCGTTGCTTCCTGGTTTGAAGCATTTACCACTACCTTCCCTCAAACTTTGCCTGGTGAGCTATTTCCTGAATATACCCTCGGGGTTACCTTGGGCAGTCAAGAACTTACTGCCAAATACGACTTGCTCCAGTGTGATAGCGGACATTTTACGATTTACGATTGGAAGACTTCCCGCAGACAACCCAGTAAAACCTGGTTAGCCGGGCAAATGCAGAGCCGCGTTTTTCCACTGGTTTTAGCACTGCACCTCGATGAAATTAATCAGCCATTTACAGAACTCCGCATGGTATATTGGGAAGCCGCCCAGCCCGAACGACCATATATCTTTAAAAGTACCGCGCAAACCTTAGCCGACGATCAGGCTTATATCCTCGCATTGATGCAAAAGATTAACCGCTTATCCCCAGCGGATTTTCATAAAACTGAAGATATTCAGCGTTGCCAATATTGCCGCTATCGTTCATATTGCAACCGTGGTACACAGCCTCCGGAAGACGATGAGGCTTTCATTGAAGCTCACTATCTGGAATTAGCAGCTGAGCCAGAAGAGGATATTTTTGAAGACGAAATTGCTTGATCCTTCAAGAGGATATACGCGGTTAGACCATTTCTCGAACTCGGGCTGATATAATTTTGAGGTGTATTCGACCAGAAAGGTATAAATTAAGGCAAAGAGTATCTCACGTTTAAATACAAAATGGGCAGAACAGGACTCGAACCTGCGGCCTCATCTGTGTAAAAGATGCGCTCTAACCAACTGAGCTATCCGCCCGAACGTTATAATTATACACTAATTATGAAGATCATTCGCTTCGAAACAAAATACACACCCCCAGAATATGGCTGGATTTATGAAGATAAAGTCGGCCGAATCCAAGGAGATCCTTTTGGCGAGTTTCGGCGTTTTGAACCGGAATTCTCGCTTTCCCAAGTAAAGTTATTGGTTCCCTGCCAACCGAGCAAGATTTTAGCCGTCGGACGCAACTTCCTTGAGCATGCCCAGGAGATGAACGCACCCATACCAGAGGTCCCCTTACTTTTCCTCAAGCCTCCTTCTGCTCTTTTACCCATTGGCGAGGCAATCATCCTCCCACCGCAATCCCAACAGGTAGAACATGAGGCAGAATTAGCTGTCGTAATTAAGAAGAAATCACGGTGGCTGCAAGCTGAGGAGGTTCAAGATGCGATTTTTGGTTATACCGTTGCCAACGATGTAACCGCGCGTGACCTGCAGCAACGCGATGGGCAATGGACCCGAGCCAAAGGCTTTGACACCTTTTGCCCTCTCGGACCGTGGATCGAAACGGAGTTCGACCCTTCGGATGCGCTGATAACCTGCCGAGTGAATGAAACCTTACGGCAGATGGCTTCCACGCGAGATATGATTTTCAGCATCGAACAGCTTGTGCTTTATGCATCCTCTGTGATGACCTTGATGCCAGGGGATATTATTCTCACAGGCACGCCAGCCGGCGTAGGCAGCTTGAATGATGGCGATGTTGTCTCGATCTTCATCGATGGAATCGGAAGTTTGGTCAATCCGGTTCGTTCAGGGGAACCCTTCCAAATATCTTAATCTTTGAGGATAATTATTTGACATTGCAGACAGAACTTGAAAGCCTCTTATATCGCGTGGAAAAACCCGGTCGCTATGTTGGCGGGGAATATAATCAGGTCGTAAAACCTTGGGGGTCAGTGGAAACCCATGTGGCATTAGTCTTCCCGGATATTTACGACATTGGACAAAGCAACTTAGGCTTAGCCATTCTCTATGACATCCTCAACCGACAGCCTGATATTTTAGCAGAGCGTGCTTATGCTCCTTGGATTGATATGGAAACCCAGTTACGTGAGCACAATCTACCGCTTTTTTCTCTTGAATCCAAAACGCCTCTAAGCGAGTTTGATATTCTCGGCATTACGCTGCCGTATGAGCAAATCTATACGAATGTTCTTAATATTTTAGATTTAGCTGGTGTGCCACTCCTTTCGAACCAACGCAGCGCAACAGACCCGCTCATTATCGCCGGCGGACAAGCATGCTATAACCCCGAGCCAATGGCAGATTTCATTGACGCATTTGCAATTGGCGAAGGCGAAGAAGTGATTTTAGAAATCACACACGTATACCAAGCTTGGAAACGCGCTGGTGCGGCACGTGAAGATTTATTATCCGCCTTAGCGAAAGTCCCTGGGGTTTACGTTCCCAGCCTTTACACAGTGAGTTACAACCCGGATGGCACTATCCAAGCCGTAACGCCACACAGTAAACACGCAAAATCCCTTGTGGTCAAGCGCATTCTGCCCAAACTCCCAGAGCCCTTGACGCATTTTATCGTCCCCAACGTGCAAACCGTGCACGACCGCTTATCTGTTGAGATTATGCGTGGCTGCACACGGGGCTGCCGCTTTTGCCATGCCGGCATGGTTAACCGACCAGTGCGCGAGCGTAGTGTTGAGGAGATTATCACAGCGATAAAGGATGGCTTGGCGGCAACTGGGTATGACGAGGTTGGCATCCTTTCGCTCTCATCATCAGACTATACGCAAATCCTTCCGTTAACGCAAAAAATCTATCGCGAATTTAAGGACGCTCAGGTCAGGGTCAGCTTACCTTCCTTACGTATCGCATCCTTCTCCGTGGAATTGATGGATGAGCTCAAGGAACTTAGCCCAGGTGGTGGCTTTACAATTGCACCAGAGGCTGCCACAGAGCGTTTACGTGCCGTTATCAATAAGCCGCTGGATGAAGATGTGCTGATGGAGACTGTGCGAACAATCTTTGAACACGGCTGGCTCAACCTTAAAATGTACTTTATGATTGGTCTGCCTACAGAAACGATGGAGGATGTGCAAGCCATTCTCGATCTGGGTAGCAAAGTCCACAAAATTGGAAGGTCAATTGCCGGCAATCGCGTTCATATCCATTTAGGCATTAGCACCTTCATCCCCAAAGCTCACACACCGTTTCAATGGTATCCCATGGACACCCCTGAAAATATCCAAACCAAGCTGGACTTACTCAAGCGAGGTACACGCCAGGCACACCTGAAGATGACTTACAATCTGCCAGAGGCATCCCAGGTCGAGAGCTGGCTCTCCCGCGGCGATCGGCGCTTGGGTGCAGTGATTTTGCAGGCTTGGCGCAACGGTGCGAAGTTTGATGCTTGGTCCGAGCACCTCAACCTACGAGCTTGGCAAGATGCCTTTGCTCAAGTAGGTCTGGACTCGGATTTCTACACACTGCGTCAGCGCTCGTTAGATGAAGTACTCCCTTGGGATCATATCTCGACAGGTGTAAGCAAGCATTTCCTGCTCACCGATTTGCGCCTCAGCCAAGCAGAACGCACCCGTGAGGATTGCCGCAACAGCTGTTACAACTGCGGCATTCTGGACTGTTTCGAAAGCATTCGCCCAGCCCAAGAAGAAGTCTACTGGGGGTGCCCCTAAATGCGTGAGAGCAGATTTCGCTATCGTGCAGTCTTTTCTAAGAATGGAGACATGCGCTTCATTGGTCATCTGGACCTGCAGCAACTTTTTGAACGCGCCTTGCGTCGCTCGGCTTTACCCTTGCGCTACAGCCAAGGCTTTAGCCCCAAAGTGCGCCTAAATCTTGCTGGCGCTTTGCCTTTGGGGTTCACCTCTACAGCAGAAATTATGGATTTCTGGCTCGAGCAGCCCGTAGAACCTCCTTTAATCCAAGAGCAGCTCAATGCAGCCCTGCCAGCTGGAATCCGCATTTTATCCGTCACCGAAGTACCCAATGATTTACCCAGCCTGCAAGCCAGCCTAAAGGCAGCCGAATACAAGGTGAGCTTCAATGCGGAGATCGATGTTTCAGCCGTGAATGCGAATTTGAAGGATTTGCTTAATAAGCCGAACTTGATAGTGACCCGCAGAAATAAACAGGTCGACCTCAAGCCGCTGGTTGAGGCACTGCACTGGGAAGAAGATAAGTTGTACTTGCGCCTGAGCTCCAGTCCGGAAGCCAGTGCACGACCGGATGAGTTGCTTGCACTGCTTGACTTAACGCCAGAGCAGTACGATATTCAACGGATCGGTTTGTATTTTTCCTAATTTTTATAGGAGGACTTATGGATGATTGTGTGTTTTGTAAAATTGTGCGCGGAGAATTGCCCTCATGGAAAGTTTGGGAAAACGAGCAAGCGATAGCTATATTAGATTTGGACCCCATCACAGCGTACCATACCTTGGTCTTGCCTAAAAGCCATTATGAAAATATCTTCGAAATCCCGCCAGATTTATTGAAAGAAGTCATTGCAGCCACGCAACAGGTCTGCTTGCTCTATCGTGAAAAGCTTGGCATCCAAAACATTCATTTGCTCAACAACAACGGCAGGCAAGCTTTACAATCCGTTTTCCACATGCATATTCATATCATCCCGGTTACCCAGCGTGTGTTCCCTGGTCCTATCCAGAAGCATCCCGAACTCATGAGCCAGTATCCTGAGATGTTAGCCCGGCTGGAGTAAACCTTACGGCGCTAACTGACTGATAATTAGGTATAATAAAAATCGCTGTTCCCGTGGCCTAATGGATAAGGCATCGGCCCCCGGAGCCGGTCATGTGAGTTCGAATCTCACCGGGAACATTGTGAAGATGGGCTGGCGTTAGGATGTAGTGCTTTTAAAACTTTCAGAGGTAAAGTATGAGTGATCCGGATATACGCAAGCAAATTGAAGAACTCCGTCAACAAATAAATTATCACAACTACCTTTACCACACACTCGACTCCCCCATTATCAGCGATTATGAATTTGACCAGCTGATGAACAAACTCAAAGAATTGGAGGCAGCCCATCCAGAACTTATTACCCCCGATTCCCCTACACAACGCACTGGCGGTCCTCCCTTGGATAAATTCCGCAAAGTGCGGCATCCTGTACCGGTGCTTAGTTTGGCTAATGGTTTTGGCAGGCAAGATATCTTGGATTGGTATGAGCGTATCCTCAAAATCGATCCGGCGGTTGCCAATGCCGATTATGTGCTCGAACCAAAACTGGATGGGCTTACCGTTGTTTTACACTACGAAAATGGCTTGTTTGTCTTAGGGGCAACGCGTGGCGATGGCTTAGTCGGTGAGGATGTTACCGAAAATCTAAGAACTATTCCATCCGTGCCCTTACGGATCCCTATCAAGGGAGATATCGTCCCGCCGGAGCGGCTGGTGGTGCGTGGCGAAGCCATCATTTTCAAAAAAGATTTCGAGCGCCTCAATGCCGAGCTCGCCCAGCGTGGTGAAAAGACCTACCTCAATCCCCGCAATACTGCTGCTGGTTCATTACGGCAGCTTGATCCAAAAATTACTGCACAGCGCCCGCTTAAGATATATCTCTATCAAATCCTTATCTCCAGTGATACACCTCCAGCTACCCAGCGAGAAACCTTGGAATACCTTGAGGCTTTAGGCTTCCCCGTAAACCCATTGCGCTGGTATGCAAAAACCATCGAAGAAGCAATCAGTATCTGCGAACAGCAAGCAACAGCACGGCATGAGTGGCCCTACGACGCGGATGGCGTGGTAATCAAGATTAACGACTTAGCATTAGCCCAACGCTTAGGTTATGTCGGCAAAGATCCCCGCGGAGCGATTGCCTTTAAATACCCCGGCACGGAAGTCGAAACCACGCTCCTGGATATTCAAGTCAACGTTGGGCGCACAGGTGTGCTCACTCCATTAGCCATCCTTAAACCGGTCAATATCGGCGGTGTGATTGTAAAACAAGCCACGTTGCACAATTTTGACTTTATCCGCGAGAAAGACATCCGCATCGGGGATCAAGTGCTTGTTAAGCGTGCTGGTGAGGTGATCCCCTACATCCTTGGTCCGCTGCCAGAAAAACGCACCGGCAACGAAAAACCCTTTCAGATGCCCACGCGATGCCCTTCCTGCGGCTCAAAGATCCAAAAAGAACCCGGAGAGGTGGCTTATTACTGCGTCAACAGCAGCTGCCCTGCCCAATTAGCCCGCAATATCGAAAACTTTGCGTCCAGGTCTGCTATGGATATTACTGGCTTGGGTCCGCAAATTATTGCCCAGCTCATTGATGCCGGCTTGATTCACTCCGCAGCCGACTTATACACCTTGAAAAAGGAAGATCTCCTGAAGCTGGAAAAATTCGGGGAGAAAAAAGCTGAAAACTTGCTGCAGGCGATCGAAGCCTCTAAGCAGCAGCCCCTGGACCGCCTGATTATTGGATTGGGCATTCATGGCGTTGGAGAGGTGGCAGCACGTAAACTCGCCAGCACATTCCATAGTTTAGATAACCTCAGCCAAGCTGATGTCAGCCAATTGGAACAATTGGACGGGATCGGTCCAAACATCGCCCAGTCCATTGTAGGGTGGTTTCAACAACCACAAAATCGCGAACTTTTAGAGAAGTTAAAACAAAATGGCGTTTGGCCAGTTGAAGCTGAAGAATCTGAGCAGCTAAAGAGGAAACCGTTAGCTGGACTAACTTTTGTAATCACCGGCACCCTACCAACCCTCACGCGCGAGGAAGCAACCCGTCTCATCGAGGAAAACGGGGGTAAGGTGACGAATTCCGTTAGTCGCAAGACCAGTTATCTCATTTTAGGCGCAGAACCAGGCTCTAAATACATCAAAGCTGTAGAGTTGGGAGTCCCAATCATGGATGAAAATCAGCTCAAGAAACTCGTTGAAGCAAACCAAGTTGGTGATAAATAATATGCACTACTGGTGGGGTTAATAAGAAAAGAGGGCTGTTACACTGCAGTCCTCTTTCTTAGTTTGTGATCGTCCGAGCTCACTCTTTCTTTTTTCCCCAGCGAGCAGCTTGCGCTTTTTTGATGTTTTCCGCCCAAGCTTTCTTTTGGGCTTCGGTAGGCTTCTTCTTCTCAGGAACATTTGGTTTATCTTTCGCTTCGAAGATATCCCCTTTGACATGTTTTGGTTTGGAACCCAAGCTTTCGATCAGCTGCTTTGCATCTTCGCTATCCCCAACAAGGGTTTCGCCTTCGATGTGGGCATCCTCTTTGCTTACCAACCAGGCGACCGTGTCCCAAGATCCACTACTGCGTTTGCCAGCCACGCGGATAAGGTGACCCTTATCACCTACATCGTGGTTGCGGAAGAAAGTGAAATCAGAGGAAGGTCGCAGCTCGATGCGATAGTAATCCCCCTCTCCCATGCTGCCTGGTTTGGCTCGTCTTTTCCGAACCGGTTTTTCGGAAGAACTCGCCTTCGTATTTGCCATAGTTTTCTCCTTTTCTGGATCGAATCAATGGTTGATCCAAATATAAACGACAAAACAATGACCATCTATAGGTGGAGATGGCGGGAATCGAACCCGCGTCCGAAAGATTAGATCCTCGGATCTCTACGAGCGTAGTCGGTTGTTCTCGTTCATCTGCTAGTAGGTTAACCGACCAAACTACCAGCAGATTAGCCGCTCGGACCCTAAAGCCCGCTTAGGCTCACTCCGCGGCTTAGTGAGCTGCATCTTGACTTTCTGACGTCTGTCCTGAAGCCGGCCAGGAAAACGGTCCCAGGAGACGTGATCTCTCTTAGGAGATCAGCTTCCCTTCGGATCGCTTATGCAGCGACAGGAAGAGTTGCGTAGTTTGTGCTGTTGGCACTTAATTTTTGTACTGATTTTACGAGGTCGGTACCTCTCGGCTCGCAATCCGGAATCAGCCTCTCCCGTCGAAACCTGGCATCCCCGGTAAAAAAAGTATAACATAAAAACACCCTCTCAGAGAACTGAGAGGGTGTTTTTTACAATGTTCTAATATTTGTCTTACTGTGGAAGCTGAGACATTTGCTCTTCCAAGATTTGATTGGCTTGAGCATTGGCTTCGTCTAACAGCGCTTTTACATCTGCAGTCGGATCGTCTACGATGTTAGCCATAACCAAATTGATCACGTCTTCGCGGACAAAGTCATAACCAGGAACTGGCGGTTCGAATTTGCCATAAGGCAGTAGGTCAAAAGCTGCTTTGTAGACCGGATCAGCCTCGAAGACATCCTGGAATTGGGCTGCAACACTCTGGCGTACCGGGAAGTAACCGGAAGCTTTCGCCCATAGTGCATTGACTTCAGGACTTGTGTAGTACCTAATGAACAGCCAAGCAGCCAATTCGCGCTCGGGAGTGGACTTGGGGATGGAGACGGAAGCACCGTAGATGTTCTGGACAGGATCAGGCGTGGTGTGTGGTAAAGCGCCTACTGACCAATCGAAACCAGTACCATCTGCTTCGACAGCATCTTTGTAGTAAGGTAGACCGGAGCTGGAGCCAATGGAGAAGAGCAGGGTTCCATTGCCAAAGTCGGTTTGGTCACCATAGTCTTCAGTAACCAGTTTGGCACAGCCATCAGCAAACAAGCTCTGAACAAATGTCCAGGCTTCAACAGCTGCATCGCTATTCAAGGTGAATTGGTTATTGGTGTAATCGTACATATCTCCGCCGAATGCGAACGTCCAGCTGGCAAAGCGGGAAGTATCGATGCTCAGCTCATAACCAATTGGGGATGCAGCACCTTCGGTTGCGCCGCTAAATGGCGTTTGGGTAGCTTTGCATGCCATTTCTTTGAATTCTTCAGGGGTGGTTGGCGGTGCGTCATACCCTAACTCACGCAGCCAATCCATGTTGTAATACATCACTTCCATAGAGCGGTTGGGAGCCAAACCAAGGCGCTGGTTGCCAAACAAGGGATAAACATCCTGCTGGAAGAAACCAGGGAAGAAGTCAGCTTGTTCTTCGGGGGTAAGCCCATAAACAGGATGGTTGATCAGTTCGTTCATGTCGAACATGGCATTTGCTAACTGATAAGTAGCGATCTGGTTTTGATAGCCAACCACTACGTCTGGGACTTCAGGGGTATTCAGAATGGGCAGCATCTTCTGGAAGATGTCATTATAGCTGCCGGCGTATTCTGCTGTAACGGTAATGCCCCATTCATTGGTTGAGTTGAAATCAGAAATGATTTGGTTGATGGCGTTTTCACGTGCTTCGCCAGTGTGCTGGTGCCACCAAACGATCTCTTTTGCTGGAGTTACGTTAGCCCAAGGATCTTCTGCGGTGGGTTCTTCGGTAGGAGCTTCAGTTGGAGCTTCGGTAGGGGCTTCAGTTGGAGCTTCAGTTGGAGCCTCAGTCGGGGCTTCGGTAGGGGCTTCAGTGGTCTCTGCACAAGCACCTAAGACCAATGACGCAATCAACAGGACTGCAACAATCAAAAAACTTTTTCTTCTCATTTTTCAAAACCTCCATTTTGAACTGGTTGATACAGAATTTTGATAAACGAAGGATGAGAAGCCTTCGCTATATCCATCATTATACTTGATTGACTTTTTCTTGTTTTAATCAAGCTCACAAAATGCAAATTTAATCTCCTCCCAAATCCAATCATTATTTCAGTCCCGTTGTGGCAATACCTTGAGTGAATTGTTTCTGCGTGAGGAAATATACTATCAAGATGGGGATAATTGTGATGACAGCCCCAGCCATTAACAAATGCGTATTAGGACCAGCTTCTGTTATGAAACCATATAAACCGACCATGAGAGGCCGCCAAGTGTCTCGGGTTGTAACCAAAAGGGGCCACTGGAAGGCATTCCACGAGGCGGTAAAACCAAATAATAGCACGGTCAATACCGCAGCTTTGCTAATGGGCAGAACAATTTGAATGAGAAATCGCAAATGATCGCAACCATCCATGCGTGCCGCGTCCCAGAGTTCACTAGGAACTTGCGCAAAGAATTGCCGTAAAAGAAAGATACTGAATGCATTAGCCATAAAAGGCAAAGTAAGCGACCAATACGTATTAATCCACGTCCCTCCGGGTAACGGAATAATGGCTCCACGAATGAGTAAGTAGTTTGGTATGAGCGTCACAGATTCGGGAATCATCATGGTAGCTAAGAATAAGCCAAAGAAAAAATCCTTGCCTTTAAAGTCTATTCTTCCAAAGGCATAGCCTGCAAGAATGGAAGTAAAGAGTAAACCAGCTAAAGTGCCCAACGTCACGAGTACGCTGTTTAAAAAATACTTAGAAAATTTCGCTTGCTGCCAAGCTTGAACATAATTACTCCATTGAGGTACTTTGGGCAGCATTTGGCGCGTAATGGTTTCGCCTAAGGTCATCAAAGAGTTGGAGATCATCCAAAAGAAGGGGAAAATAAAAATAATCGCGCCGATGATTAATATGAGATACAGAATAGCTCGACCAAGAATTCTGCTGATTTTGCCGCTATTTTTTGTGCTGGCAGGATCATCGGCAACGGTTACCGCATTTACCACATTATCCATAGAAGACCTGCTTTCCCATGACGTTATTTTGGACGAGGGTAAGTCCAAGAATAATCACAAATAATACAATTGCCTGGGCTGTGGCGATCCCATATTGGTTGGCACGATAAAAGCGGTCGAAGATCATCAGGCTCGCAGTTATAACCGTATTTTGCGCACTGGGTGTGCGCAAAACGTAAATATGATTAAAAGCTTTAAACGTGCCAATAAAACCAATCAAGGTCAAATAGAAGGTAACTGGTGAGATCATCGGAATGGTGATGTACCAAAAACGATTCCAGCTATTGCTACCATCTATTTCAGCTGCCTCGTAAATCTCCTTGGGAATATTTCCCAATCCTGAGAGGAAAATAACTGTGTTGTATCCAATAAACGACCAAATACCAAAAAGCATGATTGTTACCAAGGCTAAGCTGGGACCACCGCCAATGCCACTGACATCGAATCCTAATAATTGCAACACTGGTCTAGGCTCGAAGCGCCATTTGAGTGGACCAATCCCGAAAAGTCCGATAAACTGATTAGCGAGGGAAGTTTCCCTGCTCGAAAAGATAATCTGAAACACCACAGCTGAGCTAATTGAAGGGGTAATATATGGCAAGAAATAAATCATTCGAAAAGTTTCTTTGCCGACAATATCCTGATAAAGAATGTAGGCAAGCACCAACCCTAAGATAACTTCAGCTGGCACAGTCCCCAAGGCATAATAGAGCGTGACAATAAGGGAATCGAGAAACTCTGGATTGCCAGTTTCGTACATTTGCGTCCAACCGGTTACGAAAACTACCCCGCCCAAGATCAGGATTAAAGCGCCAAGGAGGCGTGCCAGCTTTTGACCATTTTTGAGCGATTGAAACGCCTTCCCCCATACTTTCGAACCAGCATAAAATAAGGCAATCCCCGCAATAATAATTCCCACGTTCTTCCAAGAACCAAAGATCATCAAATAATTTCGATCTCCGATAAAGGGTCCTTTAACTACGCGCCAGTCAAACAGGCTCATGTAGATGGAATAACCGATGGGAAAAATGCCAAATATAAGGATAACAAGAAGAGCGGGGAGAATAAAAAGGTAACCGGTAAGCTGCTCGCGGGCTTTTAGTCTTTTTAGACCAATACGTTTTGGCTGTTCTCTCAAGGTGCTTTCTGTCAACGATGCCTCCAAAAGCCTTCCGTAATTGCCTTGTGTTAGATTTTCAAGCACAATTCTAACTGATTTTCAACCATTCCTGCGCACCTTTTCGCAAATAATTGGTTAAGGCACGTAAATACCGCTGGAATTTTACCTTAAATCCTGAACAAAACCGAAAATTGTTCTCGGAAAACTATCAGTTACAAGCAGAAAGCCGATTTCATCTAATCTGACAATTCCTTCCCAATTTCGCGTCTCACCATCCGAATTCAAGCGCAAGTAGAGTGGCGCAATGTCTACCAGCCTTATAGCACCCTCTTCGATTTTCATCTCCACAATTCTCTCAACACCATCGAACTGCTTGTGCGTCTCGCCGATACCGTATCGGCTAATAAGGGGATCATCATCAGCAGCTAAATGGTCATCGCCTGGGTAAAAATAGTTCATTACCCAAAAAGTGCCGTCTTTCTGAGTTTCAGTAGCATCCGTCACGCGGTATTCGATGTTCGGGAAAGCCACTGTTCCTTGTAGTTGAAAATTGAAATCAAAAGTATGTGCCTCAGCTTTCGGGTTTTGACTTAAGCCATTATCTTCAAAGAAGGTGTAGATGCGGTCATCATAAATGGTCAGGGCTTCATCTGAAGCATTCAAAAAGCTTGTTTGCGGAGGCAGTTCCACCAAGGTTTGCGGGTCTAAGCTAATTTGCTGCAAGGCAGCGTCATAGCTCCCAGCCACCAAATAGCCCATCATCGGGTTGCCGTTATGGGTTTCGATAGTCATAAAGACCATATCATCATTAAAAGCAAGTCCTTCGAAGCCTTCGAACCCTGGTAATGTCTTGTGTAAACCGCCATCATCAAAGGCGATTTCCCTTATATCGAGAGGCTCGCCATCCGGCTGTTCGATGTACTGCATGATATCGGCTTTTTTCAGTGCATACAGCTTTCCCAACCCTTCAGGATTCAATCGATGAGGATATTGTGGCATCAAGATCAAATCCTCTCCCAGCCACGCCATGCTGGAATATTCCATCAAACTGGTAGCGATCTGCTCCGGTAAAGGAATCTCGAGCACATCGACTTCGAGCAGACCTATTTCACTGAAATCATTTTGAGATGAAGAAATTATTGTTTCCGTTGGGGTAACTAAAGGGGCTAGCGGCGTTGAAATGTCTTCTTTAGGCAAAATACTACACGCACTACCCAACATTATCAAGGTTATAGCCCAATATTTACGAAATCTATTTTGTAATTTCATTTCTTCCCTATTCAAACGTAAATACGGCTATAACCGGATCATGGTCGCTCAAACGCATTGCGGGTAGCATTTCCGCATTGATATGGACAATCTCAAAATAGTCTACTTTTCCTGTTAAGCTTTGGCTAACCAAGATGTGATCCAACACTTCAGCGTTGCCTTCATAAAGGTAAGTATACCGTTCGTTTTCAGGCAAGCGCTCAATGAGATTATCAAGATGCTGACCAGCTAAAGTTTGCACCGGCAAACTCCATGGAAAGTCATTGAGATCACCTAACACAATCACCTTTGCCTCCATATCGATAGCCAGTATTTGCGCGACGAATTCGTGGATAATCTGTGCTTGCTGAACGCGTTGAACTTCAGAAAGCAAAGGTGGCGGCTGAATATCTCCGAAAAGCGGACCATCTTCTCCTTTGGAATTGAGGTGATTTGAAATCACAAAAATTGATTCTCCGCGAAACCTAAACTGGACTGCTAAAGGTTTACGGCTATCCATGAATGCGTAGCTATTGGGTGATATTCTGCCTGGGTTTAGGCTAAGTTGAGGTTCTCCACCGCGTACCAACACTTCCACCGCGGTTGAGGCATCTCCTGTTGGTGCTAAGGCGGGCGCCAAGCCGCGGTCCGTGCGGTAAAGTATTACATTACGAATATTACCGCCGATTACCCCGCCATCAGCATTGCGTTTTGGATCTATCGTTAGCCAAGCGTATTGTGGTCCTCCAGCTTGTTGGATAACTTCAACGAGCTCTGCTAAGGCGGCATCCGCAGAGGTTACTAGCGAATCTAACGTTCCATCGTCATCCTGAACTTCCTGTAGTGCCAATATATCCGGACTGCCCAAGTTTACAACGATATCCTGCGCTAACTGTGCCAGCCGCTCTGGGTAGGTTTGGATCTCTAAATTTTCCACATTATATGTTGCGACGATGAGTTGCTTTTCCTCTGGCGAAATACTGGTGGTTTCACGGGTTGGATTCCCTTGAGAAAAAGTTAATTTTTCAGTTGGTAGTAAGCGGAAATTACCAAAGTCATAGCTGATAATCCCAACGATCGGCTGATTAAAAAGCGCCCCGACCTGGATCTCTGGAATGTTAATAAAGGCATCATCAATCAAGATGCGCTCAGGGTTGAAGTCCTCCGGACGGATAACTAGCACACCGCGGGAAGATAGTACAGTTGCGTTCTTACCTTTATCCGCAACAACAACGACCTCGCGATATTTCGAAGTGGGACTAACTGTAAGAGCCTGATTGACCTGTACACGCATGCCTTCCAAGCTTTCGTAGAAATCAAGCCCATCTTCCTGTGGGTCAAATAATCCGCCTTTGCCCGCGTAGCCATTGACATCATTGGCAATCACTTGGTTAGGGATGGTGCGTCCGCCCTCCCCTAGGACAATTGGTTCCGGTAGAGGGTTGCCCTTGGAGAGGACGTTAAAATCATTCGTTTGAATTTGAGTGATCGTGAGTGAATTGTTGCCAACGCCAGCAGGATTGAATTCCTTGACCACGCCACTAGCAATTAAAACTTCATCACCCACCTTGACAATGCTAATTTGTTGCGTAGCAATAAAAATACCCTCAGAGGTGCGTTCATCCAAATCTGGTTTCGGATCTTGCAGGTAAAAACCACTGCCCGTAATGCCGGTTACGATTCCGTAAACGTTCGTCACCGTTTGCCCTTCTAATGGCGAGCGATGCTGTGCGCCTTGGATCTGGCTAATAAGCGTTCGGTGGGTTGTTTCAGTCTTGGTTTCTTGCGCCCGCGGTTCAGTTTCAGTTTGATTAGGAGCTTGGGTATGAACAAGATTACATGCAGCCAAAGTAAAAATTAGGCAACAAGCTAATAACAAAGGCAAACGATGCAGTTTCATGGTGAAAAAATCCTGACAATTGTACCTGTTTTAATTCAGCTGCAATGGCTTTAATGCATTAAAATAACCTTATGGAAATTCAAATTGCAGTTGCCAAAGTTGACCGCTTCTATTCGGGAGAGCAAGGCGATCAGGTAGAAGTTATTGAACGCCCGCATGGCGGTATCTCTGTTATTTTGGGCGAGGGTAAACTCAACGGTCAACGATCCAAAGAAATTTCACGAAAGGCAGTCCACCGCGTACTTTCTTTAATCTTCGAGGGCATTCACGATGGAGCTGCTTCGCGGGCGGTGCTTTCTGCACTCAAAGCTGAACACCGTGGAGAGGCAGAATTGAGCTTGAATATCCTTTCTTGCGATTTGGAAGCAAGCACGATCCTTCTCACCAAAAATAACCCTGTGCCTGTTTTCCTTGTACGGAATGATCAAGATAACCTTATCAGCTATACCGAAAGCGAATCCATTGATCCATTAAAACCCACCGTGTATCAATTCCCGATTGAGAACAACTTTACGGTCGTTATGTTCTCGGATGGTGTCGCGAGCGCTGGCGCTGATTTTGGTCAACCTTTGCAGTGGGGAGACCTCATGGAAACATTCCTCGATGAGCCTGATCTATCGGTTCAGCTGTTAGCCGATCAGCTGCTTAATCAAGCCGTTGCACTCGATTTGGGAAACCCCCATGATGATATGACAGTTGTTGTAATTCGCGTCAACCGAAGGCAAGGAAAACCGATTCGCAGGATTTCAATGGTTTTACCAATTTAACAAAAAAGGAGAAATTTTATGCGTGAGCAGGTCATCTTAATCACCGGAGCCAATGGCGAAATTGGGCATGGGCTCATTCGATATTTAGCTGAACAAAATTGTCCGATTGTTACCCTCGATGTGAACCCTTTAGACAAAGCCTTACGTCCACTGGTTTCTAAGTGGATCGTTGGAGACGTGCTCGACCAAATCTTGCTGGGTAGGTTGGTCGTGGAGCACCAAATCCGCACGATTTACCATTTAGCTTCCATTCTTTCCACCAAAGCTGAATATAACCCAGAGACTGCTCATCGCATTAATGTGGAAGGCACACTCAACTTATTACGCTTAGCTGTCGAGCAATCCCAATGGCAAGGGCAATCGGTCAAGTTTATTTACCCCAGCTCGATTGCGGTCTACGGCATGCCTTCGCTCGAAGAAAAACGACGCATTGGTAAGGTAAAAGAAGGCGAATACACCTTCCCCACGACCATGTACGGCTGCAATAAACTTTACTGTGAAAGCTTAGGGCGCTATTACTCCAAGCATTATCGCCAGTTGGCAGCTGATGCCAGCACCGAACCAACCGTGGACTTCCGCTGTTTGCGCTTCCCAGGACTAATCAGCGCCGAGACCATCCCCACTGGCGGAACGAGCGACTATGGCCCAGAGATGCTGCACGCTGCTGCACAAGGCATTCCCTACAGCTGTTTTGTGCGCCCGGATACCACGCTGCCCTTTATGGTGATGCCGGATGCCATCAAAGCGTTGGTAAACCTCGAAGAAGCCGATGTAAGTAAGATCTCCCAGCAGGTGTATAACGTGACCAGTTTCAGCCTCAGCGCACAGCAGATTTATGAGATTGTGATGCAAGCTTTTCCACAAGCTCAGATTACATTTGAACCCGACCCTCGCCGTCAAAAAATCGTGGATACCTGGCCTGAGGATGTAGACGATAGCGCTGCCCGTGCGGACTGGGGTTGGCAGCCAGATTATGACCTGGAGCATGCATTTCAAGGCTTCCTCATCCCTAAGATTAGGGAGCGCTACACACCTAAACCGGAAACGATAGATATCGCAAAGTCTTGATGTATTTATGCAGGATATGCCTGCGATTAACGTGAGGAAAAATGCCAATTTATGAATACCTCTGTAAAGATTGTGGAAATCGATTTGAGCAGATTAAACCGATGAGCGCTGCCGATGAAAAAACCAGCTGCCCCAAATGCGATAGCTTAGAAGTGCGGCGCCTGATCTCAGTGGTAAATGCCTTCAGCGGTGGCAAAAACATCTCGGGTTCTTCAGGATCCTGTTCCAGTTGCAGCAGCTCTAATTGCAGCACTTGTGGGATGTGAGCATGGAAGCAATTGATGGCAGCCTCGTCCTTATCACCGGTGGCTCAAGCGGCATCGGCTTAGCCATCGCCCAGCAGCTATTTGCCCAGGGCGCTTCTGTCGTCATCCTGGCGCGTAACCAGCAGCGCCTGGATACAGCGAGAGAGAAAATCGAACAGCAACGCCTTAACCCAGCCCAAAAGCTCGGAGCACTTTCAGCGGACGTCACCGATGAACCTGCCCTGCGTCAAGCTCTCACCCAACTCAAAGCGGATTACGGCTTGCCAGACCTGATTATCAACTGCGCTGGCGTCGCCCGCCCTGGTTATGCCGAAACCTTAGAACCGCAAATCTTTCATTGGACCATGGACATCAACTACTTTGGAACGGTTAACGTCTGCCAAATCCTTTTGCCGGACCTGATTGCGCGCGGCAGTGGACATATTGTAAATTTTTCTTCCTTAGCTGGCGTTATCGGCGTTTTTGGATATACCGCTTATTCCGGTTCTAAGTTTGCTGTGCGCGGCTATTCTGAAGCTTTGCGCAGTGAGATGAAACCTAAAGGCATCTTAGTCTCGGTTGTCTATCCGCCGGATACGGACACTCCGCAATTAGCTTGGGAAGATCAATTCAAACCTTTTGAAACGCGCGTCATCGCTGGCTCTGATCATCCTCTACCAGCAGATAAGGTTGCTGCCGACGTCATCAAAGCAATCCGTAAGGACAAGATTAACATCATCCCTGGAGGAGAGGCAAAATTGCTTTTCTTTGCGGCAACGCGCTTAGGCGGCGGAATCTTCCCCATTATGGATATGCTCGTCCGCGGGGCTATGAAGAAAAAAGCGGCATACGAAAACCAAAAGAAAGCCACAGACGAATAGCGATAACCCAAAAGATGGATATTGATGACCTGCTGCTCGCCTGGCAAGAAGACGAGGAATTTACCCGCAACACAACCTGTTGGAATATTGCGCCAACCAAGGCTGCTGAATTTGCGCCTTTCCCGTCTGGATTACCTTCAGAACTTGAGCAGAACTTACGAGCTCAAGGCATCAATGCGCTGTATAGCCACCAAGCTGAAGCATGCCGCCTGATCGAAAGCGGGCAGCACATTGTCATTGCCACCGGCACTGCCAGCGGCAAGACGCTTTGCTATAACCTGCCAGTCCTGCAAGCCTTGCTACAAGACCCATCCGCACGGGCGCTATATCTCTTCCCCACCAAAGCGCTGGCTCAGGATCAGCTCAAGAACGTAAGAGCGTTGGATTCTCAGGTACATGCTGCCATTTACGATGGCGATACACCCACCCAGCAGCGCCCTGAAATCCGTAAAAATGCGACAGTGCTCATCACCAATCCGGACATGCTGCACCAGGGCATCCTGCCACATCACACGCTCTGGCATCAGTTCTTCCGTGGGCTACGTTACGTAGTCATTGATGAAATGCACAGTTACCGAGGGGTTTTTGGCTCACACGTCGCCAATGTTATCCGACGGCTCAAGCGCATCGCTGCTTTTTACCACGCTTACCCACAATTTATCCTGACTTCTGCTACCATCGGCAACCCAGTCGAGTTAGCTACCAAGCTCATCGAGAGCCCTGTTGCCCTCATTGATCAGGACGGGTCTCCACACGGCAAGCGGCACTTCCTGATTTACAACCCGCCCCTCTATGATGAGCAATTGGGCTTGCGCAGCAGCAGCATCCAAACCGGCATCCACTTTGCCCGCCGAATGATGGTAGATGGACACCAGACGCTCATCTTCGCCCGCACGCGCCGCACGGTGGAAATGATCCTGACTTATCTTTATGATACGATGCCCGCAGAATGGCGCGCAAAAATCCGTGGCTACCGTAGTGGCTACCTAAAAAATGACCGCCGAGAAATTGAGACCGGCTTCAAGACGGGTAGCATTAGGACCGTCGTGGCGACTTCAGCGCTGGAACTCGGTATCGATATCGGCGATCTCGAGTCCGTGATTATGGTGGGTTACCCCGGCTCGATAGCTACCACGCGGCAGCGGGCTGGGCGCGCCGGTCGCAAGCAGCAAGCCTCCTTAGCGATGCTGATTGCTTCTTCTGATGCGATGGATCAATATCTTGCCAATCATCCCGAATATTTGACTGAAAAATCGCCCGAAAATGCGTTGATTGACCCCAACAATGCCTCTATCTTGCTGCAGCACCTGCAATGTGCCGCTTTCGAGCTTCCTTTTAGCGATCAAGATCATTATGGCAGCCTGCCCGAGGATTTGCTGAAAGCCTATCTAGAAGTTATGGTGGAAGCAGGTTGGCTGCACGCGCAGGATGGCAAGTATTACTGGATTGCGGATCAATTTGCGGCGGGGAACGTTTCTTTGCGCAGCACTACTTCAAGCATCATCTCTCTCAAGGTAGAAAATGGCGCACAATCGCAGCTCATTGGCGAGATTGACGCTGCCAGCGCTGCCTGGCTGGTGCACCCCGAAGCCATCTACTTGCATGAGGCGGAGTCTTACGAGGTCAAGAGCTTGGACCTCGAGCACGGTATCTGCAGCCTGGTGCCCGTCGATTATGACTATTACACCATTCCCGAGCGCAACACAACTATCGAAGCTTTCAACCCGAGGCAGCAGGAAGTCTTCTCCCGCTATAGCAAAACCTTTGGCGACCTAAACCTGCGGCAAGAAGTAAGCGGCTACCGCAAAGTGCGCTGGCAGACAGGCGAAACCATTGGGCATGGCGAAGTGCACCTACCGCCCAGCTTTTTGGAAACCAAAGGGTGCTGGCTGGCGCTGGAGCCTGAACTGGTGGATACCCTGCGCGCAGAAAACCTTTGGACAGCGGGTGCGAACAACTACGGGTCCGGCTGGGCGGCTCTCAAGCGTCAGATTTTGATGCGGGATGGCTATCGCTGCCGTGCTTGCGGCACCAGCGGCGATGAAAGCACATTGCATGTGCATCATATCCAACCTTTCAAGACTTTCGAAAGTTTGGAGCTGGCTAATCGGCCCTCAAACTTGGTGACGCTCTGCCCGGCTTGCCACCGCTTAGCGGAGCAAAATGTGCGCTTGCGCAGCGGCTTAGCCGGCGCTGCTTATGCCCTTGGCAACCTGGCACCGCTGATGGTGATGTGCGACCGGGAGGATCTGGGCATGCTTTCGGAGCCGCGATCCGTTCTGGCTCAAGGTCAGCCCGCAATCCTTGTTTATGACAGCATTCCAGGCGGATTGGGACTTTCGGAACACCTTTACGAGCAGCATGCGCTCTGGATCAGCCGCGCGATTGAAATGATCGCGGAATGCCCATGCCATAATGGCTGCCCTGCCTGTGTTGGCCCAATCGGTGAGGAAGGGCACGGTGGTAAAAAAGAAGCCTTAGCCCTGCTGGAAGGGTTGGTCTGAGATGGATTTCGAGTCGCTCAGCGAGAAGCTGCGCCGAATGGGCGTACAAATTGGCGTACAGAAGCCCTTGGAGACTTCCAGGCAGGCACGCAAGCCGATCGAAACGGTTGTCCCTGGGCGTGAATACCAGACCAACTTTGGCAGTCTATTCTCGTTGGGGCATTCCTACTCGCAAGATTATCTGCATGGCAGGCAGCCCGTTCTCCCCCAGCATCCGATTTACGGATTAGCCCGCTGGTCGCGCGTCCCAGAATTAGAACAAAAAAACCTCGATCAATTTATCTTTTTGGATACTGAAACTACCGGCCTTTCCGGAGGTACCGGCACGATGGCGTTTATGGTCGGAGTGGCGCGTTTCCGCGGAGAATCTTTAGCTATGGAGCAATTCTTTCTGCGCAGCCCTGCTGAGGAAGCGGCTTTACTGGCTGGCTTGGAGGAATTTTGCGACGGTATGGCAGCGGTTGTGACCTACAACGGAAAATCCTTCGATATTCCCATTCTCAATACGCGTTACATCCTACAGGGTTTTACCAGCCCTTTTGAGGATCTACCGCATTTGGACCTGCTGCACCTCACCCGCCGCATCTGGCGGGCGCGCTTGGAGCAATGTAACCTCGGTAACATCGAGCAGCAAATCCTGCAGCTCCAGCGGGATGGAGATGAAGTCCCAGGTTATTTGGTACCAGAATACTATGCGCAGTACTTGCGTGATGGAAATGCGGAGCCTTTGCGCGGAATTTTCTACCATAACGAACAAGATGTTCTAAGTTTGGCTGCTTTGTTTGCCTTATTCGCGGATATGCTCGAAGCCCCCACAGCCTGGGAAACTCCCAGTTCTCAAGACCTAACAGCTTTGGGTCGTTTGCTCGAACACATGGGCGAAGTAGACGGCGCTCTAAGCCTATATCAGAAGGGCGCACAAGCAGCCGAGTCCGCTCGTACTAAGTTAGAGCCCCTCTTAGCACAGGCTAAGCTGCATAAACGCCATGGGGAATACAACCGCGCCTTGCCGCTCTGGGAGCAGGCAGCCGCAGATGGCTCGCTGGAAGCCCTGGAAGAGTTAGCCAAATATCATGAGCACAGCACCCGCCAGCTGGAAAAGGCACTCGCTTACACTAACCAAGCGCTGAGGCTCTTGGAAACCAATCCAGATTTAGATGTGTTTGTTCGTGATTTTCTGCATCGACAAAAACGCTTGGCGGCAAAACTTCAACACCGTCAAGCGTGAGAGCAAGTCAACTATCCGATTTGGATTAGTTTATTGGGATCGACTTTTACGAGGTTGTCTCCGGTACTTTCCCGTAGGCATAGAGCGTGGGAATAAAAACTGTAGCTCTGCCTTCTAACCAGGTTTGCATGGCTTTTTCTTTCAGCTCCAAAATTTCATCAACGTGGATCAGCCCACCCAAATCATAAGCAATAATATCCCATTCATTTTCGAAATCGCGTGCAGTGGGTTTACCCCACACCCCCGCTAAGGAGCCGCCATGGATATCCTCCAGACCTGCGTTGCGGAATATTTCTTTCAGTCTGCGGCCCATTTTGAGATCTGCACCCTGAAAAGCTAAACTACGGTTTTGTACCTGACCAATACGCTCAAAGACTTCCGGGTAATCAATGCGCGCTTCGTAATCTGGTTCAGCAAAAGCAATCACATATTTCCCTGGTTTAGTTACCCTTTTCATCTCCTGCAATAGAGCCAAAGGGTCTTTTTGCCACAGCAGCACGTAATGACAGATGGATAAATCGAAACTGTTATTTTCAAGAGGTATTTTTGCACCATCGCCGCAGATAACCAATCCCTCTCTGTTTGAAGATAAGGCATATTTGCAGCGTTCAACATCCGCGTCCACCCCCCAGGCTTGCAAGCCGCGGGCTTCAAAATCTTCAAACAAGACGCCAGTTCCACAGCCTAAATCGAGCACTTTTTCCCCTACCATGCAGTTAACCTTCGAAAGCAGGTAGTTCCTGAGTGTTTGCGTCCAGCCTGCTTGCACAATAAAGCGCTTGTGCCAAGTTTCAATACTCAGATCTATTTTTGGTATCTTCGGTTCCATAGTACCTCCCATTTTTCAGTTAAAATATTACCCAATTGTGTGTTAAAAGGCGCAGGAGAAATGAGCTCTCCATTCGGAGCGACGACGAGCTGTATAAATTCTCTTTCCGGCTTGCTCAGGAATATCTGATTGCGCAATGCCACTAACGGCTGCAGCTCAGTTGGAAAGGGCAGATCCATCACCAACGTGCTGCCTGCCTGTTCAACATAATCTGAGGCGCGCAGATAGGTTGGGAAAGCCGTTTCATCTGCTGGAAGTAACGAAAATGCATTAGCACCTTTCGCAATATAGGCGTCGATTAATGAACGAAAATCCGTCTCTGCGGCGATGACTAAGCCAATGCAGGTGTATAGGTCATTCGACAAGATATTTTCTACGGCTTCATTTTGCACATCATCCATGGGATCGATTGGTACCATAAGATGATCAAGCCCGCTGGTCAGTATAGCATTCAGATAATCAGGGGATTGCATTTTTCGGCAGGAGCTTACCAAACCTGTCACCAAGCCTAATTCCTCACAGTAAAGCAGCAGATCAATGAGGTCTTCCCGCAAGGTGGGTTCACCGCCATAAAAAACCAAGTGCGGAATACCGGCATCATTAGCTTTACTGATGATAGCCCTCCAAGCGTCTGTATCGAGTTCGCCGCTAGGAACGGTCGACGAGCTTTCCTTCAATGTTTCTTTTCGCAGAGTCAAGCAGCAATGCAGCTGATAAGGCGCAGAAATGTCCTTTAACTCCGTAGAAATCTCAAGCCCATAGTTAGCCTCAGGTATTTGGTCCGGCTGCCGAATAATGTCTTTCAAGAGTTGGTGAAAAGCAGCCAAATCATTGGCTATGGTATCGCGATCAGCATTAAAGCGCTTGGTTGACAAATTAATGATTTCTTCTTCTGATTTACCCTGCATCAAATAATAGGCAAACTCTGTCCCGGTCTGATTTAAATGCAGCACGGTGGATGCGTTGATAATCAGCACGCCCTCACCGTTCGGCTCGATGCGCAAATGCAACCGAAATTGCTCCGGAGCCTCAGGAGGTGTGTGGTATGTATATAAACCCGCCGGGAGCGGTTGTTCTTTAGGCAGGTTAGAAAAAAGTTGTTTGAAAAACTGGTCCATGCACTCACCTCACAGCACTTCTGTAAATATTGGCGATACACATTGATGCTCTCTGGCTAAGGGGCAGCCTCCGCCGCACTCGACCAGAAAATCGCAATGCCGGCAGCCCTCCGGGATATCCTGGCGCTCCCTTAGCTGGCGTGAAAGGGGATGATTCCAAATGGAATCCCAACTGTCATTCAAAATATGCCCCAGCGCCTGATAGTACGATTGACAGGGAATAACTTGACCATCCGACTCCACGCACATGTTGTAATAAGCTGCTGTGCAGCCTTTGATGCCTAAGCTCAATTGCATGGGGTTGAAAGCACAGTATTGTGTTGGTGTGTACCAAATCAACCGCTGCCCGTGGGCTTGGGTTATGCGTTGAGCAATATCCAGCAGAGCAGGCAGCTCACTTTCCTTTAGTCCGGTTTGCACTTCCTTGCCATGCCCGGAATAGATGAGCGCATTTAGCCCTACCGTTGGGACGCCTTCAGAGGCTAAGAATTCCAAAATACGCTCGAGTTCGAAGGCATTATTTTGCAGTAAGGTAGTGTTGGTCATCATATATATTTTGGAGGCAACCACATTGCGTAAACCAGCCAAGGTCTCTTCCCACGCTCCACTGGCGCGAACCATAGCATCGTGCACGCTTGGGTTATAAGACTCAACCGTGATTTGCACATGGTCTAAGCCAGCCTCAATTAGTTCTTGCAGGAAGGATGAATCAGCTAATTTACGCCCATTCGTATTGAGCCCGGTGACTAAGCCTTTTTCTTGTGCATAAGCCACCAGTTCCACCAAGTCTTCACGCAAAGTGGGTTCACCACCCGTAAAAACCACGTGTGGAACGCGTAACTCCCACACACGATCGATAATCTTCTTCCAAGTTTGTGTATCCAATTCCGGGTAATTGCGCGGGCGGGCATTATAGCAATGTGCGCAAGCATTATTGCATCGATAAGTAAGTGCCAAATCCATCCGATAAGGCGCAGAGAGCTTTGCGGAGAAAGGCATAGATTTCTCCAATCCTAAATCGCAAACCGGGCAAAGACCACTATCCTCATCAATTAAAGCATCCACTTGCTGGCTAATCAAACGATAATCTTCCGCCAAGCGCTTGCTCGGAACATTAAACACCGAACTCAGTGATTTCAGCGCAGCTTTCTGTTCTATTTTGTTGAGGTGATAATATGCCATTTGCATCGCAGTTGGGTTCAAGTGCACCACTCGGCTGGCGTTGACCACCAGCAGCCCGCTGCCATCTTCATCGATGCGCAAATGTACGCGTGATTTGCCGCCATGCTCATGGATGTCAAATGTATACAGCCCTGAGTTAACCATGGGCGCTGCCTGACGTGTAAAGAAAGCCATGCTTGCTTTCCTTACTTCTATCTGCCGCCGCCTGCACAGGCGCAAGCGCAACCCGCGCAAGCACAAGCACAAGCACACGAGTGCCCGCCTCCACCACCCCCGCGGAACCCGCCACTACCACTTTTAGGTGACGAGGTTTGTATTGGAATAGGGTTCGTCTTATTGGTGATTGCACTGGTAAAGCCGGTGATGTCACCGATTACACCTGCAGCTAAGGTAGAAGCGCCATTAACCATCGATGCGGCAAAATCAGAGCCGGGGATATGCGGTAAAGAAACGGAGGGTTTGCCTCCACCTGCCCCACCACCAGAGCTAACCGGAGCTGCCATCCCACCACTCCCGCCAATTGTGTCTACTGCCGGTCGTATGGTTGGATCATAACGCCACCACCATCTTGGGATAATAACAGGCCCACCGGAAAGGGTATCTTGTGTTTTCTTGTTGAAGTCTTCGTCCAACATGGTCCACTCTAACGTGTGCTCGTATTGGGCGCTCTTGATTTCGGGTGTTTGGGCATCTTGTACCGCTTTCCACGCCCGCTCAACAATATCTTTATAGTAAGCTACCGTTTCTTTTTGGCTAAAGCCCTTCATTTTCTCCGAAACGGATTTGACTAAGTCAATCATCAAGCTTTGCAGCTTTTTGGTGCGTTCACGGTTATTGGGAAGCTTAAAAGCCTCAATAAATTGCTTTTCATAGTCATACAAGCCTTCTGGGAGCGGATCAGCCGGTTCAATCGTGAGAGGATCCTTATTTGTGATCGTAATCGCTTCTTTTTTGAGCAAACCAAAAAGGATCATGGTCATGATTTTATCCAATGGCTCTTGCATCAGGATGCCCGCTTCCACAGCGGTCAGCCCCCGTTTGATACCTTGCCCCTCAACCGAAATTTTAGGAGGCATATATTGCAGCTTGCGCTGCTTGGTTTTCTTGCTATTCGTTATGGCTGCCCAGATCATAAATGCGGAGACCGCTAACGCGGGCAAACAGCAGGCTAAATTGCTGGAAAAATAATCTCCAAATCCGCCATCGCTGGAAGTGCTTGTGCCGTCGCCTCCATCAACAATTACCGGTAGCGTGATAATACTTTCTGCAGGTACAGCACTAGCTGGAAAAGCTGCGCCAAAAGTGTAAGGGGTATGCACATCTGCATTTTCTGTGTACCAAGAATAGTAAACCCTATTATCTTCGGCGGTCGTTGAAGCTTCGGGTGTTTCTTCACCTGGCCAACCACTGGGAGTATAGTAGACTCCGTCGTTAACTCCCACGCCGGGCGGCAAGATTATCGTCATGCGATATTTCGTTGCCGTTGATTTGTCGTATTGAGAACCGAAGTAATTGGGGGTTATCTGGAAATTGACATAGTTCTCTCGATCCGGTTGGTCGTAAGGGTAAAGAACACCTGTAATCTTTGATGCTGTTACGATTACCGTTCCAGTCTGACCGGGTTGGATAGCCAAATCTCGCAAAGCCAACTCAGCGCCATCAACATAATCGGATGGTCCAATCTTTGGAATGGGTTGATCATTAATTGTGCCAGTGATGTTTTTATAGTCATAGTCGCCTTGCGGTAGTCCCAGATCAATGAAGTCAATGGGGTCAGCGTTCGGGTCATTTTGAAAGACCATGTAGTAATAAAGCGTAAGGCTGCCATCAGCTTCTATGTAAGCCTCAACCTCATACTCGCTGACCTCAAAGCGGTAGGTCTGTGCCTGTACTGCAGCCGGAGCAAAAGCGGCGATCAGGAAAACTGAAATGACCAGCAACAAGCGTAAGTTTTTCATTTTTATTACCATTTTGGTTCTTCAGTAAGTTGGTACGTCGTCCCACAATTTGGGCAGGAAACCATAGGAGCCCCATTTACCATTTTAATATCCTCAGCAGAAAGCGGTGCACCACAAGATTGGCACTTGATCGTATCCATCGAGACGTTGCCGGGTAAATCCACTTGTAATGTCACATTTTGGGTGGCTTGTTCCGCTTTTGCCCCCAACCGTGAGCCCCAGAAAATACATAGGAAACCAACAAGCAATCCGATAATTCCAACCCATAACCAGCTTGTGCTTCCATCTGGGCTGAAAGCTCCTAATATAAACAGGAAAGAAAAAACGATAATGATCCCCGCTAAAATATACAGGATCGTCCTAGCTGCTTTCATTCCTCAATCTCCTTCGATAAAATCTTGTGATTTGATTCACAACTATTATTATCATAATGGACAAAATTCAAAAGATCCCTATATAATATATCTACTGCTGAATCATAACACAGATGACTAATTGCTTAGAAAGTGAGAGAGCTCCTCATGGCGAAACCTAACATCCCTGATATCGTTGTTTCTAGACTTCCGCTTTATCTGCAAACGCTCAACCATCTCTTAAGGGAGGGCGAGGAAGTAATATCCTCAGACGAATTAAGCGAGAAAGTCGGCATCCCCGCAGTACAAATTCGAAAGGATCTCTCTTATTTCGGCGGTTTTGGGGTAAAAGGTAAAGGGTATGACATTATCCACTTGATAGATAGTTTGAGAAGCATCCTAAACCTCAACCAAATCTGGCCAATGGTGATAGTTGGCGTAGGTAACTTAGGCCAAGCATTAATTCGTTACCAAGGTTTTGCCCGCCAAGGATTTGAAATCGTTTTAGCGTTAGATATTAACCCCAAGATTATTGGCACAGAAATCGCTGGTATTGTCATTCAGGATGTTGAAGTTATGGAAGCTGAGCTAAGGCGTTCGGATATACGCATCGCTTTGCTAACCGTACCTGCCAATGCAGCCCAAAGCACAGCAGATGCTTTAGTTGCCCATGGAATAAAAGCAATCTTGAACTATGCCCCAATCATATTAAAGCTGCCAGAAGGGGTGCGGGTGGCAAATATTGATCCTGTGCTCAAGCTGGAGCACTTGACGTATTATTTGAGTTAGTTTTTTCGCTGAGAAGCTTGACAAGCACATCAAGGTTAGTAATTTTATCCGCCCGCTGCTTGAATTGTCTGTTTTTCTGAGTAACTTTGAGCCAGCCTTTTTCTAATTTCACAGAACTAATTTCTGTAAGCGGAATAGCTTTGCGAT
>ERZ1026792.489-NODE-489-length-32834-cov-3.246492_pt1 | contig 32834 bp, 39 predicted proteins | sample MGYA00520884_ERZ1026792 | MGnify/ENA primary metagenome ERZ1026792 (study PRJEB33270, sample SAMEA104284473) | anaerobic digester metagenome | biome: Anaerobic digester microbiome; feature: mesophilic sludge digester; material: Anaerobic digester biomass | place... | reverse complement strand
GGCTGGCCCTGTTCGGTGAGGCCACGATCAACCGCCGCCACCAGACTTCCGACAATGGCAATCGCCGCAACGCCGAGCGTGAGGCAGGCGAGATAGATCCAGAATCCCTGCAGTCCGGAGCGCAGGTTCCTGCGGGCATAGCGCAGCCAGAGAAATGGCCGGGCGGTCATGTGGAAGTGCTTTCGCTCACCTTGCCGTCACGCACCTCGATGATGCGCCCGCAGCGGGCGGCGAGGCTGCGGTCGTGGGTGACAAGCAGGAGCGTTGCGCCCTCGCGGGCCTTGAGGTCGAAGAGGAGATCGATGATCGCCTGCACCGACACGTACAGGGCGAGCACGTAGAAGCTGACTGCGATCAGCCGCAACGCACGCCGCTCGCGAGCATGGCTGAGGCCTCGTAACTGCCACACGATCACGAGAGCGGACATCACTTCGACCGTCGAGTCGAGCCCGAACCCGACGAGCGCAATGGAGCTCGCGGCCGTGCCCGCCGCAATCGCGACGACTGCCTCCACGACGTTCCATGCAATCGTGGCCCACGCGAGCCGAACGGCGCGACGTTCCAGTGTCGGCAGTGCAAGGGTGCTCACCACGTCACTTCCTCGCAGCCGTGGTGATCGTCGGGTTCGACCTGCAACGTGGCGTGAGTGATGCCGTGTTGGTCCGCGAGGAGTGCGCGCGCCTGGTCGAGCACGGCGTGCGAGTCGGTTCCGGCGGCAACTCTGAGGTGCGCTGTTGCGACTTCCATGTCGGATGTCAGCGTCCACACGTGAAGGTCGTGAACATCGACGACTCCCCCGATGGCGGCCAACCCCGCCTGCATGGCGCCGAGATCGAGTCGCGCCGGGGCGGCCTGCACCAACACGCGCAACGCCTCGCGACCGAGCCTCCACGCCCGGGGCAGGATGAAGACACCGATCACTGCGCCGATCACGGGGTCGACCCATGCCCAGCCGGTGATGCCCCAGACGATCGCGGCGATGATGACACCGACCGAGCCGAGCATGTCGGACAGCACCTCGAGGTAGGCGCCCTGCAGGTTGAGGCTCTCCTTCGACCCGGCCCGCAACAACATGAACGCGATGAGGTTCACGATGAGACCGAGGATCCCCACGATCAACACCGGTGTGGACGCGATGTCGGGCGCATCGCCGAGACGGCCGATCGCCTCGTAGAGCACGTAGCCCGCAACGCCGAACAGCAGCATTGCGTTGAACAGCGCGGCCAGGATCTCCAACCGGTAGAGACCGAACGTTCGCTGCGGATGCACACGCGCCTTGGAGGCGGCTTGGATCGCCGCGAGCGCCATGCCCAGCCCCAGGGCATCGGTGGCCATGTGCCCGGCGTCGGATAACAACGCAAGTGAACCCGTGATGATGCCGGTGACGACCTGCACCACCAGGAACGCGACGATCAGCCCGAACGAGATGAGCAGCGGACGCACATGGCGGGCACCGGCCCTCATCGCCGCGGCACCGTGATCGTGACCCTGACGGTGTCCGCCGCTCATGAGCGACCATCCAGATCGGCGTGCCCGGCTTCGACGACCAGCGTGATCTCACCCAGCAACGTGAGGGCTCGGGCGAGCGTGGGGTCGGCCAGGTCGTAGCGCATCTGACGCCCTTCACGTGTGGCCCGCACCAGACCGCAGCCGCGCAGGCAGGCCAGGTGGTTGGAGATGTTGGCACGGCTCTCCCCCATCAGATCGGCGAGTTCGGCCGGATAGGCCGATCCGTCGATGAGCCGCACAAGGATCTGCCGGCGCACACCATCGGCCATCGCGGTGCCGACGCGCCCGAGAGTGTCGAGCCGGCTGTCGAAGCAGAGATCCGTCGTCATGCGAGCAGCATAGTTCAGTTGCAGCTGTACTACACCGTCGGCTGTATCTTTTCTCCCAGGCCTGACTCGGAGCTCGAGCGTCGCGCTGTCAGCTCTCGAGGTCGACGTCGTCGGGGACCGGGGTGCGGTCGTGGCGGGGGTGGGTTTCGTACATGCGCACCATCACGACCACGCCCGATGCAGCCGTGAGCGCAGCGACGGCCCAGATCGCTCGTTTCACCTCCGCACCCTCGCGGCGCCGGCCTCGTCGTCACCCCCTCCCCCTCCAGTCGCCCCCCGCTCAGAAGGCCACACCATGAAGGTCCTCCGCCGGCCAGAGCGCCGATCAGCAGGTGTGCCGTGTGGCGCGCAGCACGAGGTCGTCGACGTGGTGGCCTGACACGGCACCGGTTGGGCGAGGACGCTTCTCGTCGATCTCGATCTCCCACTCCTCCTCGTCATCTCCACGCTGGCCGAACAACTGGGCCTGTCGGCCACCCCCCTGCGCGAGGCTCTGCGCAAGCTCGCGTCCGAGGGCCTCGTCGTGCTCCAATCACACGGGTCGGCTCGCGTCGCCGAGGTCGACCTGCACGAAGCCAACGAGATCTACGAGCTCCGGCTCATCCTGGAACCAACGGCGCTCGAACGAGCCGTCGCGGCTGGCGACGCCGGCTACCGCGAGCGGGTCACGGCGGCATGGAACGCACTCGACGCCGAGCGCATCGCGCCGGCGAGCGTGCACGCCGCCTTTCACCGCGAACTGCTGTCGGCCTGCGATTCGGCATGGCTGCTGCGGCTGGCCACCATGCTCTCGGATCGAGCCGGCCTGATGGTGACCGTCGGCCTGCCCGACCGCCCGGCCGGCTACAACACCGCAGCGGCACACCGCACCCTGGCGGATCTCGCGCTCGCCGGCGACGCCACCGGCGCTGCGCAGGAGCTCCGCCGGCACCTGTCCACGACGCGTGCCGCACTCCACATGGTGCTCACCGGCCCGGCTCGCTCCGAAGCCGACTGACCGGCCCGGTCAGGTGCGCTCGGCGCCCGTTCCGTGGTACTCGACGAGGAGCATGGTGGCATCGTCGTTGAGGCCTTCCACGACGTGCGCACCCACCGCGGCCGAGAGCCGGCGGACGGTCTCCGCGCCGGGCACGCCGTCGAGCGTGGCGCGAACGAGGTAGTCGGCCAGACGATCGAGACCGAAGCGGCCGCCCGAGGGCGACACCGACTCGGTGATGCCGTCGGTGTGGAACAGCACTCTGTCGCCGCGCTGCAACGTTTCCTGCGCCACCTGCACGACCGGGCCTCCGAGCCCCATTGGCATGGACGGCTCACACTGCAGTTCGCCGGCGTACGTGCCGTTGCGCACCAGCAGTGGCAGCAGGTGGCCGGCGTTGATCCAAGTGAGCACGCCGGTGGCGACATCGAGCGACGCGAGCTGACCGGTGACGTAGTTGGAGTTGCCGAAGTGCCGCACGATCAGCTGGTCGGCCTGACGGTAGCCATCGACCAGGCTGCGCCGCTCGCGCCGCGTGTTGCGCAAGCTGTTGATGACTGCCGTGGACATCATCACCGCCGACATGCCGTGACCGACGGCGTCGACGATCGCCAAGTCGAGCTGGCCGGGGTTGATCGCGTAGTCGAACGAGTCGCCGCCGATCTCGTACGCGGGTTGCAGAATGCCACTCACGGCCACTTCGCTGCTGGCGGATGCGAGCGGCGGGAGGAGATCCCATTGGGCCTCGGCGGCCGGCGTCATGGTGAGTGCCCGCCGCGTGCGCAGCCAGACGTCGGTGTAGCGCCGCATGGAGATGACCAGGAGCACCAGCAGCGCGGACAGATCGGCGAGCACCTGCGGCTGCTCATGCGGTGCGTCGTCGAACTCCAGCTCGAGCACACCCAGCCGTTCGGTGCCGTCGACCAGAGGCACCCACCAGGTGGTGTCGGTGGTGACGATCTCGCCGGACGAAAACGCACGCCCGGCCATGGTTCCTTCCAGCAGGTAGGCGTCGTCGATCGGGCCGGTCGCGGACAGCACGCACAGCGCGTTGAGCGCGTAGTCGGCAACATGCACGCGAGCAGCGTCGGCACCGAGCAGCAGTCGTACGGTGTCGACAACGCCGAGCATTCCGGACGGGTCGTGCTGGTGCCGGGCCTGCAGCAGGGCGCGCACCGACCGGCCGAGCAACTCGTCGTTCGGTGTGTGCTCTGGCGCGCCCACGGCGGCTCCTCGGTCGGCGATGACGGCGAGCCTACAGAGCAAGCCCAGTTCGTCATTGCAGGCCATCGTCGACCACTCGCCGCCCTCGCGGAGCTCTACGTTTACAGCAGTGCGCCGCGGGGTACCCCAGCCGGGTTGCAGGGTGTTTTCGGACCACGACATCGCCACTCACCATGACCTAGGAGGCTCGATGGATTCCAACAAGAACTTCTTGACGATGGCGACTGCGCCGGACGGCGCCCTCATCGTCGCCGGTGACATCGACATGGCGGGCGGACCGATCCTGGAGCAGGCGCTGCTGGAACGCGAGTCCGAGCTGCTCGCGCAGGGCGGCGGCGACATCGTCGTCGATCTCACGGGCGTCGACTTCATGGATTCGTCCGGCCTGCGCAGCATGCTCGCCACGGCCCGCAGCGCGGCCGCTCGACAGGCAAACTTGGAACTTCGGTCGGTCGGCCCGCAGATCATCCGGCTCCTCGAGATCACCGGCACGGTCGACCAGTTCACGATCGCGAGCCGACGTGACTGAGCCCATCACCTCGGCTCAAACGTCGGCCGCGCCGTCCACCATCGGACCGGTGCGTCTCGAGCTGCCCCCGCTGTCGATGATGTCGCGCGTCGCACGGCTCACCGCAGCCGGGATCGCGTCGATGGCCGGCTTCAGCATCGAAGAGCTCGACGACATCAACGTGATGGTCAGCGAGGTCATGGTGGCGCTCGTCGAGCACGGCGCACAATCCACCATCGCGGTCACCTTCGAGGTCATCGACGACTGCTTCACGGTTCGGGGCGCCACCGACCTCGTCGACTTCGACCTCGATCACCCCGACCTCGCGCTGTGCCGGACGGTGCTCGAGGCGGTGAGCACACGTCACGGCATCGAGGGCACGAGCGAGCGAGCCGAGATCTGGGCGAGCCTGCAGCAGCAACAGCCGTGACGCTGCTCGATGCGGACCACGAGCCCGACGAACGGTGGCTCGAGCAGGCGCTGGTCACTTTTGCGCGCACCGGCGACCAGCAGTTGCGCGATGAGATCGTCGAGCGCTCGCTCTGGCTGGCGAAACGGTCGGCGCGACGATTCGCCGACCGCGGAGAGCCGTTCGACGACGTGTTGCAGGTTGCGAGCGTTGCGCTGCTCCATGCGATCGATCGCTTCGACCCTTCGGTCGGCGTGCCGTTCGGCGCCTATGCCACACCGACGATCGTGGGCGAGATCAAACGTCACTTTCGCGACCGCACATGGCGGGTGCACGTTCCGCGACGAGCGAAGGACGTGCGATCCGCTGTGAACACGGCCCACGATGGCCTCACGACCACACTCGGCAGGTCGCCCACGGCCAACGAAGTGGCCGCGCACCTCGGCATCGAGGAAGACCTGGTCCTGCAGGCCCTCGAAGCGAACACCGCCTATCGCACGGCGCCGCTCGACCTCGCCTCCGAACGGCGCCCGCGCGGCGATCGCAGCGAGGCCCGGGTGGAGGCGGTGCTCGACCGCGAAGTGGTTCGACAGGTCCTCGAGCGGCTACGACCTCGCGAGCGCCAGATCATCGAGATGCGCTTCTTCGACGAGATGACGCAAGCACAGATCGCCGAGCGGATCGGTACCAGTCAGGTGCACGTGGGCAGGTTGATCACGAGCAGCTTGGCGTTGCTGCGCAGCCACCTCGGCACCGATGAGTCGTCCGACCCTGCCGACTGATTGCAGCACCGGCCACAATGCGATTGACGTTTCAGTCCGTGGTCGCGGGGGTAGGTCCGAGTCATGCATGCAGCGCCGGTCGGAACGCAACCGCCTTCGTCGTGCGACGTCGCCACCTCCTCGGCCGCTGTGGAGTCGACCCGGTTCAGCCGGCGCGCCGGAGCACCTTCATGATGCAGTCTTCCGCGCAGGTCGCCCGCACGCTTCCCTCGTCACCCGCCAGCGCTCGCCAGGCGCGAGAGTTCGTCAGCGGCGAGCTGCGCCGATTGGCTGCCGGAGCCGATGTCGTCGACGACCTCGACCTCATCGTCAGTGAGCTCATGGCCAACTCGATCCAGCATGGTGACGGCGGCGACATCGTCGTCCGCGTCGATGCCCCATCGGCGAAGTGGTTCTCCATCACGGTGACCAACGGTGTCGCCTCCTCGCTCCCGCCGATGGACCCCAGCACGTGGAAGGTGGCGGCCACCGATCTGCCATCGGGTCGAGGCCTCGGCATCGTGCGACGGCTGGCGGACGAGATCGCCGTCACCGAGGCGGCCGGGCTGGTGCATGTCACCTGCCGGCGTCGTCGCTGAGCACTTCCTCACTCGCCGCAGCGACGGGCCTCGCTGTTCCGACGGCAGCTTCCGACGATGAAGGGGAGCCGTCTTCGCCCGCTCCCGCGGCGTCGGGGACAGCCCTGCTGCGCGACTTCGACCGACGACCCAGCACGACGAGCGCAGCGACAGCTGCCAGTACGCCCAGGATGACCAGACTGCGTCCGGTTCCGCAGGAGCGGGAAGGGCGGCCCAGCCGGCTCAACGTGCGTGCGCGGTCCGAGGTGGCGGCGGCCGCACTGGAGACTGCACTGCCGACCTCCTGCAGCAGGTGACCGGCTGCTTCGACGCCTATGGCGGCGGCCGAGCCCATGGTGTCGACCAAGTGCGTGGGTACTGCGAGTGTCATCGGTGAGGCTCCAGCTGTGAGGGATGTGTCGTCGCGCAGAGGTGCGGGTGACTCCCGATGCGTACCCCGCAGCCGCTGCGCCGAAACGTTCATCACGTGCGAACGCACCTGCAAGCCCGCGCTGCGATCGATCAGCTGCAGTGGCCTTCGTGTTTCCAGCGGGGACCGGCCGGGTATCACCCCTGCATGTCGAAACACAGAGTCCTGCGGGCCCCGGTCATCCTCGTGCGCCCTGTCCACCGTGTTGCCTGGTTGCTGCTGCTGTGGACGCAGCGCCATTCACTCGCGTTGTGGTCGCGCTCGCTGATCACCGAGTTGCGCAGAGGTCGCCCGATCAACGGTGTGCGAGTCCGACGGTTGGCGGTGGCGTTGTTCCATGTCGCCGCCGACCCCCGACTCTCGAACGCTCCCGAACTGAAGTTGCTGATGCTCACCGACGATGTGGTCACGGCCGAGACGGACGAGCACTGGGCCAAGCGTCCGTTGCTGACCAGCGTGCTCACCGGCGTCGATCACGTCAACGAAGTTCGCTTCACCTGACCCAGCCACTTCTCCCGGCTGGAGCCGTTTGCCTCGAGCGGGCTCGACCGTGGCGCGTTCGGATACCTAGGGGGGTATAGTGGCGCGATGGCATTCCTGAGGTTCATGAACAGCCGGCCCGGCAGGGTCATCCGCGCCGTTGCCGGCGGAACAGTGTTGGCGATAGCGATTCTCGTCGGCGGCGGGCTGGGTGTTGCGCTCGGCGTTCTCGCCGTGATGCTCATCGGCACCGCCGTGCTGGGGATCTGCCCCATCAGCCCGTTCTTCGGTCAGCCGATGCGGGCCTGCGCGATGCCAAGAGCGCCTCGCCGGGCCTGAGCCGGACCAGCAGAGGGCGACGCCTTCGCAGCGGGTTCCAACGTGGCCAACCTCTGGTCAGTGCGGTTCAGCTGAACCGTTGACGCCTCCGGAACCCTGTCACACCCCGTACGTACTGTTCGGCCATGGACACCACCGCTGCACCCTCGGTCGCCCTCATCCCGCCCCGGCCGTCCCGCCTCGCCGACCAGACCGACCTGGCCGACCTGGCCGACGTGCCGCTCGAGCGGCTGGAGGCCGAGTTGTGCACGTGGTCGGCCAACCTGGCCGCAGCCGAGTTCCGCTGGTTCGCGCTGCTGGCCGAGTTCGACCGGCGTGAAGGCTGGCAGCAGTGGGAGTGTCACTCGTGCATGTTCTGGATGAGGTGGCAGTTGGGGCTGGATGCACGAACCGCACGCGAGAAGCTGCGAGTCGCCCGCGCGCTGGTGGGGTTGCCGCTGATTGCCGAACAGATGCGGGCGGGCCGCCTGTCGTACTCCAAGGTGCGCGCCATCACCCGCATCGCCGAGCCGGCCAACGAGGCCAGCCTGGTGGCCGTCGCCCTTGCAGGCACCACCGCCCAGGTCGAGCGGGTCGTGGCCGCGTACCGCCGTGCCCTGCCGCCCGACCACGAGGCGAGCGACGCCGCTCAGTGGGCAAAGCGAGGTCTGCACGTTCGTCACAACGACGATCGCACCATCACGCTCACCGTCACCCTGCCGACCGCTGCGGGCATGGAGGTGCTCGCCGCGGTCGACCACTTCGCAGTTCCCGCCGGCGTCGACCCAGACGGCGAACGACTCTCGCTTGCCGAGCGCCGCGCCGACGCGGTGGTGGCGCTGGCCGGCGCGGCGTTGGCCGCCACCGACGATCAACTCGCTACCGACCGCCCCCGGTACCTGGTGCACCTCCACACCGGCGACGAACGGCAGGAAGCCCATCCCGAAGGCAGCGAGGAGATGGGCTCCGGGGTCAGCGATGCCACCACCCGGCGACTGTGCTGCGACGCCGATCACGAAACGGTCGTCCACGACACCGTCCACGACACCGTCCACGGCGACGGCAGCGGCCCTGGCGATGGCACCGGCGATGGCACCGGCGGCGGCGGCGAGGTGGTCGGCGTGTCGGCCCGCAGCAGCGTCATCCGCGGCAGGTTGCGGCGGCTCGTCCAGCTGCGCGACCGCACCTGCCAGGTGCCGGGCTGCAGTCATCGAGCGCGCAAGGAGATCCATCACCTCCACCATCGCGGACGTGGCGGAACCAACCAGCTCGGCAACCTGCTACTGGTGTGCGCCTACCACCACCATCGCTTGCACGAAGGCGGCTGGCAGGCCGAACGGCTCGCGGATGGCTCGGTGCGGTTCACCCTTCCCAACGGGCGGGTGATTCCGCCGGCGCCCACAGCAGTCGAGGGCGACGCCGACGCTGTTCGTGCATTCGAGCGCGATGCTGCCGATGGCCGTTGCAAGTGGCAGGGCGACCACCTCGATCTCGACTGGACCCTGACCACCCTGTTCTCCCACACCCCATGGCACGACCCGTGGCGCACCGCATGGATGCAAGGGCAGCGCACCGGTTCAGCTGAACCGCCCTGCACGCCGGCAGCGTCGCTCGCGACACGATGATGTTCAACGGCCGGCCGACGGGCTCGCCGCCGCGATCAACTCGGTTGACGACGCCGTCGGAGCGAGCCCATCCAGCCCCGGCCCAGGGCCATCGCACCGAGGATCAGCGCAGGCAGCCCGGCGAACAGCGCGACGAACGGGACCCAGTCGCTGTCGGGTGGCCCGGAGGTGACGAAGAACCGGCGCTCCTTCTCGAGTTGGTCGAGCACGGCTCGGGGGCCGAAGCGCTCCGAACGGCAGACCACCGCGGCCGGCCCTGCGGGTGCGTCGAAGGTACCGACCGTGGCGAGGTCGCCGGCCACGACGCTCGACCCTTGCACGGCGCCGCGAAAGGACTTCGTGACGCCGTCGGAGAACGTCGCCGCACAGTTCGCGGCGGCGACGATTGCGTCTCGCGTGCTGCTGTTGATGGTTCCACCAGTGTCGATCCACACCGTGTACGTGCCGGCGGCCTCCACGGTGAACATGGCAGCGGGGGTCGGCGGGGCCGACAGACCGGCCACCTGGCCGCCGGCAACTGCATCGTCCGTGGGATCGGAACCGGGCGCCACCACCTGCCAGACGAAGAGCACCACACCGGCGAGCCCACCCGCGACGAGCAAGCCGCCGGCCAACAGCCACCACACCCCGCGTCGTCGTTCGAGTGGCGAGTGCGGGTGATCAGTCGCCGCGAAGCCGACCGGTGAAACGTCGGGATTGCTCACCGGATGAGGCGCGTCACTCGACGGGCGGAGAGCAGTAGCGGTGTTGGACGAGGCGCTTCAGGTCCTCGTGGGCCGCGTCGGTGGCGAAGATGCGGTCGACCTTCTGGGCGGCCTTGACGAGTTGGCGAAGACCGCCGGGAATTCCGTCGAGCAACGGCGCTTCCACCGGGGCGCGGACGTCGGTGCCGTTCTCCAGCGATGCTTGCAGCACGTCGGTTTGGTAGGCCTCCCACCGTTGGCGACCGACCTCGTAGTCGGGTCGGTCTCGGTAGGCGAGCATCACCAGTCGGCCGCTGGCAAACCGTCGACGGTCCTTCCCGTCGGCGCAGGGCAACGACTCACCGGCCGTCGACCATTCGATGAGCCCACCAGCGAGCCACTCTTGGCTTTCGAGCGCGCTCACACCGTCTTGGGTCACCGAGGTCGCGTAGCAGTCGGCCGGACGCACGCCGACCACCTCGAGGTACATGCGGATGAGTTCCTGCGGGGTGCTCGGCAAGTACGGGAAGGGCGAGGGGATCGTGTACGCGTGATGAGGCTGTGGATGCACGGCACGCGCCACGGCGCCCCAGTTCAGGGCCTCGACGTGCACCCCGGCGGGGCCACCGTGGGGCACATCGATCGGGCGAGGGATCTGCTGCATCGCATCGACGCCGGGACCGCCGGGCCGGAACACGTACATGCCGGTCACATGGCTGAGCAGGTCGGTCGACCCGTCCTCGCCCTGCGAGTAGCGACGCACGATGAGGTGCCGCGCGATGCCCAGCGTGCGCTCGGGCCCGACGCCCGTGGCAGCAAGGGCTGCCACGCCGAGATCCTCGTCGACCACCGATGGTTGGCCGACGCGGCGGTGGACCACGCGCTCTTGACCGTCGAAGAACGTGGCCATCACCGGCATCGACGATGGTGCAAGCGGGACCGGGGCGGCATGCACCACGTCCCACTCGACGACGCGACCGTTCTCTGACCCGCCGAGGGCTGGGCTGATCCGGTCGGGAACCCGGTACAGGCCGTAGACGAGATCGGGCCTGGCGACCAACCCACTGGAGGCGAGGTAGGTCGCCACTTCCTCGATCTGCGTCTTCCCGCGGGTTGCGAGGCGCGAGAACACCACGGGCGGGCGATGCTCGGCGAGGTACGGCTGGCGCGCTGCGTCGCGAGCCGCACGCTCGACGGCAGCCTGCTCGAGACGGTCGCGCACCGTCGTGGAGGCAACGGTGGCCGGCGCCATCGGGGCGGCCGGCGGCTTCGTGCGACCGAATGAATTGGTGACGAGATCCTTGAGCTGAGCCTTCGACTGTGAAGCGGTCCAGGCCCCCATCTCTGCGGGCGTCATCGTGGCGATCTGCTCGGGGGTCAGGCCGACGACCGCGGACGACCCGTACACCCACTCGCCGGCGGGGCCGTGCAGCGGACGCCGAGCGACTCGCTCCCTGTGCTCCGCATCCACCTCCGCTTTTGCCTGGGCTGCCTCTCCCTGCACCGCCGCGACTTGGGCCATCTTGGCGTCGTACTTCGCTCGCTGCTCGGGCGTCAGCCTCGCCAGCGCCTCTGGGCTGGGGCCGCTCGAGAGCGTCGAGACGGTCGACTTGATCCGGTCTCGCAAACCCATCGCTTCCCCCGTGCTCGTCGTCCGGAATCCGGTGTCGCGAAACTGTAGACCTGCCCGAAGAGGTCGCCGTCACGCCCGTCGGCCCGAGCCACGAGGAGACGCCCTGCGGTGCAGCACCTGAGCGCAGTGATCGACGACACAACCAGCGAGCTGCTCCGGCAGTGGCCGACCCTGCCCTGGCCGCGTAGATTCGGGTCATGCGAGTCCATCTCGATTCCGAGAAGTGCCAAGGCCACAACCGCTGCTACGCGTTGGCGCCCGAACTGTTCGACGTCGACGACTTCGGCCAGGCCGTGCTGCTGGTCGAGGGCGAGTTGCCCGAGGAACTGCACGGCAAGGCCCGTCTGGCCGCCGCCAACTGCCCCGAGTACGCGATCAAGATCGTCGAGGAGACCCGACCATGAGCGTCGATGAGACCACCACCAGCCCAGAGCCGTTCGAGTACGTCGAGCCGATCTTCGGCGACAGCCCCGAGGGCACGCATGTGTGGCAGCGCGTGCCGTACAACGCCGACGACTACGGCCCGGTCGGCGACTTCGCCACCGACTTCGACCATGCCGACCCGGCCTACAACCCCAACGCACCGGCGGTGTGGAAGCAGCTGCGCGAGTCGGGCTGCCCGGTCGCCCACTCCGATCGGTACGGCGGCATGTGGGTGCCGATCACGCACGACACTGTCAACGAGATCGCCTACGACACGGAGAACTTCACCAGCCGCGCCGTCGTCGTGTCGGTCGGCCGGCCCGGCGACCTGTCGCTGCCCGCGCCCATCGGTGGCGCGCCGCCGATCACCAGCGACCCGCCGTTCCACAACATGGCCCGCCGTCTGCTGCTGCCCGCGTTCGCGCCGAAGAAGATCGAGCCGTGGGAGCCGGAGATCCGCCTGCTGTGCCAGCGCCTGCTCGATGACATGGGCGAGATCACACCTGGCGAGAGCATCATCGATGCCGCCGTGCAATACGCGCAGCACATCCCGGTCAACGTCATCGGGCGCATGCTCGGCTTCCCCGAGCAGGACGAGGAACTGTTCCGCAAGTTCGTGCACGACGTGCTGGAGCGCATCGCCGAGGAGCCAGGCAGCCGCGACGGCATGGACGACTTGGGCAAGTACATCCTCACCCAGATCGCCGAGCACCGTGAGAACCCGCGCGACGACCTGACGAGCTACCTGCTCAACGTCGAGATCGAGGGCACGCCGGTCGATGACGAGATCGCCGCCGGCATGATCGTGCTGTTGCTCGTGGCGGGCATCGACACCACATGGTCGGCGATCGGTTCGTCGCTGTGGCACCTCGCCCAACACCCGGAGGACCACCAGCGCCTGCTCGACGACCCCGACGTGATGACGTTCGCGCTCGAGGAGTTCCTGCGCTCGTACGCGCCGGTCACGATGGCGCGCATGGTCGCGAAGGACAACGATTTCCATGGCTGCCCGATGAAGAAGGACGATTGGGTGCTGCTGCCGTTCCCCGCGGCGAACCGCGACCCACACCAGTTCGAGGACGCCGACACGTTCATCGTCGACCGCCAGGAGAACCGCCACGCGGCCTTCGGGCTGGGCATCCACCGGTGCCTCGGTTCCAACCTGGCCCGCCTGGAGCTGAAGGTCGCGATCGAGGAGTTCACCAAGCGCTTCCCCCGCTACGAGCTCGCCGGCGACACCAGGTGGAGCGTCGGCCAGATCCGCGGGCCGCGAGATCTACCCGTCAGAATCCTCGAAGTCGCCGACTGATCGACGCCGGCAATGGTGAGTCGAGGCGGTCGGGCTATCGATCGGCGAGCTCGGCCGCCAGGTTGGCGCCCAGCTCGAAGGCCTGCTCGTTGAGGTCGACCAAGGCTCGTTTGCCACTGAGCGCACCATGTATCGCAGCGAGGAACGTCGCCTTGGGGAAGATCTGCGTCACGCCTTGGAGGGCGCCGAGGGCCACCACGTTCTTCACCTGCACCGAGCCGAGTTCCTTGGCCACCTCAGCGAACGGCACGCCGACGAAGCGGATCCCGGCGGCCAGCGTGTGCGGGATCGCGTCGATCACCGAGCTGTCGTAGATGATGATGCCGCCCGGACGCACGGTGGGGCCGAACTTGGCGAGGCTGGGAGCGTTGAACGCCACCAGCACGTGGGGATACGGGGCCGCCGGGGAGAGCACCTCCTTCATCGCAACGTGCACGTCGGCATACGACGTACCGCCACGCGATTCCGGTCCGTAGCTCGGGATGTGGGTCGAGTCGAAGCCCTCGTTGATGGCGGCGCGGGTGATGAGCATCGCCGCCGTTTGTGCACCGTCCCCGCCGGCGCCTGCCAGCTTGAGGCTGACGTCTTCCGGATCGAGGTGCGACGGGAAGGCGGGCGCGAAGTGCTCGGCACGGTCGGTCGTCGTGCCCAGCGCGGCCAGCGTTCGTTCTGGATCGAAGCTCGGCCGCGGGATCGGCGGGAAGCGGACGCCGTCGGTGACGTCCTTCTTCACCCCCAACGGGAAGACCGGTTCCATGCTGTCGCGCACCCAGGCCTCGGCGGCTTCCGGTTCGAGCTTGAGATGGATCGGGCACTCGGCGAGCACTTCGATCAGCGCGAAACCGGTGCCGTCGACCTGGAGCTCGAGGGCCTTCTTGATGGCGCGCTTGGCGTGCGTGCGGCGGCGATTGTCGTAGAGCGCGACCCGTTCGACGAAGACGGGGCCGTCGAGCCCGGCGATCATCTCCGCGACCTTCAGCGGCTGCCCGGCGAACGGGGTGCGGCCGGTGGGCGTGGTGGTCGTCAGCTGTCCGAGGAGCGTCGTCGGCGCCATCTGGCCGCCGGTCATCCCGAAGATGGCGTTGTTGACGAAGATCATCGTCATCGGCATGCCCAACTGGGCTGCGCTGATGATCTCGGCCAGTCCGATCGACGCCAGGTCGCCGTCGCCCTGGTAGCAGATGACGATCGAGTCCGGGTTGGCCGTCTTGTGGCCGATGCCCACGGCCGGCGCCCGGCCATGCGCGGCCTGCGTGTTGCCGACGTCGAAGTAGTAGTAGGAGAACACCGAGCACCCGACGGGTGACACGAGCACGGTGCGGTCCTGTACGCCGAGTTCGTCGATGGCCTCGGCCAGGTACTTCTGGACGAGTCCGTGCCCACAGCCGGGGCAGTAGGTGGTGGTGTGCGCCTTGAGTCCGGTGGCGTGATCGTGGCGCTCGAACTGGTGGTAGAAGACCGACGACGGCATCACTGCACCCCTTCCAGGCCGAGCACGTGCTCGACGACCTCTGCTTGGGAGGGCAGGATGCCACCCTGACGTCGCACGTGACTGATCGGTGGGGCGTGCACCTCGGCGTGGCTGAGGGCCAGGCGCAGCTCGTCCTCCAGCTGGCCTTCGCTGGCTTCGACCACGACCAGGCGGCGTGCCTGGCCGATGACACCGCGGAGGGCGTCGATCGGGAACGGCCACAGCGTGATCGGGCGGAGCAGCCCGACGCGCAGCCCCTTGTCACGCAGCTCCTTGACCGCCCCCTTGGCCATCTGGGCCGGGGTGTTGCACGCCACCAGGACGATGTCGGCGTCGTCGCAGCGGTGCAGATCGGCCCGCTGCTCCTCGGCCGTCATCTGCGCGTACTTCTCGTCGAGGGCCTGATTGTGACGCTCGAGGCCGACCTCCGAGAGCTCGATCGAGCAGATCAGGTTGCCGCGGTGCGAGTGGTCGCCGTAGACAGCCCACTCGGGGATTCCCGGCACGACCATGCGATCGGGAAGGCTCACCTTGCCGGTCATCTGACCGAGATAGCCGTCGCCGAGGATCACCACCGGGTTGCGATACTTGAACGCCAGCTCGAAGGACAGCACCGCGCTGTCGAGCATCTCCTGCGGCGTGGCGGGCGCCAGGACGATCGCGTGCGTGTTGCCATGACCGAGGCCGCGACAGGCCAGCTTGATGTCGGCCTGCGCGGGCCCGATGTTCCCCAACCCGGGCCCGCCTCGCATGATGTTCACGAACACGGCAGGTACCTCCGCGCCGATCATGTAGGAGATCCCCTCCAGCATCAGGCTGAAGCCGGGCGAGCTGGTGAAGGTCATGCACCGCTTGCCGGCCCCTCCCGCGCCGTACATCATGTTGACGGTCGCGATCTCACTGACCGCTTGGAGGAACACCCCGTCGAGCACCGGCTGGACCTTCGCCATCAGCTCGGCGCCCTCGGTGGACGGCGTGATCGGGTAGCCGAAGACGTGCCGGCATCCGGCCAGGACGGCGCCCACCGCCGCCGCATACGTGCCCTTCACGACGAGGGGAGCGCGTTCCGGCAGGGCGATCGTCACATCGGGGTCGGGCTCGGGTGTGGGCGCGTCGTACGGCCGCGGGCCGTTCAGATGGGCAGGATCGAGCAGGACGAACGCCTCCTCCTCACCCTCGGGCCGCAGGCCGAACGGTTCGGGACAGGCCTCGACGCACAGCTCACAGTGGTTGCATTCCGTCAGGTCGAGCACGACCGGCACCAGGCCGGTCAACGGGTTGATCTCGGTGCCGAGCGAGATGCACTCCTTGGTGCACGCGGCAATGCAGCGCCCGCAGCCCTTGCAGAACTCCGGCAAGAGGAAAGGCGGAGGCTTACGAACGGTGCTGGTCACAACATCACCTCCAGAGCAGCGGGCATCGGTGACCCCAATCCCGAACCACGCAGAAGTGGTTTGGTGACTTGATCGTCGGTTGGTTGCCACAACCCGCCTAGAGCCTCCGGGCTCCGCTGCTCGTGCCTTTGGGCTCTTTCGTGGGGAAGGACGAGACGAGCTGCCAACACCCAGCATCGGCCTGGCGCTGCCGGACACCACTCCGAGCCCATGGCAGAGTCAGGAGATCTCGTACGTCTCGACGAGATCGAGGTTCCGGAAAACAGCGTTGGCCAGCAGCGGAGCGGCCTCGGCGGCCCAGGCCTGGGTTCCCGGGTGTTCGCTGTTCTTCATCGCGTCGTCGTAGGAGTCGAATTCGACGATCTGGATCAACGATCCGGGCTGATCGCGATCACTCAGCAGCCAGGTTCGGCGAGCCGTCGTCTCCGACCCCATCAATTCGCGATAGCGCTCGAGCAACCGATCGAACTCGGTCTTGTCACCCCGGAACTCGATGAACTGCAAGAACGTCATGTGCCCTCCTTCTGTCAGCTCCCCCCGGTCACCCAACAACAGCAAGGTGCTGGTGTCAAGCCGGAAGGATGGGTTCGCCGACAGCCGGGCGAGGTGTGGCCGTGGACAACGGCAACGCACAGGCCCGGGAGTCAGCATCTTCTGCCGTGTGTCAAGTGGCGATGCGGCGCCTTCGTGCCACGTTCCGGCAGGATTCAGCACGGCCTGCCCGGGCGAGAAGCCCTTGCTGCCTGGCATCCGGCCGGGTCCGTCCCGCCTCGCGCGATGTGAGCCCTTCGGTTGGTCAGCCCAGTCCGAGCGCGTCGGTGAACATGCACCACTGCAGGTCGAAGTAGATGCTGTTCGGCCCGAACGGCAACACTGGGTCGATGGCGCCAGTGGCGACGTCGACCGTCCAGTCGCCATCGCGACCAGCGGCAACGTTCGAGATGGTCACGATCCACACGTCGGCTGTCGCGGAGGGTGCTGCCGTGTAGCTGAGCTCACCGGTCACCTGTGCCGCCTCGGCAGCCGTGAACGAGCTCTGCGCCACACAGAAGTCGATCGCCGCCAGGACCAGCGCGATCGCCGGTCCGCCGTCGACGGTGACGGTGACGGTCGTCGACGGTACCGTGGCCTCCTCCGGGAGGAGCGTCGCCGGCGGGAGCGTCACCAGGGGGACGGTCGCCGGGGGCACAGCCGGCGGAGTGATCGTCGCCGAGGTGGGCGGTACCGCGCTGTCGATGAACGTTCGATCGTCACTGCGGGTGACGGCCACCGCGATGATGGCGACGGTGGACAGTGTGGCGAGCGTGGCGAGCAGCCCCTTGAACCCGTAGATGGTGCGGGTCGCCGGTGGTGCAGATGTGGGTTCGGCTGGCGCGGGTGGCGCACTCCCCACTGGGTACGCGGCCGGCGGCGGTAGCTCGGCAATCGGCGGCGGCAGGTCGAGGGTCGGCGGCTCGGTGGGCGCCGTCGGCGCGAACCAGTCGCCGTCACTGGTGTGGATGACCTCGGTGCCGTCGGGAAGTGTCGACGTGACCGGTTCCGCGCCGGCTGCTGGTTCGGGGACCCATTGGCCGTTGCCGTCGCGGACGAGGTGAGTTCCGTCGGGGAGGGTGACGGGCACCGGTGCGGCGCCCGGCGTGACCGGTGTCAGCGTCGTCACGCCGATGTCGAGCACGTTGTCGGCCACCGACGTCGGGTCTGGGTTCTGCGGTGGGGGCAGTGGTTCGCTCATCGGTCACCTCGCCGAACGCAATACAACAGTCTCGCCACTCATTGTGCGCCGCGGGCCACTCGCTGCAACCGCCGAAAGTCCTGCGCCGTGTTCCCTCGCCGCCAGCGGATTGGGTACTGGTGCATCAGGGTTGCGTCGTGGACGATGGCCGAGAACGACGCGCACCGCGTGCGTCACGCCGTAGTCGACGAGGGGGATCGTCGTACCCCTGCCGGCCAACGCGTGACCGTCGAGCTCGATCGATGCCACGCCGCGACTCACTCCCTGCGGGTTGTCGACGACGATCTCGTACCTGGCCGAGTGATATCGGAAGTCGATCTCGTTGCCCGTCCAGGCGCGGAGGATGCAGGGGTCGATCACGAGCGTGGTGCCCAGCAGCCGGAACCCCATGATCGCTTCGACGCCCGCCTGGTACATCCAGCCTGCGGATCCTGTGTATCAAGTCCAACCGCCGCACGGCCGAGACTCGACGCCTGGCCGTCTCGCACTGCAAGCTCGGACACGCCGCCCATGCCGGCCACCTGTTGGAGTCGGTGTTCGCGGCGATCGACAGCGGTTTGGATGAATACGAGACGTTCCGCACGCTGACGGCAGCAAGTCAGGTACTCGAGGAGGTCGGCGAGTCGCACCTCGCTGCGCGAGCACTCGGGCGTGCCGAGCCGTTTCAGGACAACTACATCGACACGATCGGCATCGTGCGAGCCGCGCTGACGACGCGCCTCGGTTCCAGCGTGACCGACGCCCTCATGGCCGAAGGCGCCGCATCGGATCCCGACCAACTCGTCTCCGAGGTCCGCGCTGCGCTCGCCGCCCTGTGACTTGTCGAAGGGCGGGAACAACCGACCCGGACCCTCGCAGGTCCGGGCCGGTTCGCGAGATCCCGAGATCGCCGGGGCGAGGCGAAGACCCTTCTTTCGGTTGCACGTGTGACTCACGAGTGAACACGTGCACTCACCAACTGGACGATTGACGTGTTGCTCGGAGGAGCTCAGGTTGCGTCGGCCGTGGTTGCTTCGATTGCGTCCGGCGCGGTCTTCTGGGTGTGCCCGACCTGGACCTTGCGCGGCTTGGCTTGCTCGGCGACCGGGATGCGGACCGTCAGCACACCGTCGTGCAGGTCGGCTTCGAGCGCCTGCAGATCGAGCCCGTCACCGAGTTGGATCTGGCGTCGGAAGTTGCCGCGGTAACGCTCGGCGAAGTACGGCTGGTCGCCGTCTTGGCGCTGCCAGTTGCGTTCGGCCGAGATGGTGAGGAGGTTGCGTTCGATGGTGATGTCGAGGCTGTCGGCCTTCACGCCGGGCAGGTCGATGTGGACCCACACGTCGCTGCCACGACGAAACGCATCCATGGGCATGACACCGGCGGTTCCTGCGGTGTTGGTCTGGCGGCCGGCGAAACGACTGAAGAGCGTGTCGAGGTCGCGGAACGGGTCGGTCTGGATCAGCATGTCGTGCACTCCTTCTTGTGGCGAGTTGGTCGTTCCGGTGGAACGCTCAACATAATACCTGTGGTTATGTTGACTGTCAACACTCTCGCCAACAGTCATTATGTTGACATCACTGTGCTGTTCTTGGCACCATGTGCCGCATGGCAGTGCGCAGAGTCACTCCGACCTCAGCGGTGTCGGCGAGACTCGTCGACACCTGGCTGGCAGGCCACGCGTCGGCCAACACGCGGTCTGCGTACCGAACCGATCTGGCCATGTTCGGCCGTTGGTGTGCTCAGCATCACTCGGTCCCGCTGGCGGCGGACACCGCCACGCTGGCAGCGTTCGGGCTCGCTCGTCAGGCGGCCGGGGATAGTGATGCGACCATGCGCCGACGGTGGTCGTCGCTGTCGTCGTTCTTTCAATACGCCGTGCACACCGGCAACGCTGCGAGCAACCCGGTCGACGGCGTCGACCGGCCGGTGGAGCTGTCCGGGAATCCCTCGCGGACAACGCTGTTGTCGGCGGATGCGGTCGACGCCTGTCTGGCGATGGCGGCATTGCTCGATCCGCGCCTCGAGGCGCTCGTGGCGATGCTGGTGCGAGATGGCATCAAGCTCGGCGAAGCGCTCGCGATCGACGTCGACGACATCAGCGGGCGGCCGCCACGCACGTCGGTGACGATCCGCCGCAACGGCAAGACACGGCGCGTCACCCTCGACGAATCGACCGCCCGCGCGTTGCGCCGCTGTGCCGGACGACGAACCGACCAACCACTGTTCATCAGCGACCACCGTGCCCGCACCCGCACACCACAACGACTCAGCAGGTTCGGCGCCGATCACCTGCTTCGCCAGCTCCGCTACGACAACGACGAACGCGTGACAGCGAACGAGCTCCGCCGCTTCTACATCACCTCGCAGCACCAGAGCGGAGCCGCCCTGGACGACCTACGCGACGACGCCGGGCTCTCCGACACGCGCGGCATCACCCGCTTCGTCGCCAAGCACCAGCCGAGCCGCGCCTCATCGGCGACGCCCACTGCTGCCGCAACACCGATCGAGCCACCAGCGAACAACGTCCGTTCGAACCCACGCCGAAGGAGGACGCCCACATGACCATCTGCCTCGCTCACGCCACACCTCGGCAACACGCCAACGACCAACGCACCCACCGTGGCGCGTTGACGCCAGTCGGCCAATCGGCCCGAGCGATCGGGTCGAAGAGGCTGCTGCGCGTGCTGACTGGCGCCGACAGCCTTCGGCCACCACATCATCCACGCCGGCGCCGACCGCGTCGCAGCTGACGCTCAGACGCTATGGACTCGCCACAAGCGCGCTCCACAGCCGGCAGCGGGAGACTCTTCGACGGCGACGCGATCACCCGCTCCGACATCGCCACCATTGAGCGCGCCCGCCGCGGCTGACCCGGGTGACGCAGCAGGTCAGACGATGGCCGGGGCCAGCGCCCTCCACTGCTCGATGGGGAACTCGGCGGGGTGCGCCGTGAGCACCTGCACGCACACGTGGTCGGCGCCGGCGTCGCGGTGGGCTTGGATGCGGCGAGCGATGGCGGCTTCGTCGCCCCACACCACCAGCGCGTCGACGAGGCGGTCGCTGCCACCGTTCGCGATGTCGTCGTCGGTGAAGCCCTGACGCTTCCAGTTGTTGGCGTAGTTCGGCAGCCCGAGGTAGCTCGTCAGGTGCAACCGAGCGATGGATCGTGCAGTGGACGGGTCGGTCTCCAGCACGACGCCCTGCTCGCTCGCCACCAGGCCGGTACCGATGCCCTGCCGAGCTGCCGCGGTGAGCTCAGGCGTGACCAGGTATGGGTGCGTGCCGGCAGTGCGTGAGGCGGCCAGTTCGAGCATGCGCGGCCCCAGTGCCGCGAGCATCCGATCGCCGGAGGCCAGCGGCGTGGAGGCCGCGTCGAGGCCATCGAGGTACTCCGTCATGTGCGCCACCGGCTTCTGGTAGGCGCCGGGCTCCTTCACGTGATCGATGAGCGGTTGGTGGCTGATGCCGAGGCCGCACATGAAGCGAGGGCCGTGCTCGCCGACGAGGCGCGCGTGTTCGGTGGCCGCCTGCTCGGGCGTGTGCATCCACACGTTCAAGATGCCGGTGGCGATGGTGACCGTGGACGTGGCGCCCAGCAGGTTGCCCAGCGCTGTGAACAGGTTGCCCCCCACATCGGGGATCCACAGCGTGTGGTAGCCGAGTTGCTCGAGTTCGGCGGCATGTCGGGCCGCCTCGGTCTGATCGCCGTAGCGGAGCTGCCCGCTCCAGATGCCAGTGGTGCCGAGGGGGGTGGTCATTGGGACAGCCTGCCACCCGTGAGCCCGACGTCTCCGACGGAGCATCGGACATCCGACCATCGCAGACGTCCGGGCAGCGGCGCCGCCGAGGTGTCGTAGCATTCGTTCGCTGGCCACGAACGGAGAGTTGGGGAACCATGAACGACATCACTGTCGCGATGTTTGCTGTCGCGAATCAGGACGCAGCCATCGCCTTCTACACGCAGAAGCTCGGGTTCGAACTGCGCGCCGACACCCGGTTCGGACCAAACGGCGAGTACCGGTGGGTCGAAGTCGCCCCGGCCGGATCGCACGCCCGCCTGGCTCTCAACGAGCCCATGGGCGGCGCGCCCGGCGGTGGCAGCATCGGCGTCGAGACGCCCGACGTGATCGCCGAGCACCGCCGACTCAGTGCGATCGGTGACCTCGATCTCGATCCCGAACCGATGCAGACTCCTGGCGCTCCGCTGTTGTTCATGATGCGCGACCCAGATGGCAACCACATCGCTGTCGTCCAGTCGCCCGATTCGACGTCCTGAGGTGCCACCGATGTCCCCGAAGAACACCATCTGTCTGTGGTTCGACCGTGAGGCCGTCGATGCCGCCCGGTTCTACGCCGACACCTTCCCCGACAGCTCGGTCGGTGCCATCGCGACGGCACCGAGCGACTTCCCCGACGGCAAGGAGGGCGACGTGCTCACCGTGGAGTTCACGGTGGTCGGCGTCCCGTGCCTTGGGCTCAACGGCGGCACCGCCTTCCAGCAGAGCGAGGCGTTCTCGTTCCAGATCGCCACCGACGATCAAGACGAGACCGACCGGCTCTGGAACGCGATCGTCAGCAACGGCGGCCAGGAGAGCGCCTGCGGCTGGTGCAAGGACAAGTGGGGCGTGTCGTGGCAGATCACGCCGCGCGCGCTGAGCGAGGCCATGGCCGACCCTGACCCCGCCGTGTCCAAGCGAGTGTTCGAGGCCATGATGACGATGGGCAAGATCGACATCGCCGCCATCGAGCGTGCTCGACGCGGCTGACAATCGAACGTCGTCGGGCGCAGCCGGCGGGTTCAGCCTCCCGCTGCAATCACCGGAGCCGGCGTCCTACTGGAAGCGTGCGGGCATGTCACCCCGCGAGAGGGAGGGGCGTGCGGCGCGTGTCGGTGGGCGGGTCGTTGGCCAGCATCGCCCAGGGTGCCATGGTGGCGATCGCCGAGCATCTGCTCGCCCACGGCACGCTCGACCCCGAGGCGACCTTCCTCGACGGGGACCTCAAGCGACGGGCGTTCACCAGCGACTGAATCTGCGAGCGTTCGGCCATGGAGATCGGGCTGACCGATGTCACCCTGGCACTTGGACCATATAATTCGCGGCAAATTGGACCTTTAGTTGGTCCAGTCGAGGGAGCACCCTGGCAGCCATGACCTCATCGCCGACCAACGAAACCGTGCTGGACACTGCTGGGCTCGACTGGATCCCACTCGAGACCGGTCAGGCCTTCAAGCCCATCTCGATGCCCGACGAAGGGCCACGCCAGCTCCTCCTGCGGGTTCAACCCGGCACTGTGGTGGGGCTGCACCGGCACCACGGCGACGTGCACAGCTTCACGATCTCAGGGGCCAGGGTGCTCCTCGACCCCGCAGGGCACGTCGATGTGCGGGCCGGAGCATACGTCTACGAGCCGGCCGGCACAGTGGACTCGTGGATGGCGGTCGGCGACGAACCCTGTGTCGTTCACATCTCGATCGACGGTCCGATGGACACTCTCGACCCAGAGGGTGACGTGACCTCATCGACGGGAACGCCCGAATTGCGGCGCATCTACCTCGAGTGGTGCGCTGCAAGCGGCGTCACGCCGGCACCGATGCTGGTTGGTGTGCGATGAGCCACATCCCGGTGGTCGACGTGTTCGTCGACCGGTCTGCCCATTCGCATGGATCACCTCCCGTTGGTTCGTCGAGCTGCAGCGCTCACGCAACGTGCCGCTCTCGTTCGAATAGGTGACCACTATGCGACCGATATGCACGAACTGCGGCACCCAGTGGGCAGACCGACCGCAGCCACCCGACCACTGTCCAATCTGCACCGACGACCGCCAGTACGTGGCCCCGACCGGCCAGGCCTGGACCACGCACGAGGTGCTTGCGACGACGCACCGCGTGCGGACCGAGCGGGACGGCGACCTGCTCGGCATCGGCATCACGCCGACGTTCGCGATCCCTCAGCGCGCACTTCATCTGCGCACCGACGTCGGCAACGTGCTGTGGGACTGCACCAGCCTCGTCACGCCTGAGACCGTGGAGGCACTCGAAGCGTACGGTGGCATCGATCTCATCGCGATCTCGCACCCGCACTTCTACTCGGCGATGGTCGAGTGGTCGGACGCCTTCGGTGGCGTGCCGATCCTGCTCCACGCCGCAGACGCTGAGTGGATCCAGCGGCCGTCGCCGAACATCCTCCACTGGGACGGCAGCGAGCACCGCCTGTCCCCGACAGTGTGCCTCCACCGCTGCGCCGGCCACTTCCCGGGCAGCACTCTCCTGCACTGGACCGCCGCGCCGAGCGGCCGCAACGTGATCCTCGCCGGTGACACACTGCACGTGACTGCCGATCGCCGCCACCTCACCTTCATGTACTCCGTGCCGAACTACGTTCCCGCCCACCCCGACCACGTCGAACGCACGCGGGCGCAGCTCGCCGACCTGGCGATCGACGACATCTACGGCTTCACGTGGGGCCTCGACATCATCGGTGGCGGACGGGCCGCACTCGACGCCTCCATCGATCGCTACCTCGCCGCGGTCGGCCGCTGAACAGTGATGGATCTGTTCATCGACCCGACGCAGCCGCGAGCCATCACCCGCTCGCTCTACGACCAGATCCGCGCCGCCATCGCCTCCGGCCGCATCAGCGCCGGCGAACAGATGCCGCCCTCGCGCCAACTCGCCCAGGAGCTCGGCGTCGCCCGCCAGACGATCGCCACCGTCTACGGACGACTCACTGCTGAGGGCCACGTGATCGGCCGCGGCGCGGCCGGCACCTTCGTCGCGCCCACGGCGGACGCCCACCGACCGGCACGAGCTGACCGAACCCGCTCCTCCGCACTCGCACCGCGACCCGGCCTCCCTGAGACGGCCGACCCCGAGTTCCAACCAACCGGGCTCGACCTCCGGTCCGGCACACCCGACCTCGCACTCTTCCCGCACGTGGCGTGGCGTCGCGCAGTACTCGCCGCAGCACACCAGCCGCCATCCGGATACGGGGCCTACGCCGGCCTGCCCGAACTCCGCCGAACCCTCGCACGCCTGGCTTCCCGCACGAGAGGTGTGGTGGCCGACCCGGATCAGATCGTCGTCACGGCGGGTGCGCAGTCTGCAATCGATCTCACGATCCGCCTGCTCACAGTCCCGGGAGACACAGTCGCTGTCGAGGAGCCCGGCTATCTGCCGGTGCGACGTCTCATCGAGTCGCTTGACCGACGTGTTGCGCTGGTACCCGTGGACGCCGACGGCATGCAGCCCGAGCACGTCCCGGCTCGCGCCCGCCTCATCTACACCACGCCGTCGCATCAATCACCCACGGGCGCGACCCTCACCATCGCCCGACGTCGAGCGCTGCTCTCGTACGCGGACCGCCACCATCAGGCGATCATCGAAGACGACTACGACTCCGAGTACCGCCACACAGACCGGCCGCTCGAGCCGCTTCATCTGCTCGACACCACGGGTCGCGTCGTGTATGTCGCGACGTTCTCGAAGACCCTCGCACCGTCGCTCAGGCTCGGGTACGCGGTGTTCCCAGTCGAGCTGGCCCGCCACGCCGCAGCACTCCGCGCCGCAAGCGACGTCCAGCCGCCCGAACTGCTGCAGCGAGCAATCCACCACCTCATCACCACCGGCGACCTCGACCGTCACCTGCGACGGAGCCGCAAGATCTACGCCAAACGTCACCAACTGGTCGCCGACTGGGTAGCGCGCATGAGCACGGCCGGTCACCTCACGCCCTGCGCCACAGACCACGCCGGCCTGCACCTCACCGTCCGCCTTCACAACATCACCGAGGAGGAACTCGCAGCCCGCCTCGAGCCACACGGCATCCGTCTCGGCAGCTACCGCGACACGTGGGCGAAGACACCCGACCACGACGGCGCCGTCATCGGTTTCGGCAACGCCGACAGCTCCGACCTCGAAGCCGCTCTCTCGCGAGTCGAACACGCACTCGCATCGCCGCCGCCTCGCCCCCGAGTTCGACCGTGACTTCCCTCGACCGTTCACGCTGACGGGCAGCGCCCTCGCTGACGGGCCCGGCTATCCGTGCGCCAGCTTGTGTCTGTCATTCATCGGACCGCGTCCGGCGAGGACCACACGACAGTGTTCGCGATGCTCGAGGAACGCCGCGCGAACCTTGCTGCACAACAGGTTCGCGTGACCAACCAGCTGCACGCGGTGTTGCGGGATCTGGTTCCTGGAGGAGCCGCGTTGGCGATACAGCGAAGTCGGCGTCGGCGATGCTGGGCGTAGCCCGACTCACATCACCGTGCTTCTCGGGCGTGGCGGTGCCGTAGATGCAGGCACTCAGGGAGTCGGCGGAACAGTTGCTGCGTCGGCCGGGATCGCGGATTGCAGAGGCCGAGTGGCTGACGCGAGGCCTGCGCCGAGGGCGAGGACTGCGGCGGTGATGGTGAGGGCGCGGAGCACGCCGGTGTGGTTGCCGACCGTGCCGATGAGCGATGGTCCGGCGAGGAACGCGGCATAGCCAATCGTGGCGACAGTGCTGACGCGGCCGGCTGATCGTGCGGGATCGTCGGCGGCTGCGCTGATGCCGGTGGGGAACCCGAGGGCAGAGCCGAGGCCCCACAGCAGAACTCCGACGATCGCGGTCGCGAGGCTGGGCCCGTGGACGACGATGACGACGCCGACGAGGGCGCACAGCGCGCTGGCGCGGAGCACGGTGACGCGTCCGTAGCGGTCGAGAACGCGGGGACCGAACCAACGGCCGGTAGTCATCGCGACGACGAATGCCACGTACGCGAAGGAGCCCAGCGCGGCGCTGGCGCCGTAGCCGTCGATCGCCGCGACGCCGAGCCAGTCGTTGCCGGTGCCTTCGGAGAAGGCCATGCACAGTACGAACAGGCCGATCAGCAGAGTGCGTCGTTCCGTCCAGGCGTGCCACGGGTCATGTTGTTCGGCGTCTCGATCTTCGTCTGCGGTGCCCGCAGGGAGAAAGCCGCGAACTTGCCACGGAACACCGGTTCCGATCAGGGTGGCGACGGTCAGCAGGTGCCAGATCGGGTCGACGTGCAGTGCGTTCATGGCCACACCGCCGAGGGCGCCGATGACGGTGCCGATGCTGAACGCTGCGTGGAAGCGGGCCATGATCGAGCGCCCGATGCCCTGTTCGACGGCCGCTCCTTCGACGTTCTGGGCGACGTCCCATTGGCCGGCACCGAATCCGGCGATGAACAACCCGATCGCGACCATCGGCGTGCCGACTCGGGTACCGATGGCGACGATCGCAAGGCCGATCGCCCACGTCACCGACATCGCCATCGCTGTCCGCGCCGAGCCGAATCGGTACACGACGGAACCGGCGAGAGGGAGCGAGACGAGAGAGCCGATCGCGGCCACCAACAACAGCAGGCCGAGGGGGCCAGGACGGAGGTGTAGCGCGTCGCGGATCTGAGGGACGCGCGACAGCATCGATGCCGTGCCAGCGCCGTTGAGGAGGAAGCTGGCGTATACGGCGCGCATCGCGCGCTGGTTCGCGGGGCCTGCGCTCACTCCAGCGAGGCGGGGGCGACAGGACGCCCGTCGGTGAGCACAGGGAACTGCCGCCGTGGGTCGTTCGCGGGTGCCGGATCGGGGGGCGGTCCTTGCGCAGGGTCGCCGCGGAACACCTGCGCACCATCGGGTGCGTATTGGAGGATGTAGGCCATGCGCACGGCATCGGTGGTGTTCGGCCCGGTGAGATGTGGCGACAGCGACGAGAACACCACGATGCCACCCTTGCCGACAGGCGCGGCAACGGCGTCTGGATGATCCTCGAAGATCTCCCACCCGAGCGGGTCCACGTAGTGGTGCTGCAAGGTGCCCAGGCGATGAAGCCCTGGCACCACGTGCGGGCATCCGTTGTCGACGGTGGCATCGGTGAGCGCCACCCAGCAGGTGAGGTACTGCTGGGGGGCGACGAAGGTGTAGCCGTTGTCCTGGTGCCAGGGGAAACGTCGAGGTTTCTCGGGCTTCTTGTAGACGGCCTGGTCGTGATAGAGCCGGACGTCGGGGCCGATGAGGTCGTGGCACAGGTCGGCGAACACCGGATGGGCCGCGAAGGAGCGGGCGGCCGGGCTCGTTTGCACCAGGAAGAGGCTGAACGTGATGGCCCCCTGCTCGGCGATGGAGAGGCGGCCTCCCTCCATCTGGCCGAGGAACTCGTCGGTTCGGCCCTCCAGCTCGTCGGTCGCGGCAAGGACGGGTGCGAGTTCTTCATCGCTGAACATGTCGTCGAGCACGATGAAGCCGTCACGGTTGAACTGGTCGGCTTGCCGCTGCGTGATGCGGCGGAACGGGCCCGTGCGATCCACCCAGGTGAACCCGGTGTTCCACGGGTGTCGCTCGACAGCGGGGGCCTGCGTCATGGGAGAAGAGTAGGCCGCGCGTGACGGTGGGTCAGCCGAGACCCACCGGAACGCTGTACCGGGTGCCCCTCGCCGAGCCGCCTCCCGCGATGTCGATGTCAGTGCAGCGTGGCGAGCAGCTCGTCCAGTTGAGCGAACGTCTCCGGCATCGCTTCCTCTGCGCCGCCCGCTGCATCGAGCGCTTCCTTCGAGGGATACACCTCGCTGACGACGACCAGCGTGCGGTCGTCCTGTTCCTCGAACGTCACGGTGGTGACCGAGCTGTTCTCGTCGGCCTCCTCGTTCGTCCACACGATGCGCTCGGGCGGCATGACGTCGATGTACCGGCCGAAGAAGTCCATGCCCTCGCCGAAGTTGAGCCGGTAGGTGCCCCCGGTGCGCACGTCCATCTCGCAGTCGTGCAGCGTCATGCCCATCGACTTCGGCACCCACCACTTCCGGAACAGCTCGGGAGTCGACCAGGCCTCGAACACGATGCGCGCCGGCGCATCGAACCAGCGCGTGACGACGACCTCGCGGTCGGATCGCCGTTCCACCGTCGTGCCGTTCGCGCCCACGGCCTCAGTCTTGTTGCTTGCGTCCATCTCGCTGCTCCTTCTGTTTCAACGCTTCGATGACCTTGTCCAGCTCGCTGAACCGCTCGTCCCAGAGCTGGTGGTAGTTGTCGATCCACGCCGTCACCTCGTCGAGCCGGCGCGTGCCGATGCGGCAGTGACGCACCCGGCCGACCTTCTCCGTGGTGACGAGCCCCGCGTCCTCGAGGACGCCGACGTGCTTCCTCATGCCGGTGAGGGTCATGTGGAACTGCTCGGCGAGATCCGTGATCGAGGACTCGCCGCGACCCAGCTGCTCCAGCACGCCGCGACGGGTGCCGTCCGCCAGCGCAGCGAACGAGGCGTCGAGATGAGCGGTCGCATACTGAACCATATGGTTCAGTATTAGAGCACGAGTTCGGCAGCGGCGCAAGTGGACCTACGGGGCCCGTTCATCTGGTGCTGATCCTGACCCGGCACGTGCGTTGGTTCTTGTCGCTCGTCGCTGACGAAGTAGGGACGTGAGCACGTCGAAGTTCAGCCGAAGCGGTAGCGGAGTTGGTCGCCGCTCTCGTCCACCGCGGCGTCGCCCGTGAGCCGCAGGTGTTCGAGGTGGGCGTAGGTCTCGCTCTCGGCCATCGCGCCCCATGACCGCTCCTGGAACAGCACCTCCATGAACTCGTGCACCGTGCCGCTACCGATCTCGCCGCTGGCAGTGCGCAGCTTGTCGAGACGCTCGTGGTGGTGGCGCTTGATCGCCTCGGCCCGACCCGCGAGGTCGCCGAACTCGAGGCCGTGCGCAGGCAGCACCACCCGCACACCGTCGAAGGACTTCATCAGATCGAGGCTGTCGAAGAAGTCCTTCAGCGGATCGACCGTGGTACCCAACCCGGAGATGTGCGGGGTGATGGTGGGCAGTACGTGGTCGCCGCTGATCATCACTCCCCCGGCCGGGTCGTAGAGACAGAGGTGATCGATCGTGTGACCAGGGGTGTGGACAGCCACCCACTCGCGACCACCGAGCTCGATCACCTGGGCGTCCTCCACCCGACGCGTGGGGGTCGGCGTGGGGACGAAGCGACCCGCCGCCTTGCGCATCGCCCAGTAGCGCAACCGACGAGCGCGTGGCATCGAGTACGGATCGCCGCCCCATGGGGTCTGCTTCGCGAACGGCCCGCGCCGCAGGTCCTGGCCGTGCAACGACTCGATCTGAGCCTTCACCGGCCCCTCGATCACTTCCAGCTCGTCGGCGCTCTCTTGATCCTCGGCCTCCGGGTCGAGGAAGGTGCGGAACGCCTGGTGCGTGATCACCTCGGCCCCGAAGCGCTTGCGGAACTGGCCGGCCTGCCCGAAGTGATCCGGGTGGGAATGGGTGATCACCACCGAGTGCACGCGTTCGATCGCGAGACCACCGGCCTTCATGATTCGCTGCAGCTCACGCCACGTCTTCGGGCCGGGCAGCCCCGGGTCGACGAGCGTGATCCCGCGAGCGTCCTCCATCGCGTAGCAGTTCACGTGGCCCAGGCCCGGCAGCGAGATGGGCAGCTGCAGTCGCAGGATCCCCGGCGCAACCTCCTCGACACCCTCTCGCGGCGGCTGCCGTTCTTCACGAACTGGCTTCGGCGCGGCATGGTCGTGGTCAGTCACATCCGAAGTCGTAGCGGAGAGGGGCGCCGCAGCCGAAGTCGCACGGCCCGATCGCCCACCGGTGGCAGCGTGAAACTGACGGGGCCAGGATCTGAACCTGTGACTCTCGAGTCATGAGGCCGCCGGTCATCGTCCGCACCGGTCGGCGCTTGGCGGCGTTCGTCCTGTTCAGGCAGCGCGGCCGAGATGGATCATCGCAGGACGGGCCTCGGCCTGGTGCGTACCGGAGTGACGGCCAGTCACGGTGTCGACCGTCAGCGCAATGTCCGCGGGCCGATCAGGCTGCCGAACGCCACCACGAGCGCCACGTTCACCGCGACGGCCAGGGCAGCGATGTTGCCGATGTGGGCGATCGGCCAGGCGACAGCTGCAAGGAACACGAGCACCGCGTGCCGACGGTGGTCGAGCCGATCGAGTGCGAACGCCACGAGAGCGAGCGACAGCGGGAAGAACAGTCCAAGTGGCTTGATCAGGTTCGCTGCGCCGGAGCGGTCGACAAGTCGCACGTCGCCGAACGACGCGTGGATGGTCTCGAAGCCGTACGCGACGTTGCCGGCGAGGCCGATGAGCCCGCAGAGCACGATGGCGGCGGCGAGCCAGGACTCAGCCTGCAGCCAGGCGGCCACGCGGAGCGCCACGAGGCCGTACGCGATCGCACCGAGCACGTGCAGCACGCCTGCGGTCGAGTCGTCCCACCCGCTCGCGGCGTACGTCGCGTCGGCCGCGAGGTACAGCAACGGGGCCGCGAGCAACGACCAGGTGAGCAGTCCGTCGGTCGGGCCTGCGGCGGCACGGGTCGTCGGAGTGTGTTGGCTGGTGGCGGTCATCTCGGTTCCCTTCACGACGGAGGCGTGCCCCACGTTGTGCCGTTCGAGCCACCGCCGCCACAGGGAGAGCCCTGAGAATGGCAGAATCAGGGAAAACCCGGGGTTCCGGGCGTGCGTCGAGGGTGCCATCATGGCGATCGTGTCCGAACCTGTTCAACGCGTTCGAGCATTTCGCAATGCCGTTCCATTGGCGGTGCTCAGCGCAGCGGTGGTGCTGGTCGTGTTCGGGCTCGCCCGCGGGATGTGGGTGTCGAACCTCCACAACGGTCTGCTGGCCCTCGCGTTCAGCGCTGTCGGCGCGCACCTCGTGGTTCATCAGCCCAGTCATCGGCTCGGGCACCTGTTCCTGCTGACGGGGATCGCGGAGGCCGTCATGTTCTGGGGGCGCCAGGTTGGCCACTCGCCGAGCAGTGCAGTGGATCGGTGGTGGGGTTGGCTCGGTGTGTGGCCGATCGCCCTCACGTTGGCCCTCGTGACGTTGTCGGTGATCTGCTTCCCGGACGGTCAGCTGCCATCACCTCGTTGGCGCGCCGTCGTCGTGGCGATGGGGGTCGTCACCGTGGTGTGCGCAGGCATGTCGGCCGCGTGGCCCGTCGAGTACGAGTCGGCTGGTGTCGTCGCGACGCACCCGTTCGCTGCTCGCACGCCGGAAGCGATCGAAACGCTGTGGTCGGCGATCGCGCACCCTGCGTACGTGGGGTTCCAGCTCCTCTGGGTCGTTGCAGTCGTGGTCCGGTGGCGTCGCGCGACCGGCACGACCAGGATCCAGCTCGGCGTGCTCGCAGGCGCCGCCGGTATCTCCGTCGCGGCACTCCTGACGGGCCTGGCGGTGTGGCAGACACCGGTACCGGGCGTGCTGAGCGCCGCCCTGCTCCCGGTCGCCGCAGGTTGGGCGGTGGCGCAGGGGCGGCACCTCAACGCCTACGCGGCGCTGAGCTGGCTGTCGCGCGCCGGCACCTCCAGCGAGGATCTCGCCACCGGCCTCACGCGCGCCGTGGCCGAGGCACTCAGCGCCCGTTCAGCGATCCTGTGGGTGGGCGACGACACGCTCCACGCCGTCGGCGTGTGGCCCGAGATCGGCCAGCAGATTGATGCGACGTCACTGGGTCGTCTGCTCCTCGACCCCGATCGCCTCGCCGCCGCCGTGACCGACGAAGGACGCGTCGTCGGAGCACTCGACGTCGCTCGTCCCGCCGGCGGCCGGTTGTCGGTCACCGAACAACGGGTGTTCGACGATCTGGTCGCCCAAGCCCGATTCGTCATCGCCCACCTGGGTATAGCCGGGCAGATGACCGCCGCCGCTGAGGCCGATCGCGGGCGGCGTCTGGCTGCGCTCACTCCTCGCGAGAACGAGGTGCTCGAACTCATCGCGCGAGGCCTGTCCAACGCGGCCATCTGCCGAGAGCTCCATCTCAGCATCAAGACAGTCGAGCCAGTGGTCAGCTCGATCTTCGCGAAGTTGGGCCTGCATGCGGACAGCACGCTGAACCGCAGAGTGCTCGCGGTCGTTGTCTATCTCCGCGACTGACCTCGCTGCCCGAGCAGCACACCGTGGTGATCTGAGCCTTCACCGGGCCCTCGATCACTTCCAGTTCGTCGGCGCTCTCCTGATCCTCGGCGTCCGGGTCGAGGAAGGTGCGGAACGCCTGGTGCGTGATCACCTCGGCCCCGAAGCGCTTGCGGAACTGGCC
>ERZ1026792.481-NODE-481-length-33222-cov-6.089983_pt1 | contig 33222 bp, 33 predicted proteins | sample MGYA00520884_ERZ1026792 | MGnify/ENA primary metagenome ERZ1026792 (study PRJEB33270, sample SAMEA104284473) | anaerobic digester metagenome | biome: Anaerobic digester microbiome; feature: mesophilic sludge digester; material: Anaerobic digester biomass | place... | reverse complement strand
CAGTCTTACGGTTAGATGCAACGCGATTGATAGCCCTGATTGCCAGATTGGCAGAAAGACCAAACTTAGCTCGAACATCTTGGTATACAATGCCCTGAATACGGACCTTATTTCTGAGCTTAGCAGGTGTATTCTGGTTTATCCAATTGCAGGCATCCGCAAAGGCTTTCAGAGTATCCTCCATCTCTTCGGCCTGGGAGTCTGTTGGACTTAACTTGCATTGGACGGTTAACATCTGCTCAGTCATCAGTAGGCTGTATAGTCACTGAGTGATATATAGGTTTTGGTGGGCTACTTACGGCTTTCCTCCCCGCCCTGAAGAGCGGGGCTTCCAGCCTGTGTTTATGTGAGGTCCGGCAGAGGTTGTAGCCTCTGTGTCTCCACATGAAAAAATCTTAAGGCATGCTGGTTTTCATGCTTTGGAATGGAGAGGAACCCAAAAAGGGGGTGCAGAATTGCTTATTAATCTCTGCATCATGGGCAACTTCTTGTCACAATCGTCTATATCTATAGAGTTGCTAATGGAAGTGGACGATCCGGGAGCACTGCTCCTTGCCTCCTGCATCCTCGGATCACCCCCTCCTCCCTCACCTTTTCTTTTTCATCTGACCGACGTTCCCGTTCCCGCGTTCAGTCCTTCAATCCGTCGGTTGTCACCGAGAAGACCGCTTCCCCATCAGGCAGGTTGGGCGAATCCACCAGGCGAGCGATGCGTTTCTCCCCTTTGGATTTTCGCAGGTAGAGCCGGAAGGTGGAGGTATGGCCCAGGACATGCCCTCCCACCGGTTTAGTCGGATCTCCGAAGAAGGTGTCCGGCTTGGACATGACCTGATTGGTCACCAGGATCAGGGCGTTGTTCAGGTCTCCAAAGCGCATCAGGTCGTGAAGATGCTTGTTGAGCTTCTGCTGGCGGTCGGCCAGGGTCCCCCGCCCCACATACTCTGCCCGGAAATGGGCAGTCACCGAGTCCACGATGAGCAGCCGGACCGGCCTCTCAGAATCTTTGACCTTCTCCGCCAGGTCCATGGCGCTCTCCGCCAGCAGGATCTGGTGATTGGAGTTGAAGGCCCTGGCCACGTTGATGTTCTTTAAGAAATCCTCAGTCTCCCAGATCCGGCCGTCGGGTGCAGGCGGCAGCCCCTTGACCATCTGGTCGATGCGCTCCGGCCGGAATGTGTTCTCAGTATCGATTATGATGACGGAGCCATTCAGCCCGCCCATCTCCACCGGCAGCTGGATATTCACTGCCAGCTGGTGGGCGACCTGGGTCTTGCCGCATCCGAACTCTCCGTAGAGCTCCACAATGGCCTGAGTCTCCATACCTCCGCCCAGCAGCTCATCGAAGCTCTTGCAGCTTGTAGTGACCTTACCCACCTGCTTTCTTCTCTCCAGGATGCGGTCACCGGTCTCAAAGCCGCCTACGTCTGCCGCTTCCCGTGCCCCGGCTATGATCTTGGCGGCAGTGGCCTCACCAACCTCCGCTGCGCTCACCAGCTCTCCAGGAGAGGCAACGGCAATGGCCTCAATTGAGTTGAATCCCGCCTCGCGCAGCTTTTCGGCAGTGGCCGGACCCACGCCCGGCAGGTCTTCCAGTAGTTTTATTGCCATCTTCACAGTTCCTCTGGTAGGTGTTCTCATAACTCACATAACTTCCTTACTCAGGCGGGGCGAAAGTAATCCTGGTGCGCCATCCGCAGGAGAGTTCCAATCCCTCATTCCAGCCGCTCTTGACCTGCGCATCGATAATCTCCGCCCTGTATCCAAGATCAACCTCAAGCAATCGATCGACATGCTCACCCCATAGAGCTGCCCGGATCCGGCCGGATTCATCAGAGATGTAGATATTTGCCACCCGGCCCACTCTGCCATCATCCCTCTGAAACTCCCGCACCTCCCCCAGGCCGGAGACAAAGCCGGAAACGCTAGAGAGCATTCCCTCTTTCAGCTCCGCTATTGGGGTCATCCTCTCTGAGAAGTCCAGCTTTTTAGTGCTCTTGCGAATAGCGGTGCTCCCACCGGTCTGGATCTCCAAGAGGCCGTACCTCTCCCGGACTGAGCCGCCGACGATCTCAAGCGTCTCCCCCTTAAGAAGAGGCATCTGGGCCTGCTCATCCCAGAGGGTGAGCCGGACCTTGCCGGTCTCATCTCCCAGCGTCACCCCTCGAACCTGGCCCTTGCCCCCATCTCGGCGCTCAAACTCCCTCATCTCTCCCGGATCCACAACCGCCGCCAGAAGGTTGACATCGCTCATGTCCCTCTTCAGCTCTCCAATCTTGTAAGGCGCGACGCGTGGATGAATATCCTGATCTATCTCCTCGAACCCGCCACCGCGGCCAAGGCTGACCTCAGTCCCCGCAAATCCCTCTTTGGCCAGTCCCCTCACCTTGAGGCACTGGTCCACAGCGAGGTCCCCTGACTTGATTAGCTCTGCTGTCTCGTCCCAGAGGGCGACACGCACCGACCCGGTCTCGTCCGCCAGGGTGATGTTTGCCACCCTGCCAAGAGATCCGTCTGATCGCTGAAACTCCCGCACAGGAGATACGGCGATCACCCTGCCGGTGAATGTGACGTTCCCCATCTCAGGCCGGATGCTCCCGATCTTGGTCAGAAGATCAGGGCTGCCCAGGTCCCTGGCCACCAGCATGGCCGCGGTCCGGGAGTCGCATAAGCCGGCCATAAGGGCCACCTTCTCTTTCACCCTCTCCTCGAATTCTTCAGGTGATATGCTGTCTGCAACCTGACGGTAAATCTCCTCCAGCTCTGAATCCATCAACGATCATCCATGAATGGCATAACGCTCCTGCGTACTTCTCAGGTAGGGGGCATTGCATCGGGAGAGGAAGGCATTAGAGACTTCAATGGGATCTCCGTCTGCAACCAGCGCGCCGTTCTCCATCAGTATGGCCCGGTGAGATACCTCTTTGACGAAATCCACATGATGACTCACCAGGATAATGGTCGTACCAAACTCCGAGTTGATCTTCTTTATGGCATTGGAGACCTCCCGCAATGTGATGGGATCGATATCTCCAAACGGCTCGTCCAGAATCATAACCTCTGGCTGGGCGGCAAGGAGAATGGCCAGGGAGGCTCTCACCAGCTCCCCGCCGGATAGCTGCCTGGGAAGCTTCCACATGACACTTCTGTCCAAATCCAGCAGGTCGAATATGGGCTCAGCGAACTTCTGGGCCTCAGTGTTTGGAAAGCGGGGGAATAGATCTTTGAATATATCCCTCGTCAGCCCCAGAGACTCCAGAGCGGACTTTGCATCCTCTTCAGACATATCCGCCATGGCATAGATGATATCCAACACCTTTTCGCTTATGCCCATCTCCTCGGCTACGGAACGGGCATATCCAATCACATCGGTGCTCTTGATGCCCATCTGATATGCGATCTGATCGATGATGGTCTCCCCGGCATAAAGGGCGAACTCCTGGTACATGACACCCAAAGTTCGACGCACATTCATCCTATGGGGTGAATAGGTGAGCATATCCACCCATTCATCGCCATAGCGGTAATAGACCGCTCCAGCATCCGGCATTCTGACTCCTTGCATGATCTTGAGAAGGGTGGTCTTTCCTCCGCCGCTGTTGCCTATGAAAGAGGTGATCTCCCCTTTGTTGATGTCGAAATTGAGATTCTCTATCCTGAGGACGTCTAAAACCTCTCCCTTGCAGACCTGGCAGCTCCTCTTGGACAGGTCTCTCACCTTGATCAATGGTCCCAGGTTTCTTCTTGGCGCCAAAGGCTCGGGCTTTCCAATTCCCGCCATGAACCTGTTCAGGATCTCTCGTGGCTCTCCAACAGCTACGATCTCGCCCTTCTCCAGCCAGATCAGCCTGTCCGCCAGATAATTGTGGACCTCCGGCAGGTGGGAGACGACGACTATTGTCAGGCCAAGCTTATCCCGAACGTTCTTGATGGCATCTAAAACCTCCTGCTTCGTGGCCGGGCAGGCCATGGTGGCCGGCTCGTCCAGCAAGAGGACCTTGGGCTTTTTGGCCAGCTGTCTGGCGATCACAAGCCTCTGCTTCTCACCGCCGCTGAGGATGGTTGCCAGGTGGCTGGCCTTCTTTTCCAGGCCCACCAGGCCCAGGTAAAAGAGCCCCTCTTTGTACATTTCATCATAATCAGCATTCTCGGGTATGGGCAGGACCTCATAGCCCGTCTTGCGTGAATGAATTCGTCGCACCACGTTATTGAGAGCGGACTCCGTCCAAAGGGCAAAGTCCCTTTGCAGGTGTATGGCGGTGGCCGCCATCCGCGCCCTTATCTCCTCATCGCTGGAGTCTGGGGTGATGGTAATGCCGTCCATGGTGATCTTGCCGGAATCAAAGCGATCCATGCCTCGCAGGATCTTCATCAGGGTACTCTTTCCGCCTCCGCTCTTGCCCACTATTCCCAAAATCTCGCCCGGCTGGGCGGTGAAGCTTATGGCTTTAAGGGCTTCGATATCCCTGTCGTTTAGCCTGTAAGTCTTGGAAAGATTCTCTATCTGCAGCAAAATCATACCTCCTAACGTACTTTTGTTCCCGTTTCCACTGCCTCTCTCGGCCTGAGAAGCACTGCCCTGCCTTCCACATCAGCCGCCAGGAGCATGGCCTGTGATTCTATTCCGAAGAGCTTGGCCGGCTTCAAATTGACCAAAACCACCACCTTCGTGCCCACAAGGTCCTCTTTTGCATAGGACTGGGCGATGCCTGCTACCACCTGGCGGATCTCTCCTCCTATATCCACATTGAGCTTGAGGAGCTTGTTTGAGCCTTTAATGGCCTCTGCATTCTTGATCTCCCCTATTCTTATATCCATGGACTGGAAATCCTCAAAGGAGATCTCTTCTTTCTTCTTATCTTGCGTTCCCTTGCCTTTGGATCCGGCCTCTTTTATCCTATCCATGAAGATCTTCTCCAGTTCTTTGACGAATTTCTCCTCCAGGCGGTCAAAGAGGATCTCAGGGGTTCCCAGGCTCTGGCCGGAGTCCAGGGGCACAAGAGCATCTTCTAAAGCGATCTTACTGACCTCTCCTGGCATGCCCAGCTGCTTCCAGGCGTTTTGCATCTTTGCGGGCATTACCGGTTCCATCAGAATTACCAGCGCTTTGGCGATCTGCAGGCAGCTTCGAAGGACAGAGCCTGCGGCATCCTTGTCGCTTTTGACCAGCTTCCAGGGCTCATGGCTCTGGAAGTAGGTGTTCCCATAATCGGCCAGGGTCATCACGCTGTCTGTGGCCTTCTTGAACTCGTACTCCTCCAGGCCGGATACAACCTCAGCCATGGTCTCTTCGATCCGGGCCAAAACATCAGCATCGATCTTGCCCTCAGGCACCTTTCCCTCGAAGTTTTTCACGCTGAAGGTGAGGGCCCGGTTGATGAAGTTGCCAAAAGCCCCCACAAGCTCGGAGTTGACCTTATCGGCAAATATGTTCCAGGCGAAGTTGACCTCTTTATTATGAGCGGTATAGCTGGCCAGGTAATAGCGCAGAAGGTCGGGATGCAATCCTCGGTCCATGTAGTCGTCCTTCACCCAGATGACATTGCCCCGGGATTTGGAGAACTTCTTGTCATCGATCTTGAGCATGCCGCTGGCAACTACTGCCGAGGGCAGGGTGTATCCCGCTCCTTTGAGCATCGCCGGCCAGAAGATGCAGTGATGATAGACGATATCTCCGCCGATGAAGTGAATGATCTGGGAAGGTTTTTTCCAGTAGTCCTCCCAGTCCCGGCCAGACCTGGCGCACCACTCCTCAGTGAAGGCGATATAGCCTATAGGAGCGTCCACCCAGACGTAGACTACCAGGTCGTCGCTGCCTGGAAATCTGACCCCCCAGGCCATATTGCGGGTTATGCACCAGTCCTTGAGCTCCGAGCGGACCCACTCCGTGGCATAGTTCCTGGCTGAGGCGGTCCCCCCCAGGGTCTGCAGATGCTCGAGCAGGAAGTCCCGGAATCCAGAGAGGCGGAAGAAGTAATGAGTCTGTTTGCGGTACTCTGCCCGGCCGCCGCAAACCTTACAGATGGCATTCTTGATCTCTCCCGGCTCCAGGTGGCGACCGCATCCCATGTCGCACTCGTCTCCCCGGGCGGGCTTGCCGCAGTAGGGACACTCCCCTTCCACATATCTATCCGGCAGGAAGCGCTCGCATTTGGGGCAATAGGCAAGATCGATCTCCCTGGGATAGACGTAGCCGTTCTCCATGAGAGCTTCTACCATCTCTTTGGTGCGATTGTGGCAAGCAGGATCGTCAGTATCGCCAAAGAAGTCGAAATCAATCTCCATTCCCTGGAAGATCTCATCGAAGTGCTGGTGATACTTGATGGACAGAGCCTTGGGGGTCATTCCCTGAGCCTCGGCATTGACCACGATCGGGGTTCCATGGGAATCCGAGCCGCAGACGAAGAGCACCTCTTTGCCCATCTTTCTCAATCCTCGGACGAAGATGTCCGCTGGTACATAGGTTCTTAGGTGGCCCAGATGACAGGGCCCGTTGGCGTAAGGGAGGCCGCAGGTTACAAGGATAGGCATTGACAATTAAGAACACCGCCGCTGGATATGAAAGAACAGGGAGATATAGGTTTCCCAATAGCTCTCGGGGGCATGGTACAGGGATCCTGGTCGGAAGAATCCTGGATAAAATGTATATAACCGGATGATAAAATACAGACAATAGCAGAATGCAATTTAAATGCGAAAAAGCATGAAGTCAGCCATTTCATGAGAGATGATGGCAAAAGTGGGGATATTCAATGAATAAGATGTGTTTAATTATTCCGGCCTTCTTACTGGCACTGGCTATGGGCCCGGCAGGAGCCTACCCTCTGCAGGCCAGCGATGGAAATGCTACGGTAGTCCTGTTTGGTTCAATCAGGATGCCATTTGAGTTAAATGATAGTGAGGAGGTCCTGAAGGTGGATACCGGGCTTCTGAACGCCTCGAATGCCACATATCAAATGATGGATCAGTATGATGCTGTTTACGATCCAGCGATGTACAAACCCCTGAACGAGGGAAGGCAGCTGGTCTATTTCGTGGTTCCAAAGGACAGCCTCTTCAAGTTGATTACTGCGACTCCTGAGGGCGGAAGGCCGATCAACATCAACTGGTGGGCTACACCAAAAGCCGGCAATGAGTTTCTGCTGATAAGGTACTATGGGATCACAGACTGGCTGATAAATCCCGACGAGCAGGGAATAGTGGTTCAGGTCCGTGGCCAGAACAATGGCACCCAGGATGTAGTATTCAGTCCAGAGAATTTCGTCCTTCTTGATCAGTGGGGCTGGCCGTATAGTGCAACTGCGGGATTCGATACCGAGGTCATAACTACTGGAAACGCGAGCCAGGATCGTGCGCTGGTGGGCTTCAGCGGCATCTCTTTGCAGAGCAGGCCTGTGTCTCTGGTGTATGGCTACTATACCGATAGTCCCATTGTCATTGACTTTAATAGCGACTATCTGCAGCTCACAAATGAGCAGGTCTATGGGACGGCGGGAGCACAAAATGTCTCCGCAGCTCAGCCTGCCGGGCAAGCAGTCCAGCCGATTGCATTGGCCGCTGCAGCGACAAACGAGAGTGCTGTAGCTGGAGCTGCGGCCAACAACACCACAGCCCAGAACGCAACCGTGGCCTCCAACATCAATTCCAGCGTCAGCTCCACCAAGGCCAGGCTTGCTGCCGCGAGAGAGAGGCTCAAACAGCAGACCAAGGATGATACATCAGCGGAAACACCAGCGGGCAATGCTACCCCCGGCACTGTCGAGCCTATAACCTCGCTAAACACAAACGATATCATGTAGATATAGGGCTGAAAAAAGATCCAATGTCGATCAAGCTGAGAACAATGGGCAGCAGCGAGGGGCTTTTGCCCTCCTGCCCCATCAATTCTGCTCTCCAGATAGATCCTATATTTCCTGCAGCTTCTGCAATCTTTTTAATACTGCAGCGGCATGGCCATCCACTTTGACCCTCCTCCAGATGTATGCTATCTTTCCCTCTGGATCGATGAGGAAGGTGGACCTGACAGTCCCATAGCTCTCTTTGCCGTACATCTTCTTCAGCGCCCAGGCCCCATAAGACTCGGTGACCCTATGGTCCGGATCGCTCAAAAGCGTCACCTTCAGGCTGTGCTTGGCGGCGAACTTCTCGTGGCTTGCAGGACTGTCCCGGCTGATTCCCACCACCTCTGCGCCTAGCTTGCGAAAATCCGGCAGATGGGCAGTGAAGTCCATAGCCTCTCGGGTGCAGCCGCTGGTGTTATCCTTGGGATAAAAGTATAAGACCAGCCATTTGCCGCTATGGGCATTAAGGCAGATCTCCTGACCCCCTGCTCCGGGCAGACAGAAGTCCGGGGCAACATCGCCAATCTCTATCATATTTAGCGCCATCCTCGATGATTCTAATAATTGATAGGATTGGAGAAGTGAAAATAAAAGGCTATGGGAAGAAAGATAATATAACTGTAGGACGCGCAGATTTCGCACATTAGCCAGATTCTATCCAAAGGGCTTTCATAGGAAGATTAAAATTGTATTATCTCATCTATAATGCTAATAGCATGAAGGTGGAATTGTGAAGGCAGCAATGGCAGTATTAATTGTCCTTGGAGCGGCATCGCTTTCCCTTCTGGCCGCGGATGGCATCGAATCTGAAGGGCTTACTATCACCGGATCTGCTACACCCATATCTGGCCCAATGAATATGGATGCTCAGGGCATGGAGGATAAGATCGCTGATTTGCAGAGCGGTTCCGTATCCAACGCCAACCAGTCAAATAACAAGCACAGCACATTCTTTAGCATCGGTATTGATACTGTCCAATCGAATGGCTCAACTGTCGATCTATCAAAGCTCATCAATCTATCCTCCAATGATTCCACAAATTCCAGCGCTGAAAATGCCTCGATCATTAAAACAAGAACACTGAACTGGACTGCGCTCAACACCACTGCTTTTAATGCAACCGCAGTCAATGCTTCTGACCGGATCGGGTCCGGCAAAGATTCAATGTATTCATCATCCCAGGGCGGATTGGGCAAGAGCAAGATCGGATCCAGTATGTCCCTGGAAGGGGATTTCGAGGTTCAAAGATCGTCGAGTTATTAAAATATTTATTTTTTTAAATTTTGTATCTAAATTCAGACTGGTATCCCCCTCGCTAGCCAGGAAAATTTTTGGGCAAGTTGAAAATGCGTGATCTAAACAAAGAACTGGTAAAATAGGAATCTTTATATGGTATTATTGGTTTTCTGCCAACATCAAGAGGAATAATTGAAGAAATACAAGATAGATGTGGGCGATAGCTTGGAGCTGGATGAGGTAGATAGGACCATTCTCACTAACCTTCGAGAGGACAGTCGCATGAGCCTGCAGGAGATATCGCGGAGGTCAGGCATTGCCGATGCAACCGTCCAATTCCGTCTGAAGCGCATGAAGTCCCAGGGGGTCATTGAGCGGTTCACCATCAGCGCCAGTCCCGCGGCCACTGGCTATACAGTAACCGCCATCATGCTGGTCCAGACCGACTCCGAGAGCCATGATCGGGCGGTTCGGGCTCTGGTTTTGATCCCGGAGATAACCGAGGTCTACGGAATATTAGGAGAGTACGACCTCTTCCTCAAGGTCTGGTCTCGTGGCCTGGAAGAGCTGAAGACCATCATCAACGACCGCATCCGTTCCGTTGAAGGGGTTAAAAACCTCCTGGAGATCGTGGTCATGGATCGGGTGAAAGAAGAGAGCCCTCCTGTCTAGGATGCATTGAGAATATCGAGCAGATTAAGCTAGCAGAGAATTGAGCAGTTGAGATTGAGCTGTTAAGGAACTGAGGTGATATGTGGCGCACATCCAGGGGCATCGCTGAGAAGATCACAGCCACCGGCCCCCTTTGGGTCAAGGAGGCAGCAACAAATGGATCCAATCGGGTAAGCTTCTTCAGCCAGCTGCAGGGAATGAAGATCAGCGATCGGGAGGGAAATGCTGTGGGCAAGCTATCAGACCTCGCCCTCCAGCCTGGGGATACCCTGCTGGAGATCTCGCGCATCATCTATACCTCCAACATCCTGAGAGAGAAGGTCATCCTACCCATATCCAGCGTTGGCAGCATCAACGGCGATATCCGCCTGGATGTGTCCAGGGACGAGATCCCTCCGGGAAGGCTCTCTGAGAATGAGCTCCTGGTTACCGAGACCATTCTTGACCGGCAGATCGTGGATATAGACGGCTTGAAGGTGGTGAGAGTAAACGACATCCTCCTCGGCCAGGTAAAGAGATCCCTCTGCCTGGTAGGGGTGGACGTCGGTTTCAAGGGGATAATCAGGAGGCTGGGACTTGGCGGCCTTTCTGGCGGCCTGATGGCAAGACTGCCCAACCGCATCGTACCCTGGTCTTATATCGATCCCCTTGATCCCAACCTACGGAGCCTTCACCTCAAGATCTCCAGAAAGACCATCAATGACCTTCATCCCGCGGATATAGCTGATATACTGGAGGAGCTGAACAACAGGGATCGCCTTCTCATTCTCGACTCCCTGGGCGAGGAGACCGCCGCCGAGGCCATGGAAGAGGTGGACCCGGAGGTCCAGGCCACCATGGTCAATCAGATGGAGAGCGACGATGTAGCTGACATCCTGGAGAACATGAATCCCGACGATGCAGCCGACCTCCTGGGGATAATGCCCGAGAACAAGGCCACCGAGGTGCTGGAACTGATGAACGAGGTGGAGGCGGAGGAGGTCAGAGAGCTGATGGCCTACAGCAATAGCTCTGCGGGAAGCCTCATGACCACCGATTACGTTGCCGTCCCCTCCAGATGCACGGTATCGAATATCTTCTCCATTCTTAGGAGATCGGGAAGAGAGGTGGATATGATCTATTACATCTATGTCCAGAGCGATTCAGGTCAACTCTTGGGAGTCATGTCTCTTCGCGACCTGCTCTTAGCCGAACCCGATGATATAGCGAGCACCTTCATGAAAAAAGAGGTTATGAGCGTCCTTCCCACCTCGACCATCGAAGAGGTCACAAACCTCCTCTCCAAATACGATTTCCTGTGCGTGCCCGTGGCGGACGAGGAGGGCAGGATCCTGGGAATAGTGACCTTCGACGATGCTTTAGATGAGATAATTCCCGAAGACCTCAGGAAGCGCATGCCCTGGAACTACCATAAGCTGCGCAGGATCCGAGGGATGGACTGATGCAATTGGGTATAGGCCTGAGGGGCAGAGCTCCCCAGATATCCCTGGCCAGGCTGGCCGTGTTTCTGGCCATCATCGGGCCGGGGATAATCACCGCCAATGTGGATAACGATGCCGGCGGAATCACAACCTACAGCATCGCCGGGGCTCATTTTGGATACTCTCTCCTGTGGCTTCTCATACCCATAACCTTCGCTCTGTTCGTGGTGCAGGAGATGTGCGCCCGGATGGGCGTGGTCACGGGCAAGGGTCTGGCCGATCTCATCCGGGAGCGCTTCGGGGTCAAGCCGACGGTGGTCCTTCTCCTCGGTTTCATTATCGCTAACCTCTGCACCACTACTGCGGAGTTCGCCGGGGTGGCGGCGAGCATGGAGATATTCGGAGTGAGCAAATATGTATCCGTTCCCGCGGCCGCGGTCCTGGTCTGGTCGATCGTGGTCATGGGCAACCGCCGCTCTTTAGAGAAGGTATTTCTCATCGCCAGTTCGGTCTACATCACCTATATCATATCCGGGTTGATGCTGAAGCCCGACTGGAAGTTTCTTTTCACCCAGACGGTCACTCCCAGCCTGAGCCTGGAGTCTGGGTACCTATATATGGTGATTGGGATCGTGGGAACGACCATCACCCCCTGGATGCAGTTTTACCTCCAGTCCACCATCGTCGAGAAGGGGATCAAGATCTCCGAGTACAAGTACACCAAATGGGATGTCTATGTGGGCTGCCTTATCACTGACGTCGTATCGTATTTCATAATATTCACCTGCGCCGCTACCATCTTTGCGGGCGGAATAAGGATTGAGACGGCGAAGGACGCAGCTCTTGCTCTATTCCCTCTGGCTGGCGAATACTCCGCATGGCTGTTCGCCTTCGGACTTCTCAATGCCTCCCTATTTGCCGCATCCATACTGCCCCTCTCGACAGCCTATTTCCTATGTGAGGGGATGGGCTGGGACTCCGGACTGAACAAGAGGTTCGGGGATGCGCCACAGTTTTACCTCCTCTTCACCCTGCTGATCGCCTTCGGTGCCATCTTCATACTGATTCCCAACGCTCCGCTGCTGGCGATAATGGTCCTATCGGAGGTGATTAACGGATCTTTGCTGCCGATGGTGCTGCTTTTCATCCTCATTCTGATTAATGACAGAAAGATCATGGGAAAATACACCAACGGAAAGCTCTTCAATCTGATCGCCTGGAGCACAACAATTATCATGAGCATCCTCACTGTTCTCTTGGTGGTGACGACCATCTTTCCCATTTTGGGTGGATGATTTAAGAGGTGCCCAGAAGAGAGATATAGCAAACGGAGGAAATAGGAGGCAGTATCTTGCAGGAACCGGGAAAAGAGGATTATTCGTCAGATCGTCAATCCAATAGCGGCGCGGATACTCCCATCAAGCCCTCGCCTGCTGGATCCCCTTCTGCATCGCCCTTAATCCAATCAGAAAAAGAGCCGGATATCCAGGCCTCAGACTCGGATTCAGTTCCAGTTCCCAATGGGTCGGCCACTTCTCCCGAAGTTCAGGCTCGAGAGCTGCCCAGGTTTACAGTGATAGAGTACGATGAGAATCACTTTCTAGAGACGGAGACCAATGAGGTTGAGGACTGTCTGATATTCCGGGACCGCCCCTATATGATATGGATCAACGTGGACTGTCCCCGGCAGGTGTATTCTCTGGAAAAGCTGGGAGCATGCTATGGATTGCACCCCCTGGTCCTGGAGGACATTCTGACCGACCAGCGCCCCAAGGTTGAGGATTACGAGGACTACATATTCATCGTCCTCAAGATGCTCTACTATGAGGAAGCGGAGGATGACGATGAGATAGGGGACTTCAATATCGACATGGACCAGGTGAGCATAATCTTTGGCAATAATTTTATAATATCATTTAAGGAAAAAGATGTGGATATATTCCGGCCCCTCAGGGAGAGGCTGAGGACGTCCAAAGGCCGGATCAGAAAGCAGGGTGCCGATTACCTTGCCTACTCCATGATCGACTCGATCGTCGACCACTACTTTGTGATCATGGAGAAGCTGGGCGATAGGTTCGAGGAGCTGGAGGACTCAGTGGTCTCCAATCCTGAGCCGGGAATCCTGCCCGCCATCTACAATCTGAAAAGGGACATGCTCTTTCTGCGAAAGTCGGTCTGGCCTCTCCGGGAGGCAATAAGCCGCATGCAGAGGATGGACTCGCACCTCATATCGGAAACTACCAGGATCTACTTGAGGGACGTGTACGACCATACCATCCAGGTGATCGAGAACATAGAGACATTCAGGGATATGTCAGCTTCGCTTTTGGAGACCTATCTATCCAGCCTGAGCAATAAGCTCAATGAGGTGATCAAGCTCCTGACCATCATCTCCACCATATTCATCCCTCTGACCTTCCTGTCCGGGCTTTATGGCATGAACTTCACCCACATGCCGGAGCTGGAGCACCCCTATGGATATCCTGCAGTCCTGGTGCTGATGCTGCTGGTGGTGGCAGTGATGCTGGCATACTTCTACCGGAAGAAATGGATCTGATGGATGCCTAAAAAAAATCGTTTTGAAGAAGCTTTAAATATTCATTTTCCATCCCCTCAACGATGGACTTATCTCGTGCGATTAGTCTGGCCGATCCTCAGCTTTTAGCTGACCAGATTCAGTATAAGGTGGATTTGATGGCCGGAAGGCATGTAGATCTTGCCTCCATTCAGGTGCTGGCAGATGCCATTCATGAGATAGATGCCGTATCAATTATAGTAAACTTGATAGTAATAATTTTTATAATATTTGTGGTCAGAGCTGTGGCCGAAATCGTAGATCAGATGCTACGAACTCATATCCCCAAAGTCATAAACCGGGCGGAGATGAGGATGGACGAGACCATGCAGCTCATGATCCGCAGGATCGCCTCCGCCACCATTTATCTGGTCGGCTTGATGCTGGTTATACTGCAAATTCCACAGCTGCATAAGGTCGCCACTGCCATGCTCGCCGGAGCGGGGATCTTTGGCCTGGCTGTAGGCTATGCGGCCAAGGACTCCCTGTCCAACTTCACCTCTGGGATATTCATCACCCTATTCCAGCCCTTCCGGGTGGGAGATCTGGTGGACTTCAGAGGCGATTATGGCCAGATCGAGGATTTGACCCTGAGGCATACGGTGATTCGCACCGCAGATAACCGCAGAATCATTGTTCCAAACAGCATCATTAGCACAGAACCTGTAATTAACTGGACGATCAGGGAAAAAGAAATAACCTGGTCGGTTGACTTCGATCTGGAGAAGGCAGCGGACATAGATCGAGCGAGGGAGATAATTCTGGAGAAGGCGCGCGGCCATTCTCAGGTTTTAAAGGACAGGCCATTGAGCGTCCAGCTCTCGAGCTGCAAAAGCAGAGAGCTGGTCCTCAGGCTGGAAGCGACAGTTCCGGGGAGAAACGTGGCCAGCGCGGTGGGCAATGAGATCAGAGAAGCAGTGATAAAGGAGTTTGAGGCCCAGGGAATATAGCTCTCAATCATGCCCAGTCAGGCTACGGCCACCTTTCTGGAGATGACGGCTCGAAGGGGCTCGATCTGACCGCGTTTGGCGCTGATGGGAGCAACCCGATCCTGCCACTGAGTCCAGGGTGGGAGCATCCCCAGACGCTCGCAGATCAGGTCAAGTGCTCCATCCCTGTCCTGCTTGGCTATTCGGTCCATCTTGTTCGCTGCCAGGACCGAGTCGAGGCCTAAATCGTCCAGAAATTCCCAAAGCTCTATCTCCATCGGCACCTCGCCCCGGCCCTCCCAGCGGTCGGCTATATCCAGGAAGGATGCGGCGTCAATTACCTGCACTGCCAGGAGAATCTCCCTGGCATGCTCTTCAAAATAATGGACGATCAGATCTTTGGTCTTCTCCTGGTCGGCTTTAGTTGCTCTAAACATAAAGCCATAGCCGGGCATATCCACATAGAAGATGTTGCCTACCTTGGTCTTGAACGGGTACTGGGTGATACCAGGACGCTTGCCGATCGGAACCTTCTTTCCCGTGAGCTCCCAGAATAAGGTGGATTTGCCGACGTTGGACCTGCCGATGAGGACAACTTCCTTGGACATGGCATTAAGAGGAAGGGCAAGATTGAAAAGGATGCCTATCTGAGAACAATAGCATAAATGACGGAAGGGGAAAAGGATCCAAAAGAGGTCGCAGTTCTGCTCTTGAAGGCTACGATGCTCCCCGACGGAGAGGTCTTCCCGCGGTTCGATCAGCCGAAGTACACCCCGGCAGATTATACCCGCATGGCCTGCCACATTCTTTTCCGGTGTCAGCGGTGCGGGACATGCTGCACCACCGGAGACCCCATCCGCCTGCGGCCCGAGGATGCTGCACAACTGGCAAAGCATCTCAAAATCCCCCTGAACAGGGCCCTGAAAAAGTACACTATTCCCGATCCCAAAAAGCCCGGAGTTCTGGACTTCAAGCACATCCTGCCCTGCAAGTTCTATGACCGATTGGCGGGCGGCTGCAAGATCTATGCTGCCCGTCCCTGGTCCTGCCGCATATTTCCATTCCTTGGGGTCTACGGCTCTTCCGATCAGGTAGTAGTAAATCCGTCCTGTCCGGGGTCAGTGGAGACTATGGAGATTTTAACCCGGGCGATGGAAGAGGTACAAAGGGAGCAGGAGGGATATTCCCCCAGCACAGAGGAGATCAGGCGGAGCAAAGAGCATCTGAGGAGAGTTCTGGATGAGCTCTGAACAACAATGGTGGAGTCGGAGCTAGACCTCTTCTCCGAACACCTCCACCAGCGAATCCCGGGCCCTCTTCATCACTTCAGTGGGGCAGGTCTTGTAAGCCTTTTTCAGCGGCTCTATCGCCCTCTCATCCCCGATCTCACCCAGGCTCCAGGCCGCCCAGGCTCTGATCTCCTCGTCATCCTGGCTGAACATGACCTCTATCAGAGCATCTAGGGCTTTGTCGTGGCCTATCTCCCCCAGAGCAGTCACGGCAGTATAGCGCACCTTCCATTCTTTGTCCGGCAGAGCGGCAAGAGCTAGATCTGCGGCTCTCTCCCCTTTTATCTTTCCCAGGGACTTCAAGGCCTCGCAGCGTACATCCACCTCATCGTCTTGCAGGGCACGAGTGAGGGGTTCAATGCCCTCTTCGCGGGCTATCTCTCCCATGTAGGCTGCCGCCCTTCGCCTAACCTCCGCACTCTCATCTGTCATCAGCCGGGCCACATCCGGCAGGGATTGAGCATAGCCGATCTTCGCGAGGCCGGTGGTGGCCATCCCCCGGACCTCGGGATCGTCATAGCTCAGAAGATCTCTGAAAGCCTCTGCTGCCTCTAAAGCGCGGAGGGCCATCGCCGCCCTCAAGCGTACATCCCTGGAGCCGTCTCTTTTCATGGCCAAAACCAGAGGCTGTACTGCCTCCTGATTGCCCAGTGCCTCCATAGCGGCTGCGCTCCACTCGCGAACCACATGATCCGGATCACTGAGCAGGGCATAACAGAGAGGCTTTAACGCCCTGGCAGATCCTGTCTTGCCCAGGATCCAGGCGGACTTGTAGCGCAGGTCTGAGAACTCGCCCTTCTCCAGGGCTTCAGCAACGGCATCAACCGCCTCGTCACCCAGGTTTACCAGGGCCCATGCCGCTTTCTGACGTTCAAAATAGTCATCGCTCTGGCCGAGCTTCTTTATGAGTTCATGAGCCTTGTCCATGCCGATTCATGGGCATGGCAGTCTATTAAGCTTTGTGCAAATAGAATTCAATTGCATGCAAATGTTTAAGCGTTAAAGGGCTGCTTCGGCAGACATTGGACAGGAACAGAAAACATGGGATATCTATTCGGACCTGTGCTCTCCCGCCGCTTGGGGCTATCCATGGGGGTGGACCTGCTCAGGCACAAGACCTGCAATCTGGACTGCATCTACTGCGAGCTGGGCCGGACCGATTGCCTGACCTGCGGACGGGGACGGTTTGTACCTCCGCAAAAGGTGCTCGGGGAGATCAGGGAGAAGAGGAATGAGCCCTTCGACTACCTGACGTTTGCCGGTTCGGGAGAGCCGACGTTGAGCCAGGATCTGGGAAGGGTGGTGGCCTTCGCTAAAGAGACCGTCTCCCGCCCAGTGGCGGTGATCACAAACAGCACCCTTCTTACCAGCCCTGCAATTCGAAAGGAGGTTGCAGCAGCGGATATTGTCCTTCCCTCCCTAGATGCCGCTTCTCCCGCTGCCTTCCAGGCGATAAACCGGCCTGATCCGGGCCTGAAGATCGAGGAGATAATTCAAGGCCTCAAGGAGTTTCGCCGGGAGTACTCGGGAGAGATCTGGCTGGAGGTGATGCTGGTGGCTGGGATCAATGACCATGAGGCAGATCTCATAGCTCGAGCGGCGGAATCGACTGAGCCGGACAGAATTCAGCTGAACACCGTGGTCAGGACTCCGGCAGAGCCGGTCCGACCCCTGAGCGAGGAGGAGATGGTTCGGATGCTGGAGATCTTCCCAGGAGCTGAGCTGATTCCCGACTGGGACTGGAGGGTCCCGGTTGATATTCGCAACAGAATCCTGGACAGCTTATGCCGCTCGCCCTCTACCCTGGAGGAGATCTGCCGCCTTCATGATCTTACTGATAGCGATGCCATCAAATACTGCAAGATCCTGGAGCACGATGGTCTGATCACCAGAAGGATCGAAGGAGGAAAGCTCTGCTTTCTGGGAAGCAAAAGCCGTGGCAGAGGATAACTAAAAATCCTCAAATGGATGGTTTTCGATGACGGAGAATAATGAAAATTGCGAGACATGCACTCATCAGGGCACCTGCCCCAGCCGGAATAGCGGCGAAGCAGTCACATGCGAAGTTGACCCGGGGAGCAAGATCAAACATAAGATCATCATCGCCAGCGGCAAGGGTGGAGTAGGCAAGAGCACGGTATCGGTCAACCTCGCCCGGGCCCTCTTGCTGGATGGATTTAAGGTCGGCATTCTGGACGCCGATATCACCGGCCCCAATATTCCAAAGCTCCTGGGAATTGAGGATCGTAGTCTGGTGCTGGGGGAGGAGGGGATAAGACCTGCCGATGCCGGCGGCATCAAGGCAGCCTCCATGGCCCTAGTTCTATCCAGCCCCGACTCGCCCGTGGTGTGGAGGGGGCCGATGAAGATGGCCGCCATCAAGCAGTTCATCCAGGATGTGGAATGGGGAGAACTCGATTTTCTGATCATCGACCTCCCACCAGGCACCAGCGACGAGCCTTTGAGCGTGGTGCAGCTCATCCCCGACCTGGCTGGAGCGATAATTGTCACCACTCCTCAGGAGGTCTCTTTGCTTGACTCCCGCAAAGCAGTGAATATGGTCAAGACGATGAAGCTTCCTGTTATTGGAATTATCGAGAACATGGCGGGCCTTATGTGTCCCCACTGCCATCAACGGATCGATATCTTTCAGAGCGGCGGCGGGGAGAGAATGGCAGAGGAGATGAATGTGAGATTTCTGGGATCCATTCCCATTGATCCCCAGGTCTGCTCACTGGGCGATGCCGGCCAGACCTTCGTGGAGGGAGATACACCTGCCGCAGATATCTTCCGCCTTATTGTGGAGAGGCTGAAAAATATCCTGAGATAGCTACTGCCTTGGGGCTAAACCTTTTTTTTAAAAAATTTGTTGAGATCTCAGTATGTGCTGAGCTCTCCCCGGAAGAGCATCTGCTGCAGCTTTGGTATACTCCCCAGCCAGTCGTCCAGTATCTCTGTGGTCCCATCCTGCAATGACTTTATGTCCACTCCTTCCTTGGGGACGATCTGCACGCTGGCGATATGGGGCTCGTCGATGGGCTTTCCTATCTGTGATAGGATCTTAATGTAGACCTCTTCGATTCCCTGGACCTCGGCGGCGATCTGTTTTGCTGCCTCGATGGACAGGAGGTTATAGATCTTTCCAACGTGGTTGATGGGGTTCTTTCCGCAGGTCGCCTCCAGGCTCATGGGCCGGTTGGGAGTGATGAGGCCATTGGCCCGGTTGCCCCGGCCCACTGCACCGTCGTCTCCCATCTCCGCTGAGGTTCCAGTGACTGTGATGTAGACCGATCCCTCTTCGATGTTGTCCGCCACATTCATCTGGGCAAATACCCTGCGGGAGGTGAACTGCTTGGCGAAATCAATCACATGCTCGACAATTTCCCTTTTCGTGTCTGCATACTCTTTCATGTTAGCCACATACCTGTCCACCAGGGCGCAGGCGATGGTGAGGTTGATTTCATCTCCCTGGCGCATGCCCATGACCTTGATGTCTTCGCCAATGGCGGGAATGCTCTTCTTGAGATTCATCAGTTCTCGCTCAGTGTTATAGACGATATTCTCCGTCTGGGAGAGGGGGGCATAGCCAACGCCAAAGGAGGTATCATTGGCGGAGGGGACCTTCCGACCGAAGACGTCGCGCAGATCAGAGGAGCCCATCCCTATCTTCGCATCGAGGATGACGTGGTTGTTGACATCCAAATTGGAGAGGGACTCAACAAGGAGCTTGCGCGCCGCTTTGATGGCAATGGTGTCCACCGGGATCTCCTCCTCCTTGAAGACCCTTGTGGCCCTGCCGGTGAGCAGAATATACAGCGGGCAGATGACCTCGCCGCCTCCAAATGCCGGTTTAGACCTTCCAGCCACTATCTGGGTTTTATCAGTGTTGTGGTGCAGCACCGCTCCAAATCTATCAAGGTACTCCTGGCATAGAGCCCGACTGATGGACTCTGCGAGGCCATCTGCTACGCTGTCCGGATGGCCTATTCCCTTGCGCTCTACCAGCTCTATCTCCTGCTGCTCCAAAGGCCTTTGATTGAGGCGTTCAACCTTGATGTTTCTCTTCATGTCATTTCCTCGAATGCCGTTATCATTAACCAGCTTTTAAGGCAGTTCCACAAATTAAAGAGGTGCACTGTCATATTAATGCTTTGCACTGCAGCCCAATTGGAAAATAAGCCCAAATGGCCAGATGGAGGAGGTGGCTTCCTCTCCCCTGATTCTTTGGCCTACTGAGTCAGGCCCACCTGCCACTTGAGCATTCTCTCCTCCACCACATAGCGGAAGGTACGATCTATAGCCAGGCCCAGGAGACCCAGGACGATCATGTACATGAATACCTCGTCCATCCGGTAGTGGCCATAGGAGTCCCAGATCTTGAATCCCAGGCCATTCTTGCTGACCCCGAACATCTCGGCGGCGACAAGGCACATCCAGGCAATTCCCATGGCAATCCTTATGCCTGCTGCAATGGAGGGCAGAGAGTAGGGCAGAGCAACATACCTGATCAGATCGAGATCTTTGGTTGCACCCAGAACCTTTGCTGACTCGACATACACCCGGGGAAGGCTCTTGAAGCCCATGTAGGTGTTGGTCAATATGGGAAACACAGCCCCTATGAATATGATAAATCCTGCTGCAGTATTGGTAATGCCAAACCAGATGATGGCAAATGGGATCCAGGCCAGTGGCGGTATGGGGCGCAGTATCTCCACGATTGGATCAAAAATGCTGTCCAGAAACTTAAACCATCCCATTATCATTCCAATGGGAAGGGCAATTAAAAGACCGCCCGCCATGCCGATGGCGAAATGAAGTGCGCTGACTGGCAGGTCATCCAAAAGAATAGACCGCCAGTTTTCCATAAAGGCAAAAACAACCTGGGAGAAGCTGGGCAGAATCAATCTGTCATCAATGAGAAATGCTGCCGTCTCCCAGAGAGCAATCAACATAAAAATGGAAAGGACAGGAATGCCCTGGTCTCTCAGGACACGCGAGATCCTACTCCCACTAGCTTTTCTCAGTTCAGCTCACCCTCTCGTAGAAGCTGGTATCGAAGAGATCTTCCTCTGTCAGCTCCCTTTGAGTATACTTCATCTCATAGTCGACTCTTGCATATTCTACCGTTGAGGGTATTTGCAGATTTGGATCGCTGACCCACTCGCCGTCCCAGTTCTCAATGGAATGCTCAATTTCAGTGATATTCGCATTGGTTTTTCTGGAATAGATCTCTGCGGCCTCTTTCGGATGAGTATTGATGTACTCTGTCGCCTTTATATGGGTCTTTATGATCTGCTCTACCAGTTCAGGCTGCTCTTGGATGAGCTTGTCTGTGACCACCAGACTGCAGCAGGCATGGTCAGGCCACATCTCGCCTGATGCCACCACCACCTTGCCCTTGCCGTTCAGTTCCACAATGGATGGGGCTGGATGGGGAAGGAATACTCCATCTATTCTGCCTGCGGATAGAGCGCTCATAGCAGGTCCTGGGTCCATGGCTTTGATATCCACTTCTGAGACTTCAACTCCATTATCCGTAAGCCACTTCTTCATTACAGTGTCCTGAATTGACCCGGGCGGGAATGTGCCTATGGAGAGGCCTTCCAGGGATTCCGGTCCGCTGTAGGCCAAGTCTGGCCGGACCACCAGGTCTGAACCCTTGATGTTGACTGCGGCCACTATCTTGGCCGGAAGTCCAGCAGCTATGGCTGAAATGGGCGGAGCCGTTCCGACGTAAGCAATATCCAGCTCTCCTGCGACCATGGCCTGCATCTCCGGAACTCCTGTGGGAAACTCAAACTCTTTAATCTCAGTTATGCCAAAGGGCGAAAGGTCCTCCGCCCACCAGCCCATCTCAGAGGCAACCATCTCGGCAATCTGATGGGTGCTGGGCTGGTAGCCTATGCGCAGGGTGGTAATTCCTGCGGAATTCTCTGTGAGATTAGTGCTTTCGGTCTTCTCAGGAGGGGATATGCAGCCCAAGGTTAGTACCACCACTGCTGCCAGGGTGGCTATCAACACGAATTTCCTCAATGCGATCACCTATACCTATCTAACCTGCCTAAACCGTCTATGTCTACCTATGCCTACCTAACTGTACCTTGATTATACCGACTTATGGTCATCTGGGGAAAGATCGGTATAAAGCATTTTCCGGTCATGCTACAGCAATTTCCCCATCTGGACAACTGAGTGGACATATACTACAAAATGGCCAAAGAATGAGGGGACAATCGGCAGATTGAAAGGGAAATGCGGATGATGAAATAGTATGGTATGCAAGGAACTCCGTTCGAGCATCCCAAGCGAGCAGGCCAGACAAGGAGAGCGGCAGAGCAGGTCGCGCAGGTGAAGAATGGCAAGCATAGTGGTCGGAAAAGAATTCTCCGAAATACTGGAGAGGATAGAGCGGAGCGAGGCGGTTGTCCTCACCGCAGAAGAGGTATCCCGTCTGGTGGAGGATGAGGATAGGTCAAGCCTCGAAGAGGTGGACGTGGTAACCACCGCTACCCGGGCGGTGATGAGCGGGACATATGCCATTCTCTCCTTTCCGGTTGCCGAGCCGGGATCCTTCCAGAGGGCGAGAAACGTTTGGCTGAACGGCATATCAGCCCAGGTGGGTCCCTGTCCTAATGAGAACCTGGGGCTACTGGATCTGATCGTATTCGGGACCGCCTGCAGCCGCGACCGGCCGGATTACGGCGGAGGCCATCTATTTCGGGATCTGGTGGAGGGAAAGACGATTCAGGTGGAGGTCCAGACGGACGAGGGAGGATTGCTGCAGGCGGAGGTGGGGCTGGAGGATATGCCCCATGCTCGGATGTTCGGCTCCCGCCATGCCTTCAAGAACTACTCCGCTTTTGTCAATCCCGGCTCCCGGTCGGTCAGGACCATCTTTCATGCCCGGGGCTTTGAGCCTCACTGTCAGGGGGCCACATTCTCCGGCTGCGGCCAGATCAATCCCCTGAAGTGTGACCCCCTGCTGGAGACGATTGGCATTGGGACGCGCATTCTCCTCAACGGGGCAGAGGGCTACGTCCTTGGCACAGGAACCCGCAGCAGCCGCGACAAACCAAATCTATCCGATTTTGCTGATATGCATCATATGACCGCGGAGTATATGGGCGGTTTTATCACCGGCCTGGGGCCGGAGTGCATTTGCTCGTTGGCTGTGCCCATCCCCGTGACCAGCTCCACCATCCTGGAGGAGATCGCTCGCAGAGATCGGGAGATCGCCCTGCCGGTAAATGACATCAACACCCGGACGGTGATAGGCCAGGCCAATTATGGGGATGTCTGGGAGGACGTGGACCTGGAGGTGGAGTTTGATCCGCAGCGGTGCAGGGGATGCAAAAAATGTCTGGTGGAGAGGGCCTGCCCCATGAGGGCCGTCCGCTACGATCAGGAGGCGCGGGTGGCCATCCGGGATGGGTCGCTCTGCTTTCATTGCGGCCTGTGCGTGACCGAATGTCCGAACGGCGCCTTCCGCTGCCGCCTGGGTGCGTTGCGGATGAAGACCTCTTCGGGAAGCGTCCGCTCTGTGCCGGTGGTCCTGCGCCAGTCGGACAGGCTCAGAGCTGGGAAGCTATCCGTGGAGCTGAAAAGAAGGATTCTGGAAGGATCGTTCAGGATGGCTCCGCCGATAGAGCGGATCGGGTGAACCTTTCGATTATCTGCTCTGGGCCAAGGTCAATTATGGGGACGATGGCATTGCCCGCCTCCACCTTCGCCACCACTACGCCCTGTCCCTCGAGGACCTGGGCCAGACCCTCGATGTCATCGACGTTCTCCACCTCTCTGATCCCTGCCCCCCGGGCGACGGCGGCAAGGTCGGTGCAGTAGCAGGTGCAGGTGGGCTGCGAGCCGGTAGAGCCGTAGCAGCAGTTGTCCAGGATCACCAGCAGAAAGTTTTTCGGGCCGTGAAGGGCAATGGTGGCCAGGGTCCCCAGGTTCATGAGAACTGAGCCGTCGCCGTCAAGGACCATCACCCTTCTCTTGGGCTTTGCCAGGGCCAGGCCCAGGCCGATGGAAGAGGCCATGCCCATGGAGCCGAGCATATAGAAGTTCTCCTGCCGGTCGCAGATGGAGTACAGCTCCCGGCTGGGAAAGCCGATATTCGAGATCAATAGGGCATTTTGCCCCTGGGCGGATTCGGCTGCTAAAGCGATGGCCTCTATACGCTTCATGCTCGCCTCCAGTAGTCCAGGTCCAGGAGAACGGCTGCTGGACGACGCTTTTTCTGGGCCTCTTCCCAGGATGCCACCACTGCCTCCTCACCCTCTCCGCTTGCAGGAGCTTGGTAGGGGATGTCCAGGGTCTGCAGAAGGGGGACAGTAAGCCGGCCCATGGGCACCTGGCCAACTATCGGCTCACCCTTGCCGCCGCGGTGGCTGATGATCATTAGAAGGGGAATGCCATAGAGCATATCGAGCGAGGCCAGGGCATTGATGCAGTTTCCCAATCCCGAGTTCTGCATGAGCAGAGCGGGCCTTCGTCCTCCCATCCAGGCACCGGCGCACAGGCCCACCCCCTCCTCCTCCCGGGTGGCGGGAAGGTGGATGATATCCGGGTCTTCGCCCAGCAGTGTCAGGAGCTCTTGCAGGTTGACGCAGGGTACAGAGGCGGCGAAGTCTATCCCGGCACGCTTCAGGCCGCGGTAGATGGCGAGGCTGGGGGACATATTTGTTGCATTGGCGCTGATTGGGGAAAAAGGTTATTGCACAATTTATATCGTCCCATTCACTTTTTCTTGCTCTCCAGAACTTCGATAAGCTCTTTCAAGGTGTAATGATTCATTAGCTCCATGACTCTGTCCATCTCTTCATAAAACTGCCTTGTCTTGCGCATTATTGCGCTCGTCTTCTCAGCCTCCGAGCTATGAGCCGCGAGATTTTTTTCTACTTGATTGAGAGCCCGCAAGATAGAATGAATCTCCTCTCTTACAGCAGACAGGACCACCGGCCTCATCGCTTCGACGTCAGTTTCCAGAGCATAGCGATGCTGCTTGTCGTGACGCTGCTTGCCCGCCAGGTCCACTACACGATGGGCCATGCCGAGGTTTTCAAGGAAGTTCATATTGGAGCGCACTGTCGTTTTGCTGTAGCCGGTCTTCTCGGCCAGCGTATCAAGGGACATGGATTCGCTTTCCAAGAAGAGAGTTCCTCTGAGCAATCCCATAGCATCGCTCCACCCATTTTTCTGGGCGGATTTAATGCATGCATCAATAATAGGCCTCTTTAGCGCCAGCATTTCTTCATCGTTCACACCACTCAGATCAGTCACAAAGTTTAAGTATTTTATGTTTATTTGGTCTATTCGGCAAAATCCGAACAGAAGGTTTTATTGGCATGATAGGCTTGGAGCGACTCGGGGTGTGGATCACCAAGAATCCTGTAATAATCATAGCCGTAGCAGTTCTCTTGACACTGGTATCAGTTCATTATGCTCAGCAGATAGAGAGTACCGGCATGACTACAGAGAGCTTTGTGTCAAAAGATTCGTCCCTTTATCAGTTATATGACCATTTATATCAGGAAAACTTCGGCGCAGATGGCAATATAATTCTGATAGAAGGCGATAACGTGGCAAAAGCAGATGCCCTGTCGGCCAGCTTGCGCCTATCCGATCACATGAAGATGATTCCTAATGTAATCAGCGTCCAGAGCATAGCCGACATCGTTGCCGATGCTGAATATCAAAGCAGTGGCATCCGGCGTATTCCTTCTCAGGAAAGGATAGATGAGATCCTGGCTGATGCTGGCTCCTCGATCCAGGGACTCATGCCTGACAGCAGGCATACCAGGATGATCGTGGGGATGCCCACCACAGCTACCCTGACAGAGTCACAACGTAGTGAGCTTCTTGCAGAAATAAGTAGTGCAGTTGATTTTGCAGAATTTCCCGCAGGCTATAGCACCACCGTCACGGGCGATCCCTCTTTTCAGGCCGCTATTCAAGAGGTGATGAACAACAGCAATGGCTCGGTCCTTCTCCTGTGCGGGTTGCTGATGATAGTCGCTTTGCTCCTGGTCTTCAGACATGTCAGATGGCCTCTGCTTCCTTTACCAATAGTCCTTCTGGGCATAATCTGGACCGTCGGAGCTATGGGTTTTTTTCATATACCCATGGGCATGGTCACATTTGCTGCTTTCCCCATCATGATAGGACTCGGCATAGACTATGCCATCCAGTTCCACAACCGGATAGATGAGGAGTTGATCAAAGGCAAGTCCTCTGTGGAAGCCGCCATCAGTACGGTCAACCACGTGGCCATTCCTGTGGCCATCGCCGTGACTGTAACCGAAGCAGGCTTTATCGCACTTCTCAGCTCCACCGTCCCCTCAATCAACGATTTCGGAAAGGTCTGCATGATCGGTCTTGTCATGTGCTATCTCTCCGCCCTCTTCGTGAATACAACGGTTCTTTATCTGTCTGAAAGAAAATCACCCAGAAAAAAGAAGGCAGAAGGCCATTCGGAAGATGGTTCGGCAATTGGCGCTTTCATAGAGAATGTCGCAAATTTCTGTGTCGGAAGATGGAAAGCAGTGCTGGCTGTGGCTCTGATTCTTGCCCTTGCTGGAAACTATGCCGATACGATGGTTCCCATAGAAACGGATACGAAGAACTACATTCCCCAGGACTTGTCTCCGCTGATCGATTTAAATCACATGAAAGCGTTCTTTGGCGGAACTGACTCGCTCAAATTCTTGGTTCAGGCTGATGACGTTACCGATCCGCATAATCTCAGGTGGATGGATGATTTCAGCAACTATTTGCTGACATCCAGAGAGGATAGGACTGAAAGCGTTACGAGCATAGCCACCTATGTTAAAGAGGCTGGCGGCGGGGAGATACCTGATGATAGAACCCAAATACGGGAGATAATTGCCTCCCTGCCTGAGGCCGTGCAAGATACGTACCTGAGCGGTCATAACCTGGCCATTGTGGATGTAAATATCGGCGATGCCCAGACCAACTTGGGTACGGAAGGTATGGCCCGGCTAATCAAGTCGTACGAAGACGACCTGGCCTGGATGACTCCGCCTCCTGGAGTTTCAGTTCGGATAACGGGCCAAGCAGTGCTCATGGCCACGGTTATGGATGCACTGACATCCGGTAGAGTAGAAATGTCGCTGCTGGGCTTGGTCTTGATTTTCATCCTGCTCTTAGCGATATACAGAGACCTGATCAAGGCCCTCCTGCCAGTGCTGCCCATGCTGGTAGTGATAGGCTGGATGGGATTGGTCATGTATTACGGCGGACTGAAGTACACACCCCTCACCGCCACTTTAGGCGCTCTGGTCTTGGGGGTGGGCTCGGAGTACGCCATACTTATGATGGAGCGTTTCTATGAGGAGTTGCATAATGTTGGAGATCCTTATGAGGCACTGAAGATCACGGCCAATCGCATAGGTTCTGCTCTTGTGGCATCGGGAGCAGCTGTCATTTTCGGATTTGCAGCTCTGATGTCATCGCCCTTCAACATCATCAGCAACTTCGGGCTGGTGACAGTGTTGTCGATTGTCTTTGCTCTCATCACCACATTCACAGTATTTGTGGTTTTAATGATTCGCATGGAAATTCACCGTGAAGTGGTGGAGAACGCTAAACAGGAACTTAAGAAAGCAATTGCGCTAATTAATGATCAATCACGGAGAAGAATCAATGGAAATTAAGTTTGCGATAGCTTTGGCTATCATGTTGACACTCCTGGCTCCGGTATTAGCCCAGAACAGCTACATACCCCTGGAGCTTGGCGGGGACAATTATTACACCATGTACGGCAGTCCGGACATATCCGCGAGCATCTCCGGCACAGATGAGTTTAAGCGGGGGGATACCGTCACCCTCTATCTTGATCTGACCAACTACGGCCGGATCATAGGCTTCAAGCAGGACCAGATGCCCCAGAATGCCAAGGAGTATGCCCTTGCCAGTGCAGAGCTAGAGGAGGAGAACAAGAAGCCCACTGCTCTGGGGGTCACCGCCACCCTGGTCTCCCAGGGGTCTCAGATCGAGGTGAAGTCAGGCGACCAGGTGGTCGAGTCGCTCAAGTCAGGCGACAAGACCCAGTTCCCTCTCAAGTTCACCATAAAGATCGGGGAGCATGCTCCTGCCGGAGAGTATCCACTCCACTTGAACATGACTTATGACTATCAGGATAACGTCCGGGTTTATGCCTCCAAGCTAGTCACCGAGGGGGGCACGTCCACATTCTCCAACTACCGGGTCTCTTATATCTACCAGAAGGCCAACCAGACGGTTCCCGTCACCATCCGGGTCAAGAAGCAGGCGGACTTCGTCATCCAGAACACCACTGCTGAACTTATGGTCGGGGGCAAGAAGCAGGAGATCCATGCCACCTACAGGAATATCGGCGAGGACCCGGTGAGGGATGCCGTGGCCAGGCTTTCCATCTTCAAGCCCTTCTCCTCCACCGATGATCAGGCCTTCATCGGGAATTTGGAGCCGGGAAATGAGACCACTGTCCTCTTCCGGATGGATGTCGACTCCGATGCTACAACGAAGGATTACGGCATAAGCAGCGAGATCAAATATACGGACCTCAATGGCGACACAGTCATCTCGGAAAGCATGAAGATACCAGTGGTTGTCAAAGCCGCCTCCTCATCCCTGCTTCTGCCTGCGGTGATTGTTCTCATTATCATAGTCGCAGCCGGTGGATACATGTACCGAAAGAAGCAGAAAAAGGCCTAAGGAGGCCTGCTGAGCGCCAGGCCCCCCTCCGTTTTTTTGGGGGCTAAAAGATCAGGTCAAATCACGATATAAAAATGTGAAAATCTGGATACAACGAGCGGGATCAGGTTATCGAAGGGAGCTCTTATGGATGAGATAATAGTATTGTCAAGCTGGGGAGATCGTTTCTGGGCCTGGTTGATCGATGTCCTTCTTATCTGTCTTATATGGTACAAAATCATAATCGTCTTAGAGGTAGGAGTTTTCACCATTAGTGGAATATTGCTTCTATCTTCTCTGTTGTTCATTTATTGGACTTCACTGGAAGGCTACAGAGGTCAATCGGTGGGGAAGATGTTCCTTAAGATAGCTGTAACAGGACCTTATGGAGAGCAAATTCGGTTTAGAGATGCGGCTGCAGAGTCATTTGGAAAGGCATTTCTGCTTCCCGTTGACGTCCTAATGTCTTTGATTCTCTTTCAAAGGAGCAGGCAGCGCTTGTTCAATAAGATATCTAATACCATCGTCATCAACCGGACGGAAATAGAATAGACAGAACCGTGATTTAAATGGAAGGTGAGGCTTCGAATCGGGATATAAGGAGGCATATCATAAATGCCTGTATCCAGTGGGCCAGGATCAAGGGATATAGCGACTCTGCGGGTTATCTCAGGGGTTTGGCGATTTCGGCCAAAGATCCAGTGTCTTTAGATGAACTGGTGCAGGACACCGGCTACAGTAAGTCAACTGTGAGTTTAAATATGAACCAATTGGAGAACCTGGGATTAGTTAAGCGTGTTGTGATACCCGGAGATAAAAGGCATCTATATGCACCGATTACTGATCCGGAAACCATCAAAACTAATATGCTGGACGCCATTACCAAAGAGGTGCAGCTCTTTTGCGAGGCCCTAAACAAGACAGAATCAGACATATTGGCTGGCAGAGATGACGCAAAGTATCTGCTGGAGAGAATTGCTTCTCTTAGGCAATCCTATGAACTGGGAAAGAAAGCGATAGACTTCCTGAGAAAGCAATCTTTGGATGAAATAAAAGAGTCGTTGGAGTGATCTAAAGCAATTGAAGCTCTAAGAGGAACTGAGATGAGAGTAGGTATATTTTCCTGGGAGAGTTTGTATTCAATAAAAATCGGTGGTATAGCACCTCATGTGTCTGAGCTGTCCGAAGCACTGGTGAAAAGAGGCCACGAGGTACATATCTTTACCCGTCGCGGTGACTTCGATGTCTATGATATAATCAATGGGGTCCATTATCATAGGGTTGCCATAGAAAACTTGGGAAACATAGTTTTCCAGATGGACAAGATGTGTGATGCTCTCTTTGAGAGCTTTGAGCGTGCTCAAAATGAAATGAAAAAGCTGGCCTATGAAGGCTACAATCGGATCGACGCCGAATTCGGATGGGATAGCATCGCCTCGAAGACGGAAGATGTATACAATGAAGCTTTAAAGCGATATAATGCGAGTGATCTCCAATCATCATCTAGCCGCAGAAGGCCAGAGTCATAATGTGCACAATATTAAAGATGTGATAAATATGAATAGCTTTCAGGAAGCGAAAGAGACTGATCCAATGAATGGCAAGACGCCCCTCATCACCAGAACCGTCTCGTCCCTATGCCCTGTCTGCTTGGAAGTTATATCCGCTCGCATATTTCAAGAGGATGAGGCAGTCATGATCGAGAAGCATTGCGAGGAGCATGGTGATTTTAAAGATATCTACTGGTCAGATGCAGCCATTTACAGAAGGTTTATGCGATACCAGACGGACTGGATGGGTTTAACGGATTCACCCCAGGCCCGCCAAGGTTGTCCGTTTGATTGTGGTTTATGCAAGAACCATAAAACAGGCACTCTCTTGGGGATCATCGATGTTACCAGCAGGTGTAACCTGTCCTGCCCGATTTGCTTTGCCGATGCCGGAGATGAGCTGAATGAGCCGACAATAAGTCAGATCGGAGCCATGATGCAAGCTCTGAGGGACCAAATGCCGGTGCCATGCCCTGCAATTCAATTCTCTGGCGGCGAGCCTACATTGAGAAAAGACCTGTGTGAAATCGTTTCTCTGGCAAGAAAGATGGGCTTCGCCCAGATTCAAGTGGCAACCAATGGCATAATGCTCGCCGTTAGGCCGGATCTCTGTAAGGACTTGGTATATAATGGCCTTTGCACCATATACCTGCAATTCGACGGTGTTACCCCTGAATCCTATAAGGCGATCAGAGGCTATGATCTATTGCCTACGAAGCTTCGTGCTATAGATAACTTGAGAGCAGCAGGGCAACATAGCATCGTACTTGTTCCAACTCTTGCCAAGGGTATTAACGATGACCAGGTAGGTGATATTGTAAAATTCGCCTTTAAGAACAGGGACATCGTCAAGGGCATAAACTACCAGCCTGTTTCCTTTACCGGAAGGATCGACCAGGAAGAGCGGGCGGCGAAGAGGATTACCATACCCGATGTTCTTGCACTCCTGGAGGATCAGACGAACAACGAGATAACTCGAGATGACTTTTATCCGATTCCCTTTGTCAAACCCATATCCCATTTAATAGAGGCTGAAACGGGCATATCTCAACCGGTTTTTATGGCCCATCCCTGTTGTGGTGCCGGCACATACATCTATTGCCAAGGCGGCCACATGATTCCTATAACCAGGTTTTTAGATGTAGATGGACTCATGGAAATGATCATACAAGAGACAAACTGCTTCGATGGGTCGATGCTGGGCAAGCTCAAGATGAATGAAATGATACTAAGGCAGATGCCCAAGTTTGTAGACGAGTTGAGGGCTCCGGATAACTTTAATCTCAAAGAACTGATATGGAGCGTCTTCATAAAAGGAACCAGAAAATCCCTGGCAGAGTTCCATGATAGATCCCTATTTCTAGGAATAATGCATTTCCAGGATCTGTACAATATAGACTTGGAGAGGCTGGAGAAGTGTGGGATTCATTATGCTCTGCCAGATGGTAGAATAATCCCCTTCTGTGCCTATAATATAGTTCATCGCTCTCGATTACAAAAAGAATAGTAGAATTAACGAAGTGATTGCTTTGGAATTCTCAGTCACGCAAAAAACAAACCGTTCTGCTGCAGAAGTCACGTCGAACGATGAGTTCAGGCAATTGAAGAAGGAAGAACGGAATGAAGGATTAGAGAGTTGGGCATATGATTTTTATCGAAGTTGCAGGGTAAGCGAGATACCCGCCAGGGACCATGAAACGCATTGAGGCTGATGGAAAAGAGATATGCTGAATTCGACTGGGGGCGAGGTTAGGTGGGTACAATGGCTTCGCGATGCAAAAAATTTATCAAGCTAAATTGCATGTTGGTCATCTGCGGGAATTATAAAGTATATGCGTTTTATTATATAAATTCTGTAATATAAAGTGCCTTGCCTCCATCACTTGTAAATTAGATTGTGCCCGCAGGAGCAATACGCGGTGATTTTTTGGCCATATTAACAAGTTAGTTAGCCTAACTAATATTTAAGATAATCCTTTCATCACCTAACGAGAAAGGGACAGACGAATAGTGTCTAGTGGACTTAATCCCTCCGAGTGGACAACCAATTAAAGATGCAAGAATGCGTCTATAGAACGCGAATGCGAATGAGCACCCATCGAGGATTAAGTTATCCGCCCATATCTGGGCGGCACACCATCTTTTCGGGAATCGCGGGGGGCCTGCCAGATTTCGGGCCTGAATAAAGAAGATGTGATCATCGCCCTGCCCCATCGGCGAGGGAATGAGATTAATGCTATACTCCTTATATTTCACTCATTTCTTTGTCCTTTCGATCCGGACGCAACATACAGTTATAAGGCAACGGATTGGCCCTTTATAGCAATTCAATAAATTGATCAACAGATAGTCGTGCTTGCTTTAGGATATGGGAAAGGGTTGAACGGAGAATGGGATTATGTGAAGGGACGGTGAGCTTGAGAATTTCGTTATCGTTAGAGGTGTGCTTCTGGAGACGGTTATGACTTCTTTTCTGCCTAACTACAATCCAACCGTCTCTCTGCAGCGCTCGCACGACTTGGTCGTATCCAAGGCTGGGAACTTTGGTCATACCACAAGCTCCAAAAGTTCAGCTTCCGATTGCAGTACCAGGTCATCTTCCACAGGTTCAAGATACAATTCAATAGCTTCTTGAATGTTTTTCAATGCCTCTTCGCGGGTACTCCCCTCGCTAATACATCCGGGAAGGGCAGGAAACAGCACAGTAAATCCTCCTTCCTCACTTGGTTCAAGCATCACGGTCAGCTTCATTGTGCCTCTCTAATATCTTTCTGAATGTGAACTACCGCGTCCTGAAGGGCGCGGCTTCCCACGTCATCGCCAAAACTTGCATCACGGATATGTGATGTAGCGGTTTTGGTTCTATGGGCGCTACGGGCTGTTCCATCCCTGCGAAGAGTATGTTCCTGGAAGCATTGTAGTCTCGATTGCATGTGAGACTGCAATAAGGGCACTCATGCACTCGTACTAATAGATCTTTCTTTACAATGCTTCCACAAGCAGAACACCTTTGAG
>ERZ1026792.463-NODE-463-length-34313-cov-3.076844_pt1 | contig 34313 bp, 31 predicted proteins | sample MGYA00520884_ERZ1026792 | MGnify/ENA primary metagenome ERZ1026792 (study PRJEB33270, sample SAMEA104284473) | anaerobic digester metagenome | biome: Anaerobic digester microbiome; feature: mesophilic sludge digester; material: Anaerobic digester biomass | place... | reverse complement strand
CCGCTCCCAACCGAACCCGGCTGCGAGCAAGTGGTCCTGTTGGTCGACGTATGCCGCAACGTCCTCGAGTCGAAACGGCCGGAGCGTGATCGACTCCGCCGTGAGAGCCAACTGGTCGCCGACGTCGGGTTCACCGCTCGCTTCGTCCATGAGCCCATCATGCCCGTTGTGCAGAGTTCATTCGTGGGACTCGGTGGGCGCGGGGAACTTGCGTCACAGAACGTGCTTTCAAGCGAGAGGGGTGCTGTGGATGTCAGCGACCAGCGGTGCCGTCGACGTCGACGGCACGGCGGTACACGCGGTACTCCGCGGCTGGCACCGCCCCCAGAGCGTCCTCGGCGAGCATCCGGGATCTGACGTTGTCAGCCTCGACCATTGCTGCGTAGATGCGTTGCCACCGATGGTCGGCGAGCACGCCGGAGATGAGCGGCAGGGCCGCCACCGCGATCGCCCCGCGGTCCTGGTGATCGGGGTGGACGAACGCTCCGTTGATGGTGACGGTGTCGCCTCGGCGCCGGGCCTGCAGCAGCCACCACCAGCCGAGCGGCAGCAGCCTGCCGTGCGCCCGCTGCAGGCCACGACCCAGCTCCGGCATCCCCGCCAAGGCACCCACCAGCGTGTCGCCGTGGAACACCAGCCGCGTCAGGTCCGCCCGCAGGAGGAACCGCAGCCGCCGGCGCATGGCCTTCACGTCCCGCGGGTGCAACGCCGGGAACCCGGTCGTCTCCGCCACCACGACGTTCGCCAGCCGCGCCAGGTCGTCGGTGTGCCGTGCCAACTCGCGGAATCGATGGAAGTCCGGCGACCGGTAGCCCTCGGCCTCGGCTCGCTGGGCGACCTGGAGCAGCCAGTCGGGGATCTGCTGATCGGCCCGCTCGGCGACGAACGTGAACACGGTGCCACTCGGTTCGAAGCCGCCCACCTCTTCCCACTGGCGCCGGTAGTACGGGCGGTGATGTGGCGTGCCCGCGGGCACGACGTTCTCGAACCCACTCACCTGGATGCCGGCCGTGTCGAACAGCGGATGCCCCTCCGGCCCCAGCAGCGTGGTGCGACCGTGGGCGCGGGCGTGGTCGGCGGCGGCGGCGAAGAGCGCGGAAGGCACCCGGTCGTCGTCCACCGCCTCGTAACCGCCCAGGTGCAGCACGTCGAACCCCGGGTAGAGCGAACACGCGATCCGCCCGACGGGTTGAGCACCATCGAACGCCACGAACCGCACGACCCGGGCGCCGCCCCGGGATGCCCGAGCCTCGGCCGGCTCGGCCAGCCATAGCGGCGGCACCCACGCCGGGTCGTCGCGGTAGATGGTGCGAGGCAGCCGCACCCAGGCCCGCACCGTGTGACGGTCGGTGACGGGCACCGCGGTGATCTCCCGAGACTGGTCAGCCACCGATCGTGTCCTCGGTAGCCGTCCCCGGAGGCGGGCAGGCTGCCGGTATCTGCACCGTCACCGGCTGGTTCACCGATGTCAGCTGGAAGTCGAGCTCGAGGTCGTTGCTCGCGGCAGCGGCGGTATCGGTCGCAGCGGTCTGCACCGAGATCGTCACCTGGTAGCGCAGCAGGTAGCCGCCGTCGGCCGCCACCCAGATGTCACCCTGGTTGGCGTTCACTTGGGCACCCGTGCCGGCAGCGAGGCCCTGGATCGTGAACGTCCAGTGCTTGGCCGCCACACCTGCCATCGTCTCGTCGCCGACCAGTGTCGCGTTCCCCGCAGGGATCACGATGTCGAACACGCCGCTCAGCACCGTGTTCAGGTCGACCTCGAACGGGCTCGCCGCCTCGCTGGTGTACTCCTCGCCGTCGAACGTGCACGACACGTCCGCGGTGCGCCACGTCTCCGTGTTCGACGTGCTCGGCTCGGGATCATCCGCCGCCACGCTCGTCTCGTCGAGCGTGAGGTGGCTCAGGCCATTGGAGTTGTCGACGGCACCGGTGGTGGTGGCATCGGAGCGGTCGTTGGCGGTCGGCCCGACGGAGTTGAGGACGAGCGAGTACTCGTACGAGTCGAGGCTGGCGAACCCCTGCAGGATCGGCGTGGTGAGCGAGCCGGCGGCACCGCCACCGCCTCCGCCACCGGCACCACCCCCGTCGCCGTCACCCCGCAGGACCCAGCCGGCGAGGCCGCCCACGAGGAGGGCAGCCACCGCCACCAGTGCCAGCGTGGGGGTGGGCTTCTTCGCCACACCGGCCATCGTGGGCGCGCTCACGGAAGTGGGCGCAGCCGGTTGGGCCGGGGCCGCGGCCGTCGGTGCGGCCACGGGGCTCGCAACCGGGGGGTCGATGAACTCCTGACCACTGGTAGCGCAATGGTCGGTCCAGCCCGACCCGCTCCACCAGCGCACTTGGGCACGTCCGAACGGATCGGCATACCAGCCTGGCGGGTTGTTGGACATGATCACTCCCTTCGTTGTCGTCAATCGTTGTCGTCAATCGTCTCGATGAATCAGGTCGCCGACGCTGCGGCGCTGCACGGCGAGCACCGACGTGGCGACGGCCGCGGCCAGCACCGCGGCACCCACCGCCGCCGCGCGCCACAGCACGGTGCCGTCGACCACGGGCATGGTGGCGACGGCCAGTGAGGTACGGGCGAGGTACGGCGCGATGAACACCGCACCGGCGCCACCCAGGAATGCCGCCGTGGCGACGAGCACCGCGGCCTGCACGCCGAGGAACGCGGCCACTACTCGCCGGCCGAAGCCGAGCAGGCGCAGCACGCCGAGGTCGATGCGGTGCAGCCACGCCAGCCGCCACAGGGCGATCACCAGCACGGCGACGGCGCCGAGGGCGAGCAACCGCACCGAGGCGACGAGCAGGGCGATCATCGGCTCCCACTCGCCAACGAGGGCGATGTCACCGCGAGTTGCCACGGCCAGCCCGCCGTCGAGCAAGGTGCCGTCGGCGAGCGCGCCACCCTCCGGCACCACGTACACCGACACGTCGCTGCCCCAGCCGAGCAGGGTCTGGGCGTCGCCGATCGGCACGATGGCCGCATCGTCGAGGTAGATGCCCAGCTCGAACACCCCGACGATGGCGAAGTCGCGACCGCGCAGGCGCAGCACATCGCCCGGCCGGAGGCCACGCCGATCGGCCAGGAGGGTGCCGACGATCGCCGTCCGCTGGGTCTCACCCGCCCGGAGGTGGCGTCCGCTCACCAGCCGGTAGGGGTCGAGCTGGCGATAGCGGTCGGGGTCGACGCCGGCGATCATCACGGCATCGGCGCCCGAGGTGCCGGCGACGGCGTGCACCTCGGCGACGGGGTCGTAGCCCTCGGCACGGAGCATCTCGCCGACCGATGCGGGGATGCGGCTGCCGGCGAACTCGCCCACCGTGCCCTGCTGCTGCACCACCAGCGCCGACTGGGCGTGGCGGAACCTGACCTCCGTGCTGTTCACGTACCCGTCCAGCAGCACCACCATCCCCACCGTGAGTGCCACCATCACCCCGAGGGCAGCCATCACCCGCCAGCGGCTGCGCATGTCGCGCAGCGCCAACCCGACCACCACCGCAGCGGCGTGCATCACATCACCACCAGAGCAGCGGGCGTTTGACGCAGCAGCCGGCGGGTCGCGAGGGCGGCGCCGACCCATCCGCTGCCGAGCGCCAACACCACGCCGACGCCGACCGTCCACCACTCCATGCCCACTTCGACCGTGTAGGTGCGCAGGACGAACGACGGCCGGGCCGACACGATGGCCATCGCCGTCACGTACCCCGCCACCATGGCCACAGCCGTGAGCAGCATCGACCGCACCACCAACAGGCTGCGCACCGCCTGCGGCGAGAAGCCCATCACGCGCAGCAGCCCCACCGACCGTCGCCGTTCGGCCAACGTGAGTGCGGTGGCGTTGCCGGCGCTCACGGCCAGGCCCAGCATTCCTACGGAGGTGAACACGGCGGCGAGGTCGCCGAGCGACCGCACGCCACGCGCCGCCTCGGCCTGGATGGCCGACTCGTCGAGCACCAGCAGCCCGGGGAAGGCGGCCCGCAGCCGGGCCCTCACGGCGTCGCCATCGGCGTCGGCGCGCAGGCGCACCACGGTGAACTGGAACTCGCCGGGCCGGTCGAACAGCTGCTCGGCGCGGTCGAGCGGCAGCCACAGCGAGGCCACCTTGCTGCCCGAGCCGCGGAGCACCGCGGTGATCGTCAACTCCGTGCCGAACACGCGCTGGCGGTCGCCCACCTCCCAGCCGGTGGCCAGCTGCACTGCAGCGGTGACAGCCATCTCGTCGGCGCTGCCGTCGGGCAACGTGCCCTCGAGCACGGTGAGCGAGTGGATCGGTTCCCAGGTCGCTGGGTCGGCGGCGCGCAACTGCAGCACCCGCTCGTCCAGCTCCACCGTGCGCAGCACCAACGGGGTGACGGACTCGGCATCAGCGCCGGCCGCCGACCGGGCCGTCGCCAGGTGCTCGGCGCCGAGGTGCACGTTCGCCACGTCGAACACGTCGGGTTCGGTGACGACGATGTTTCGCTCCTCGCCGACCGTGCCCAGCCCGGCCAGAGAGCGGGAGACGGCGGCGAGGAGGAACCAGCTCGCGGCCAGTGGCGTGAGCACCAGCACGGCCAGCAGGGTGCGCCACGGTTGGGCCTTGAGGTCGCCGAGCGCCAAGCGCCAGCGGGTGGATCGCGAGAGCTTCATGCCGCACCCCCGAGTTCCACCACACCGTCGCGCAGGCGCACCACGCGCGTGGCTCTGTCGGCGACGACGGGGTCGTGGGTGGCGATCACGAACGTGGTGCCGTGCTCGCGGTTGGCGCGCACCACGAGATCCATCACGTCGCGGGTGGTGGCGCTGTCCAGCTCGCCGGTCGGCTCGTCCGCCACCACCAGCGCCGGTGCCCCGGCGATTGCGCGGGCCAGCGCCACCCGCTGCTGTTCGCCACCCGACAGGTCGGCCGGGCGGTGGCGCAGGCGATGGGAGAGGCCAACGGCGGCCAGTGCCAGCTCGGCGGAGCGCAGGGCGTCGCGCCAGCCGGCACCGCGGGCGAGGAGCTGCAGGGCCACCTGCTCGCGGGCCGTGGCCGTGGAGATGAGGTTGTCGCTCTGCAGCATCACGCCGACGTGGTCGCGGCGGAAGCGATCGAGTGCCGCCTGGCCGGCGCGGCACAGGTCGACGCCGGCGACGGTGAGGTCTCCGGCGTCGGGTGCATCGAGGCCGGCGAGCAGGTGCAGGAGGGTGGTCTTGCCGCAACCGCTCGGCCCCATCAGCACCACGATCTCCCCGGCGGAGACCTCGAGGTCGACGCCGCGCAGTGCGGGCACCTGCACCCCGGCGAGGGAGTAGGTGCGCACCAGGCCGCAAGCCAGTACCACGGGACCCGCCGACACGGTGTCGACCACCGATGGCAGAACGGACATGCTGGCCACAACACCCTCCACGTCGATCGTCTGCCACGGTGGGCCGTGGCGTCAGGGCCGAAGGTCGGGTGCCGGAACTGTCAGCCGAGGTCGGCCAGGCGGCGGAGCAGCGCGTCGGTGAGGGCGCGTGGGAGCAGCGGATTGGCGGCGGCGATGGCCAGCGCGTCGGCGCCGACCAGGTAGCGCTTCAGCGGCCGCTGGCTCTCCACCGCAGTGACGATCGTGCGCGCCACCAGATCGGGAGGCGGCGCGACCGAACCGATCACTCCGGCCATCGTCTCCAGCCGGTGATACGCGTTGCGGTAGTGGCCGTCGGCGACCGATTCACGCTCCTGGGCGTCGGCCCTGGCCTTGTTCTCGATCTCCGTCTTGAAGAACCCGGGCTCGACCACCACCACCTTCACCCCGAACTGGGCCACCTCCATGCGCAGCACGTCGCTCAACGCCTCCAGCCCGAACTTCGAGGCGTGGTACCAGCCGTTGAGCGGAAGCACCGCAGCTCGTCCGGCGATGGAGCTGATCATCACGATCCGGCCGCTGCCGCGCTCGCGCATCGCCGGCAGGGCACACGCCGACACGACGGCAGGCGCCACCAGGTTGACACCGAGGTTGCGCATGGCCTCCGCCGCGCTCACGTCCTCCACCGCCCCGAGCGCGCTGTAGCCGGCGTTGTTGACCACGGCGTAGAAGGCCGGCAGCGTGGGCCAGGCGCGCACCACGGCGTCGTGGTCGCCGACGTCGAGCACCAGTGGGTGCACGAGGTCGGCAACGCCCTTCGCCTTCGCCGCGTCGGTCAGCACCTTGGCCTTCGCCTTCGAGCGCACCGTGCCCCAGGTGGGCCAGCCGCGCCCGGCGAAGCGCAGCACGGCGGCCAGGCCGAAGCCGGAGTTGGCACCGGTGACCAGCACCGGCCCTGGACGTTCGCTCATCACGACCTCCTCAGGTGGTCTTCACCACGTAGACGTCGCACGGTGCGTTGTGCGCCACCGAGTTGGCGACGCTGCCCAGCAACCGACCAGGGCCTTGCATGCGGCGATTGCCAACCACGATGAGGGCGTCGTCGAAGTGCTTGGCCTCTTCGATGAGTACTTCGTGCGGCACACCGTTCCGGGCTCCGTCGGTCACCTCCAGGCCGTCGGTGCGCAGTGCGTCGGCCACTCGGCGAGCGATCTCCGCGGCCTCGTCGGACTTGTTGATCACGATCTGGTCGCTGCCGACGCCCACCTCCGCGACGATCTCGTCGTCGCAGGCCATGATCACGTGCAACTGGGCGCCCAGCCTGCGCGCCAGGTCGGCTGCGACGCGTGCTGCGTGAGCAGCGGTGGCGCTGTCGTCGACCCCGACGATGATGTGCTTGATCATGGTGCGACCCTACTGCCGCTGGCTCAGCCCATGTAGATGGCGTGCCGCTTGTGCACCACGTCGCGGTCCACCGGATCGGCGGTGGCGAAGCGGGCGATCAGCTCGCCACGCAGCGCTTCGAAGGGCACGACCGCGTCGATGACCAGCTCGCTCGCCAACCGGTAGAGGTCGACGTCCTCTTCGTACTCCGCCCGGCGCTCGTCGACGTAGGCGGCGCGCTCGACGGGGTCGGCGATCGCCTGGATCTTGTTGGCGAAAACGGCGTTCACCGCGGCCTCGGGCCCCATCACTGCGATCTTGGCGGTGGGCAACGCAATGGTGGCGATGGGGTCGAATGCCGGACCGCACATCGCGTACAGCCCGGCGCCGTAGGCCTTGCGGACGACCACGCTGATCTTGGGCACGGTGGCCTCGGTGATGGCGGTGATCATCTTCGCCCCGTGGCGGATGATGCCTGCTCGTTCCACCTGTGTGCCGATCATGAACCCGGGCACATCGGCCAGGAACACGAGCGGGATGTTGTACGCGTCGCACATCCACACGAAGCGAGCGGCCTTGTCGGCACTGTCGCCGAACAGCACGCCGCCCTTGTGCATCGGGTTGTTGGCCACGATGCCAACCACGTGCCCGTCGAGCCTGGCGAAGCCGGTGGTGAGCTCGGGCGCGAACAACGGCTTGAGTTCGAAGAACGTGTCGGCATCCACCAGGCAGTCGATGACGCGGTGCATGTCGTACCCGGCTGCTTCTTGTGCCGGTAGCTCGGCGCGGGTGAGGGTGCGCACGGGTGCATCGGGCTCGGTCGCGGCTGGTCGTTCGCGCCACCGTTCGGGCAGGTAGCTGAACAGGTGACGGGCCTGGTCGATGGCGTCGGCGTCGTCGTGGGCCAGGTTGTCGCCGCACCCGCTGACGGTGGTGTGCATGCGCGCCCCGCCCATCTCCTCCAGCGTCACGATCTCGCCGATCACCTCTTCGGCCATGCGCGGCGAGCCGAGGTACATGCTGGCGTTGCCCTCCACCATGATCACCACGTCGCAGAACGCGGGGATGTAGGCACCGCCGGCGGCCGACGGGCCGAACAGGCAGCAGATCTGGGGCACCTTGCCGCTGAGCTTGACCTGGTTGCTGAAGATGCGCCCGGCACCCCGCCGGCCGGGGAACAGCTCGACCTGGTCGGTGATGCGGGCGCCGGCCGAGTCGATGAACCAGAAGATGGGCAGCTCGTGACGCAGCGCGTACTCGGTGACACGCACGATCTTCTCGACGGTGCGGGCACCCCACGAGCCGGCCTTCACGGTGGGGTCGTTCGCCACCACCAGTGCCGGCCGGCCGTCCACGCGGCCCTGCCCGGTGACCACACCGTCGGCCGGGAGGTCGGTGGCCAGCGTGTTGGCCAGCAGCCCGTCCTCCACGAACGTGCCCTCGTCGAACAGCAGCGCCAGGCGGTCGCGTACGAACAGCTTGTGCTGGCGAGCCAGCTTCTCGCTCTCGGCACCGCCGCGTGTGTGCAGGTTGCCGGTGAGTGCCCGCGCGGAGCGGGCCAGCAGATCCTCGTGCTCGTTCATCGCGCGTCCTTCATCCGACCGGGAGGCCCAAGCCTCGCGCGATCACCAGGCGCTGGATCTCGCTGGTGCCTTCACCGATCTCCAGGATCTTCGCATCGCGATAGAAGCGAGCCACGGGCGATTCCTCCATGAACCCCATGCCGCCGAACACCTGCGTGGCCACCCTCGTGGCGGTGACAGCGGTCTCGGTGCTGTACAGCTTGGCCATCGCTGCTGCCTGGCGGAACGGCTTACCGCGATCCTTCAAGCGTGCCGCACCGTACGTGAGGTTGCGGCTGTTCTCCACGGCCACTGCCAGGTCGGCGAGCTGGAACGCAAGGCCCTGGAAGCGACCGATCGGCCCGCCGAACGCCTGCCGCTCCTTCGCGTAGTCGACGGCCAGATCGAGGCAGGCCTGCGCGCAACCGACGGCGAGCGCGCTGATGGCGATGCGGCCGTCGTCGAGGATGGCGAGGAAGTTGCGCAGCCCGCTGCCCTGCGCGCCCAGCATGTTGCCGGCAGGCACCCTGCAATCGGCCAGCGTGATGCCGTGCGTGTCGCTGGCGTGCCAGCCCAGCTTGCGATAGGGGGGCTCGATGGTCATGCCCGGCGTGCCGGCCGGCACGATGAACGAGCTGATCTCGCCCGGCGCGGTGAGCGCGGTGACTGCGACCACCGACGTGATGGCCGTACCCGAGTTGGTGATGAACGCCTTGCTGCCATCGAGCACCCATTCGTCGCTGGCCGTGTCGTACCGGGCGCGGGTGCGGGTGCCGCCGGCGTCGCTGCCCGCGTCGGGTTCGGTGAGGCCGAACGCGCCCAACCGCCGGCCGGCAACTAGGTCGGGCAGCCACTCGGCCTGCTGGTCGGGCGTGCCGAAGGAGTGGATCGGATTGGCGCCCAACCCGACAGCGGCGGAGAGCGTGATGCCGAGGCTCTGGCTGACCCGGCCGATCTCTTCGATGGCGATGCACAGCGAGGTGAAGTCGCCACCACTGCCGCCCCACTCCTCGGGGAACACGATGGCGAACACGCCCAGCTCGGCCATCTTGGCGACCGCCTCGAGCGGCAGTTCCGCTGCTGCTTCCCAGCGTTCGACGTGTGGTGCCAGCTCGCGTTGCGCGAAGTCGCGCACGACGGCCCGGAATGCCTCGTGCTCGTCGCTGAACTCGATCATCGATGACCTCCTCGACCTTGAACGACGGTGAACCTACCACTGTTTGCTGAACGATCGTTAGGGAGCCGCACGAGCGGCTGCCCGCCGCCGACCGGATACCGTGCGAGTGTGCTCAATCCCGTTGGTGCTCTTCGTCATGTCGCTGTCGGTGCATCACTGGTCGCCGGGCCGGCGCTGGTGCTGGCCGGCGTGATGGGTGGTGGCGTGCACGACGAGCGCTTCGATGCCAAACAAGTGCTGGTCACACCGGCCGGTGATGGTGTGCGGCTCCGCGAGACGGTCGACCAGGACTTCGGTACCACCCAACGGCACGGCTACGAGCGCATCATCCCCAACGACTTCGGCGAGCCCATCGATGTGGTGGTGTCGTCGCCCGACGCGCCCGACCAGACCTCGATCACCGACATGGGGTCGCGCACGCGCATTCGCATCGGCGACCCCGACAGCACCATCTCCGGCCAGCACCGTTACCTGCTCTCGTACACGCTGCCCGACGCACAACTGTCCACCGGCGCTCTCGCGCTCGACATCATCGACCCCGGCGAAGAGCTGGAGACCGGTCGCTTCGAAGTGGTCCTCGCCGGTTTCGAGCTTGCCGACACCACCTGCAACGTGGGTGGGTTCGGCGATGTCGGTGGCTGCGAGCTGGTGCGCGACGGCGACCTATATCGGGTCGTGTTCGAGCCGCTGTCGGCCGGCGACGGCATCACCGTCGGTGGCAGCATCGTTGCCATCACCACTCCGGTCGACGTGCCGATCCCGGATCCGATCGATCGCCGCAACGACAACCCGCTGCCGCTGGCCGCCGGAGTCGGGCTGCTGGGTGCTGCGGCGGGCTTCGGCGGGTACCGCATCTCTCGACGCCTGGGCCGCAACGAGGTGGGTGGCGCTGGTGCAGCCGATGCTGCCTACGGTGCCGCTGGTGGCCCCACGCGATTGGTCACCGATCAAGAGCTCGACGCCATGGTCACCACCGAGTTCGTGCCGCCCGCCGGCATCCGACCGTGGCAGGGTGCCATCCTGCTCAAGGAAGCGGTCGACACCGAGTCGGTGTCGGCGTGGTTCTCCGATCAGATCGCCGTCGGTGTGCTCACGCTCACCGACGGTACGCCGCAGGTCCTGTCGGCGGGCCCTGCACTGGCTCAGGCCGATCCCGTCACGCGCGACCGCATCACCGACCTGCTCGGTGGCGACGGTGAGCTCGAGCTGGGCAAGTACCAGCCGGCGCTGCAGACCTTGTGGCAGCAGCTCCTGGCCGAACAGAAGCAGGTTGCTGCCGCGTCGGGTTGGTGGAGGAAGTTCGCACCCGGTTCGGCGCCGAAGTTCCCCGTCGCGCTGTCGGCCACGGTGACCGTTGCGACGGTTGCGCTGGCCGTTGCCGTGTGGCGCGGCTGGGCGCGAGCATGGCCGATCGCGCTGTTGGCCGGCTTCGTCATCCCGGCAGTGGTGGCAGGTGTGGCGTATCGCCGGTTGCTGCCGCAGCGCAGCGCCGCCGGCAGCGCGGTGGCACTGCGTGCCGAGTCGTTCCGGCGGTTCCTGGAGGCGAGCGAAGGCAAGCACGTCGAGTGGGCCTGGCAGCATGGCCTGCTGCGCGAGTACTCGGCGTGGGCCGTGGCGCTGGGCGCTGCCGGTGCGTGGGGCCGTGCTGTTGCCAACAGTGCGGTGCCGCCGCCCGACATCGCCGCTCAGACCGCGCCGTTGCTGGTCTACTCGCACCTCGGTGCCTGGTCGCAAGCCCGCACGCCACCGCCGCCCGCCGGCAGCAGTGGTGGTGGCTCCGGCGGCGGCTTCAGCGGCTTCTCGGGTGGCAGCGTGGGCGGCGGTGGTGGTGGTGGCAGCTCCGGCAGCTGGTGATCGTTGTCGCCGTGTCATCTTGCTGTGTCACGGTTGCTGAACGGTCGTTAGGGATCTCGTAGGGTGGTGGTTCGTGGCCTCTCGTTCCGAACAGATCCAGCAGGCTGCGGCCCGCCTGTTCGCCGAGCGCGGCTACGGGGCGACCAGCATCGACGACATCGGCGCCGCGGCCGGTGTGAGCGGCCCCGCCATCTACTGGCACTTCCCCGGCAAGCAGGCGTTGCTGGCGGCGATGCTCACCGACGTGAGCGAGCAACTGCTGGCCGGCGGCCGCGACTGCGTGCAGGCCGCACCGAACGCCGAAGCCGCGCTCGCGGCGTTGGTTGGTGTGCAGGTTCGCTTCGCGCTCGGCCAGCCCGACCTGATCGTGGTGCACGGTCGCGAGTTGGGGCAGCTCGACGAACAGCAGGCGCACACCGTGCGCGCGCTGCAACGACAGTACGTCGACGTGTGGGTGGCGGTGCTGCGCCGCCTCTACCCGCGCCTGGTGCGCGCTCGTGCCACGGCTGCGGTGCAGGCGGCCATCGGGCTGATCAACTCCACGCCGCACACCGGCAGCCTGCAGCCACGAACCCTGGCACCGATGCTGCGCGACATGGCGATGGCCGCGCTCCACGCGGTGGGTAGCGAAGGAGCCGCTCGATGAACCTGCCCGCACGGATCACCATCCGCGAAGTCGGCGCTCGCGATGGTCTGCAGTCGGAGGCCCCGCTCGACGTTGACGATCGATTGGAGCTGCTCGACGCGCTGCTCATCGCAGGCGTCACCCATCTCGAAGTGGCGGCGTTCGTCAGCCCTGCGGCCGTACCTGCGATGGCCGGCGCGGCCGACGTGGTGGCCGGCCTGGGTGCACCGGAGGGCGTGGTTCGGGCAGCGCTGGTGCCCAACGTGCGCGGTGCAGAGCTGGCGCTGGCTGCCGGCATCGACGAACTGACGGTCACGATCTCCGCCTCGGCCACCTACAACCAGCGCAACGTGCGCATGTCGATCGACGAGTCGCTCGCGGCCATCGCCGCCATCTGCGTGTTGGCCGGGCCGGTGCCGGTTGACGCGGTCATCTCGTGTGCGTTCGGCTCGCCCTACGAGGGCGACAGCCTGCCGGCCGACGTTGCGCTGCTCGCCGAACGCCTGCGTGCGTCGGGAGCGAGTGCTGTCACGCTGGCCGACACCACCGGCATGGCGACCCCTCGGCGCATCGACGACGTGCTGCTGCGCACCGGCACACACGTGGGCCTGCACCTGCACGACACGCGTGGCACCGGGCTGCTCAACCTCTATGCGGGGCTGCAGGCCGGGGTGGTGCGCTTCGACACGTCGGTGGGTGGCCTCGGCGGCTCGCCCTTCGCCGCCGGCGCGGCCGGCAACGTTGCCACCGAAGAAGCGGTGGCCCTGTGCGACGACCTGGGTGTGCACACCGGCATCGGCATCGAGGCGATCATCGAGGCCGCGCTGCTGGTGGAGCGATTGGTGGGCCACCAGGTGCCCAGTCGCGTCGCCCACGCGGGCCCACGTTCGCGCCGCGCCGGCGCGTGAACCGAGCGCTACTGCAAGCCGCGCACGGCGCCGCCGTCGACAGGGATGGCCGTGCCCGTGATGTACTTCGCCGAGTCGCTGCACAGGAACGCGGCGATGCGCCCGAAGTCGCCGGGGTCGCCCAGCGTGTGAGTGGGCACGCCGGCCGCAAGGCTGCCGGTGTCGCCATAGAGGTTGGTGATGCGGTCGGTGACGTGGAGGCCGGGTTGCAGTGAGTTGACCGTCACACCGTCGCCGGCGATCTCGGTGGCGACCGTCTTCAGGAAGGCGGTGAACCCGGCTCGTGCCGTGTTCGAAAGGATCAGGTTGCCGATCGGCTCGCGGACCGATGTGGATGTGATGGCGACGACGCGGCCCCACCCGCGCTCGCGCATGGCCGGCAGCGCCGCCTGGCACAGCGCCACACCGGAGAGCAGGTTCAACCGCAGCGCGGCCTCGTACTGCTGGAAGGCGATGGTGCCGAAGGTGCCCGCCGGCGGCCCACCGGCGTTGACGATGAGGATGTCGACGCCGCCCATCAGGTCGTCGGCAGCGGCCACCAACCCGGCGATGGCGTCGAGGTCGGAGAGGTCGCCGACCAGTGTGTGCGTGGATGACGCGATGGTGGCTGCGGCCGCCGCGAGGCGTTCGGCGTCGCGCGCTACCAACGTCACCTCGGCTCCTTCTGCAGCAAGGGCTTGCGCACATCCCAACCCGAGGCCGCTGGATGCGCCGGTGACCAGTGCTCGTCGGCCGGTGAGTGCAAGATCCATGAGGGCTCCGTGAGTGCTTCAGGCGGCGCTCGAACGCGACGCGGTGTCGATCGTAGGATGCCATCGCTTGCCGAACGATCGGCATTTCGAAGGGAAGCCCTCATGCAGCCGTTGTGGTCGCCGACTGCCCAGCGCGTCGCCTCCACGCGCATCGACGAGTTCCGTCGCTCGGTCGCCGCTGATCGGCCCGATGTCGTCGACTCGGTTGCCCTGCACGGTTGGTCGGTGCAGGACCCCCAGGAGTTCTGGCAGCGAATGTGGTCGTACGGCCAGGTCATCGGCGACCCCGGCCCAGTCGTGTTCGACTCGGGCGACGGTTCCGTGCGCCAAGGTCGATTCTTCCCGCAGTCCTCGTTGTCGTACGCGGAGAACGCGCTTGCGCACCGAGACGGCGCGGGCGACGAGGCACTCGTGGCCATCACCGAGCACGGCGATCGGCGCGCCTACACGTGGCAGCAGTTGCGCGAACAGGTAGCTGCATTGGCGGCGGCCCTCACCGCCGACGGCGTGCAGCCCGGCGATCGGGTGGCCGCCTACATGCCGCACGTCGCCGAGACCATCATCACGTTCTTGGCCGCGAATGCCATCGGGGCCACGTTCACCTCCACCTCCAGCGACTTCGGGATCGACGGCGTGGTGGATCGCTTCGGGCAGACACAGCCCACCGTGTTGGTGGCGGCCGATGGCTACCGCTACGGGGGCAAGGAGTTCAGCTGTCTGGATCGCATCGCGGCCATCACCGCGCAGCTGCCATCGCTGCAACGCACGGTGGTGGTCAGCGTGCTCGCCGACGGCGCCGACGGGCCTGCAGCGCCCGATGTCGCCGTGGCCCCTGCGCTCGACGCCATCGCCGGTGGCGTGCACTGGGCCGACTACCTGGCCCCTCACCTCGGCGCCTCGCTGCACTTCCAGCGGCTGCCCGGCGACCATCCCGTGTACATCCTCTACTCCAGTGGCACCACCGGCAAGCCGAAGTGCATCACTCACCGTGCCCTGGGTGTGCTGTTGATGCATCTCAAGGAGCACCAGCTGCACTGCGACATCCGCGCCGGCGATCGGGTGCTGTACTTCACCACCTGTGGCTGGATGATGTGGAACTGGCTGGTCAGCGTGCTCGCCAGCGGTGCCACCGCGGTGCTGTTCGACGGCAGCCCGGCCCATCCGTCGCCGGCGGTGCTGTTCGACATCGCCGAGCGCGAGCGGCTGACGCTGCTGGGTGTCTCGGCGAAGTACATCGACAGCGTGCACAAGGCCGGCGTGCGCCCCATCGACTCGCACGATCTCTCCGCGTTGCGCACGGTGTGCAGCACCGGCTCACCACTCAGCGAGGAGAGCTTCCGCTGGGTGTACGAGGCGATGAAACCCGACGTGCACCTGGCGTCCATCAGTGGCGGCACGGATCTGTGCGGCTGCTTCGTGGGCGGCGACCCCACCCGCCCCGTGTACGCCGGCGAGATCCAGGGGCCGGCGCTGGGCATGGCCGTGGAGGTCTACTCGGTTGACGGCGCGGCAGTGGTCGAGCCCGGCGTGAAGGGCGAGCTGGTGTGCACCGCGCCGTTCCCGAGTGTGCCGCTGGGCTTCTGGGGCGACGACTCCGCGGGGTCGAAGTTCCACGCTGCCTACTTCGACCGCTTCCCCGGTGTGTGGGCGCACGGCGACTTCGCCTCGTGGACGCCGCGCGGCGGCATGATCATCCACGGCCGCAGCGACGCCACCCTCAACGCCGGTGGCGTGCGCATCGGCACCGCCGAGATCTACGCCCAGGTCGAGCACATCCCCGGGGTGGTGGAGGCAGTCGCGGTCGGCCAGGAGTGGGACGACGACACGCGCATCGTGCTCTTCGTTCGCCTCGTCGAGGGTGTGCGCCTCACCGACGCGTTGCAGGCCCAGATCCGCAGCCGGTTGCGCGCGCACGCCTCACCGCGTCATGTGCCCGCCCGCATCGCGCAGGTCACCGACGTGCCGCGCACGCGCAGCAACAAGATCAGCGAGCTCGCCGTCGCCGATGTGGTCAACGGCCGTGAGGTGCGCAACACGGAAGCCCTCGCCAACCCCGAGTGCCTGCAGCAGTACCGCGCCCGCCCCGAGCTCGCCGTGTAGCGCCAGTCTGCGCGCCGGCGTCCTTCCCCGGTCGGCTTCTTGGCGGGAGTCGTCTCGGCGGGCGAGACGACTCACGTCCAGACAGCGGAGAATGCTGCGCGAGTGGCACCGAGACGTTGCAGAAGTCGGGTGCACAGGTCAACGGTGAGCATCGTGGCGAACGTGGCCGACGACCTCGTCGGCCACCTCGCCTGCCGTGCGCGACCCGGTGTAGACGACGTTGTCGGCGAGGGCCAAGTTCTGCGCGCTACGCACCCAGTCGAGAAGGAACGTGCTGCCGCCCCACCCCTCGCCGCGCTCCTGCGTACATCTGTCGGCGAGCACCCGGTGCGCAACTTCCGGGTCGGCTGCGGGGAGCAGCAGCACCACGAAGCAGTCGGCCAGCGCATGGTGCACCGGCTCGGCAGCCACATCGTCCTCGAAGTGGCTGTGGCCGGCACCGAAGGCGATGACGGTGTTTGGATGGTCACCGATCACGCGCACTGCGGCATGCGCCCGTGCGGGCTGCCACCAACGATGTGCTGCCACCAAGCCGACGTGGGCGATGTGCCGAATGAGATCGTCGAGCGGTTGGCCAGCCTCCTCGTAGTACGCGGCCGCTACTTCGTCCAGATCGATGAACGGCCGCCCGAGGGCAGCGGCTACCAGCGCACCAACCGTCGACTTGCCTGCGGCGGCCGGGCCGATGAGCACCAGTGACTTCACGCGAGCGCGAAACCCTCGTAGTCGTTGGCGGCGACGGCGGCACACTGCTCGGCATACGGGGGGAAGCCGGGCAGGGGCATGAACACTCGCGTCTTGCCGGGCACGTTGGCGCCGAGGTACCACGAGTTGCACGTCGGGAACAGCGTCATGTCGGCGACCATGTTGACGTAGTCGACCCACGCATCCTGCGCGGCCTCGGTCGCCTCGATGCGCCGTAGGCCGCGGGCGCGCAACTGGATGAGGCACTCGCCGATCCACTCCACGTGCTGCTCGATCGACGTGATCATGTTGGTGAGCACCGACGGGCTGCCGGGGCCGCTGATGGTGAACATGTTCGGCAGACCGTGCACTGCCAGGCCCAGGTACGTGCGCGGCCCGGCTTCCCACGCCTCCTGCAGCGACACCGCGGGCCCGCGGGCGTTGATCTTCAGCAGGCTGCCGGTCATCGCGTCGAATCCGGTGGCGTACACGATGGCGTCCACCTCGTAGTCGACGCCGCCCACCCGCACTCCAGTGGGGGTGATCTCCTCGATGGGCTGCCGGCTGACATCGACCAGCGACACGTTGGGGCGGTTGAACGTCTCGTAGTAGCCGCTGTCGAAGCACAGCCGTTTGCAGCCGATGACGTGCGAGGGCATCAGCAGCGCTGCCGTCTCGGGGTCGTGCACGGTGGCCGCGATCTTGTGGCGCACGAACTCCGCCGCCGTTTCGTTGGAGGCGGCGTTCAACAAGAAGTCGCTGTACCCACCCAGGTAGGTGAACCCACCGACGTTCCAGCGCGCCTCGAAGTCGGCGTCGCGTTCGGCCGGGTCGGCTTCGGCGGCGCTGCCGTCTCCGCGCGGGAACCATGCGCCGAAGCCGCCACTCATCTGCCGGTTGGCGGCGCGCAGCGCGCGGTAGTTCGCCTTGACCTCGGCGACCTCGTCCGGCCGTAGTGGCCTGTTGTGCGCGGGCACCGTGTACGTGGCGGTGCGCTGGAAGACGGTGAGGTGCGCCGCCTGCTCGGCCATCACCGGAATCGACTGCACGGCCGACGAGCCGGTGCCGATGACGGCAACCCGCTTGCCCGTGAAGTCGACACCCTCGTGCGGCCACGTGCCGGTGTGGTAGCTGGCACCGGCGAACGAGTCGCGCCCGGGGAACTCGGGCAGGTTGGTGCTGCTGAGGCAACCGACAGCCATGATGAGGAACTGCGAATGGGTGGTGCGTTCGTTGCCGTCGTGATCGCGTGTGGTGATGGTCCACCCGGTGGTGGCGTCGTCGAAGACGGCCGACTGCACTCGGGTGTCGAAGCGGATGTCGCGACGTAGGTCGAACCTGTCCGCCACGTGCTGCGCGTAGCGCAGGATCTCGGGCTGGCCGGCGTAGCGCTCGGTCCACTCCCACTCCTGCTCGAGCTCGGGGCTGAACGAGTAGCTGTACTCCAAGCTCTCCACGTCGCAGCGCGCACCGGGATAGCGGTTCCAGTACCAGGTGCCGCCCACGTCGCCGGCCACCTCGAACGCTCGAGCCGTGAAGCCGTGTTCGCGCAGCGTGTGCAGCATGTACAAGCCGGCAAACCCGGCACCCACGATCACCGCATCGAACTGGTCATCCTGCAGCGCTGCACCCACGCGAGCCACCCCCGGGCGGAGTGTAGAGGATGACCTTCGGCACTGGCCGTGCCCGGCCGCCGGCGCTGGACTGAAGTCGGCAGGATCGTGAGGCCGCGATGCCACAACCAGGTTGGTACCGGGATCCGAATCAACGCCACGAGCACCGCTGGTGGGACGGTTCGTCGTGGACGTCGTTCGTCGGTGATCGCGGCATCACCGCCGTCGACCCACTCGTGGCCGTCAGGGCCGCCGACTCTGCCCGGCCGACCCGTCCGTCGCGCAGCAACCTTCTCGCGCTGGCGGTGGTGGCGGTGCTGGTGGCAGCGGTCGTGTTCGTGTCGCAGCGACACGACAACTGGGCAGTGCTGCCCGGCACCGCAGGGCCTGGTTCGCTCCCCATCACGTCGGGCGAGCCGTTGACGCCTGGCCCGATCACTCCGGCCACCGATGCGGTCGTCGGTCCGGCGGGCGGGTCGGTGGTGGTGCCAGCCAGCGGCACACCGGTCGATGGGTTGGAGGTCGTCGTTCCCGAGGGGACGTTCACCGCCGATCAACCGGTGAGCGTCTCGTGGGCAACGCTCACCGGCACCGATCCCACCGGTCTCGTGACGCCGCTCTCGCCGCTCATCCGCATCGAGGATGGTGGTGCCTACGGGGGTGACGTCATCGAGGTGACCGTCCCGGCGACGACCCCCCAGGGTTGGGTCGCCATGGGCTTCTACCGCGATCCCGCCGACGGTTCGCTGGAAGGGATGCCCTTGCTGCGTGCCGACGCTGCCTCGGTCACCGTCGGCGCCCGCCACTTCTCGGAGTTCTTCATCGCCGGGGTGGCCGACGCATTGCTCGGCAGCGACATCAGCACCGGCTTCGACCCCTCCGTCGACAGCTGGCAGTTCCCGAACGTGGGCACCTCGGTGGTTCCCGGTGGGCACTGTGCCGGGATGTCACTGACGGCCATGTGGTTCTTCCTCGAGCAGAAGCCGGCGTGCGGTTGCTCGCTGCGTGGCCGCTACGACAACGACCAAGCGTTCGTGGTCGGGCCGGACACGCCCGATCTGTGGGTGGATGATGCTCGCGGCCTGAGATGGGCCACCACCGTGCAGAAGGACGTGCGGTGGAAGGGCAGCCAGGCCTACGAGTCGGCGTGGCACGCGATGTACGAGGTGCAGTCCGCCATCCAGCTCGGGGCGTTCCGGTTCTCGATGGCCGTCACCCACGAGCCGCAGTTCGTGCTGCTGAGCACCGCCACCGGCACGCCGGCCCACGCGATGATCGCCTATGGGGTGAGCGGCGACCAGCTGATCATCTCCGACCCGAACACGCCGAACAAGAACCCCGACCACATCACCTTCGACCCCGCCACCGCTGCGTTTGCTCCGTTCGTCAGTGGCGTCACCGCCGACGGCCCCACGATCACGTTCGACAGGATCGGGTATGCCGCGAAGAGCGCTCTGTTCGAGTGGAGCTCGATCGGCGCCAGGTTCGCCGAGGCCGAGGCCGGCACCGTCGGCATGGACAGGTTCACTCCGTTCGACCTGATGGCAGTGGAGCTCGACGCCGATGGCCGCGAGGTTCACAACCTGCTCACGGCCGGCTACGTGCCGCAGCGCAACCCGTTGCCTGCGTATGCGATCTCGCTGGGTCGCACGCTCAAGGTACGAGCGACGTTCTTCCCGGGCACGTCATCGACACCCGGGCCGGTCGCCGAGATCTCGACGGTCGCCGAGTCGGCGATGCCCACCACGGGTACGTACGCCCAGCTGGACGCAGCAACTGTGGGTTCCTTCGGTGTGTTGATCGAGGAGTGGGTGGTCGTGGGGAGCGACGCCGCCGGCAACCCGGCGTACGAGTGGCGCTGGGCGGACTTCCAGCGTTTCGGCTTCGGCGCCGCGCCGCCACCGAGCACGGTCGCGCCGACGGTCGCGCCGACAGTCGCGCCGCCCGTGTCCACCGTCGATTGCAACCAGCCACCGCCGGGCGAGCCGGCGAGCAAGTTGAACCAGGTCTACATGAACTGGTGGCTGCAGTGCCATGACATCAACGACCCGTTTCCCTGAGCGGGCTGGTGCGCTCGGGCACCGCTGATCTTCCGCGTCAGCGGGCCGCGAGTCGCGCGACTGCGGCGAGGCCGTCGAACACGTCGACGTAGCGGGTGGTCAGTGGTGAGCAGCCGGCGCGGATGATGTTCGGCTCGCGGAAGTCGAAGATCACCCCCTGAGCGGTGAGCTCCTTCACGAATGCTTTGGCGTCGGCGTGTTGCACCGCCACGTGGTTGCCCCGCTGCGTGGCGTCGCGCGGCGTGGGCGTCGCCAGGCCGTACTGGTCGCAGAGGTCGATGGCCAGGCCCGTGAGCGCCGAGCCCTTGGCGTGGATGGCGGGCATGCCGGCCTCGGCCGACAGCGCGATGCCCACCTCGGCGGCCGCGAGGGCGAGGATGGCCGGGGTGCCCAGCATCATGCGGGCGATGTCGGGGCGTGGGCGGAACGTGGGCCCCATCGCGAACATGTCCTCGTTGGCGTACCAGCCCCAGATCGGCTGACGGATGGTGTCGTGCAGCTCGCGCGCGACGTATGTCCAGGCGGGCGCGCCGGGGCCGCCGTTGAGGAACTTGTAGCTGCACCCGATGGCCAGTTGCACGCCGCACCCGCGGAGGTCGATGTCGATGGCACCGACCGCGTGCGACAGGTCCCACACGACCATCGCTCCGGCCGCGTGCGCGCGCGCCGTCTCCGCGGCTACGTCGACGAGCTCGGCGGTGCGATAGTCGATGACCGATCGAACCATCACCGCCACGTCGTCGAGCTGATCGAAGCCGTGACGCACGGCGAAGCCCAACGCGTCGGCGATCCCGTCGACCACGTAGCGGTCGGTGGGGAAGTCGTCGGCACTGATCGCGATGACGCTGCGGCCCGGGCGCAACCCGATCGCGGCATGCACCGCCTGGTACACGTTGAGCGTGGTGTTGTCGTGCAGCACCACCTCCCCCGGGCCGGCGCCGATCAGCGGCGCCAGCACGTCGCCCACCCGTTGCGGCATGTCCAGCCAGTGATCCCAGCTGCGAATCAGGCCGGTGGCCCAGTCGTCGTGGAAGACCTCGGTGAGTCGCTCGAGCGTGCGCTTCGGTGGCATGCCCAACGAGTTGCCGTCGAGGTAGATCACCGAGGGGTCGGGGATGTGGAACCGGTCGCGGAACGCGCGCAGCGGGTCGGCGGCATCGAGGGCGAGTGCATCGTCACGAGTGATCACGGTCCGCCACTCTACGAGCCCCACCCGCCGAGGCTTTCCCCCGGAGACGGGAGGCGGTTACAGCAGGCGGATGAAGCTGGCGTGGCGGACGTGGCCGTCGTTGGTGAACTCGGCGATCTCGACCAGGGCCCGCAACGCTGGCCGCACCCAGGTGGCGCCGGTGAGGTACGAACGCGGCGGAGTGGCGTTGAACGGGCAGGTCGGTGTCGCCAGGGCGCGCAGCGTGGTGGCGAGCGATTGGAGCTGCGCCTGATCGAAGCCGGTGCCGACGCCACCCGCGAACTGCAGCGAGCCGTCGACGGCCGGCACGCCCACGAGCAGCGCGCCGAACGTGCTTGAGCGCGACCCCGTGCCGTGGTTGAAGCCGCCGATGACGACCTCGACCTGCAGCCGATGCTTCACCTTGCGCCAGTGCGGCGAACGACGACCCACCACGTACGGCGAACCCAGCCGCTTGGCCATGACGCCTTCCAAGCCGCGTTCGGCAGTGGCCGCGAACAGCGCTGCGCCATCGCCCACGCGGTGCGCCGGCACCATCCAATGAGAACCGACCTCCACCAGCGACGAGAGCAGTGCACGGCGCTGCTCGTACGGCAAGGCGATCGTGTCGCTCCCGCCGATCTGCAGCACGTCGAAGGCGTAGAAGGCGACCTGCGTCTCGTGTCGCTGCAGCATCTCGAAGCTGGGCCGTCCGTCGGAGTCGAGCACGACCAGCTCCCCGTCGATGATCGCCGACGATGCGTTGACCGCAGCGGCGAAGCCGTCGAGCTCGGGGTACTTCCCGGTCACGTCGAGCCCGCTGCTGCTCTGCAGCCGCAGCGTGCCGTCGTCGACGAACGCCAGGGTGCGATAGCCGTCCCACTTGATCTCGTAGGCCCACTGCTGGTCCTGCGACGCGGGAGGCAGCGCCCCCAGCGCCGCTTTCATCGGCTCGACCGGGAACCGCAACGCCATCGGTCAGCTCGTGCGCTTGGGCAGCCGGCTGGTGAGCACGCCGTCGCTCTCCAACCGGTCGAGCGTGGCATCGTCGAGCCCGAGCAGTTCGGCCAGCACGATGCGGTTGTCCTCGCCGCGGTAGCGGGGCACGCCGCCCACGCGCACGTCGCTGCCCTCGAAACGCCATGGTGCGTTGGGCACGCGCATGGTGCCCTCGCCGCGATCGGAGATCTCCACCACCACCTCGCGCTCGCGGGCCCAATCCGTCTCGCACACGTCGTGCACCGACCGCAGCCGACCGACCGCCAGCTTGTTGCGCGACATCGCCGCTTCGATGGCGTCGGCGCTGGGCATGGCGGCCGCCCACGAGTGCAGCAGGTCGTGGATGTCGTCGAGGTGGTGCAGACGCGCCGCCGTGTCGGCGAAGCGAGGGTCGGCGCACAGCTCTGGTCGGCCGATCGACTCCATGTAGAAGTCGAACGTCTTGTTCTCCGCCGGGTGACCGCTGATGACGACGGACTCGCCGTTGGCCGCCGTGAGCACGGGGTAGTCCATCGGCCGGAAGCTGCGGATGACACCGTCGGGCACGGGGTCGGTCCACAGCCCGTCGTGCGCGTGTTCGTTCACGTACAGCATCGTCTGCGCCATCGACACGTCGATGCGGTCGCCGCGACCGGTGCGCTCGCGCTGGAACAGCGCTGCCAGCACCGCCGCCCCAAGTTCCAGCGCGGTGTACATGTCGGCATGGCTGTGCGGGTCGTTGGCGTAGTCACCCGCTCGCGCGTCGCCCTGCGACTTGGTGAAGCCGGATTCGGCGCCGACCACCGGCGCATACGCCCGGCGGTGCACCCACGGCCCGGTCTGCCCGTAGCCACTGCCACTGGCGTAGATGAGCCGCGGGTTGCGAGCATGCAAGGTGGCCCAGCCCAGCCCCAAGCGGTCCATCACACCCGGACGGAAGTTCTCGATCACCACGTCGCACCGATCGACCAGCTGCAGCAGCAGCTCGCGGCCGGCCGTGTGGTCGAGGTCGATGCTGATGCAACGCTTGCCCACGTTCTGTTGGGCGAAGTAGCTGGAGATGCTGTTGGCACGCGGCCAGGTGGTGCGCGTGATGTCGCCCTCCGGTGGCTCCACCTTGATCACCTCCGCGCCCAGGTCGCAGAGCATGCGGGCGGCGTGGGGCCCGGCGAGCACACGGGTGAGATCGAGGACTCGTATCCCGTGCAGCGGCCGATCGTTCATCCGGGCGACGCTACCCGCGGGTGTGCTGATGGGCATCGCCGAGATGCAGCTCGACGACATCCCAATCCACGTCGGCGACATCGAGGTACATGCCCACCCACCCGCGAACGCCGTAGTACGGCGGCCGGAAGTAGTGGTCGGGGGTGCCCGCCACCAACTGCTCCTGCGCGCCCGGTGGGGCGGCGAACAGCACACCGTTGCGATCGTCGTGATGGTGGTCCCAGGTGGTGGCGAACTGGCGAGCCTTCCTGCCCTCACCCACCGACCATGCCAGCTCACCGTGGCTGATCTTGTGGGTGGTGCCCGGGAGCGCCTCACAGATGGCGCGCAGCCGCGCCCACACGGCGGGCGATGACGGTCGGTCGCTCGGGCTCATGTCGTGCGACCATAGTCAGTGGTGCCGGGCCTGCAACGCGGCATGATCTGGGGATGCCGTCGGCCCCAACGCTCACCAGCCGCGACCGGCGTGCCCTGCGCAGCCGAGTGCTCGCCGAGCTGATCCAGTTGGAGGAGCAGATCGAGTCGCTGTCGCGCAGCTTCGACGACATCGTCGCTGCCGCAGCGCAATCGAACGTGGATGACGAGCACGACCCCGAAGGCACCACGATCGCGTTCGAGCGACAGCAGGTTGCGGCGCTGTTGCGTCAGGCGACGGCAGACCACGCTGCCATGATCGCGGCGCGCGACCGCATCGAGACGGAGGGCTACGGGGTGTGCGACCACTGCCGGGGCTTCATCGGTGTCGAGCGTCTGCTGGCGCTGCCGTCGGCTCACCGCTGCATCGCCTGCGCGAGCTGAGCTCGCCCGGCACGGGTCGTCGCTCGATCATGACCGGCGGGGCGGCTCGCGGTTCGACGTAACCTCGGCGCATGCACGACGACTCGGTCTTGGTGGAGCGCCGCATCCGGCGAGAGCTGCTCGAGAAGGTGTTGCCCGCGATGTACTCGGCGACGATGCCGATGACCGTGCAGGCATGGGATGCACCTGGCGAACCCGTGCCCTACGGCGAGGCGATGGCTGCGCTCGCCACGCAGGCGCGCCCCTTCGCGATCGGCGCGAAGTGGAGCCGGCCGTGGGGCACCACTTGGTTCCGGTTCACCGCCGATGTGCCGGCCGCCTGGTCGGGCCCGCAGCTGGAGGCCGTCATCGACCTCGGCTTCCATCCCGACGCCGCGGGCTTCCAAGCCGAGGGTCTGGTGTGGTCACCCGGCACCGACGGCCTCGGCGCGCCTGTGCAGGGCATCCACCCGCGCCGCACCGGGCTCCCTCTTCCGCTGGCGCCCGCAGGCCCCCTGGAGGTCGTGCTCGAGGCCGCCTCCAACCCGGCCTTCCCGATGGTGGGCACTCGCCATGGCCATCTCGGCTCGCTGAAGACGGCGGGCAACACGCCGATCTACACGCTGCGCCAGGCCTCGTTGGCGCAGCGCAACGACGATGTGTTCCACCTGTTGCTCGATGTGGAGGTGCTGCTCGGGCTGATGACCTCGTTGCCGGCCACCGACAAGCGTCGGCAACGGCTGCTGCGCGACCTCGAAGCCGCGTTCAACGTTCTCGACCTGTACGACATCGCGGGCAGCGCAGTCGCGGCCCGTCGAACGCTGCAGCCGGCACTCGCGCTGCACGCTCGCGACGGCGCGCATCAGGTGGTCGCCGTCGGCCACGCGCACATCGACAGCGCCTGGCTGTGGCCCATCCGCGAGACCATCCGCAAGTGCGCACGCACCTTCGCCAGTGCCACCCGCATGATGGACGCCTACCCCGAGTACCGCTTCGTCTGCTCACAGGCAGTGCAGTACGACTGGATGGAGCGCCAGTACCCGCCGCTGTTCGAGCGCATTCGTGAGCGCGTCGCCACCGGGCAGTGGCAGCCGGTCGGCGCGATGTGGGTGGAAGCCGACATGAACCTGCCCAGCGGCGAGAGCCTCGTGCGGCAGCTGGTGTACGGGCAGCGTTACTTCGAGAGCCGCTTCGGCAGGCGGTGCAACGAGGTGTGGATCCCCGACGTCTTCGGCTATCCGGCCTCCCTGCCGCAGATCTTCACGGCCGGAGGGTGCGACCGGTTCATCACACAGAAGCTGAGCTGGAACAAGCAGAACCGATTCCCGCACAGCACCTTCCAGTGGCAGGGCCTCGACGGTTCGCAGGTGCTCACCCACTTCCCTCCGGTCGACACCTACAACGCCACCGTCGTCGGTGAGGAGCTGGTGTTCAGCGAGAAGAACTTCAAGGAGCACGGCTGGAGCGATTGGTCGCTGATGCCCTTCGGCCACGGCAACGGTGGTGGCGGCCCCACTCGCGAGATGATCGAACGGGCTCGCCGCTTCGCCGACCTGGATGGCGCGCCGAAGGTGGCCAGCGGCACCACCGACGAGTTCTTCGCCCATGTGGAAGGCGAGATCGCCGCTGGTGCGCCGGTACCGGTGTGGAACGGCGAGCTCTACTTCGAGATGCATCGCGGCACGCTCACCAGCCAGGCGAAGACGAAGGTGGGGAACCGGCGGTGCGAGGGCCTGCTGCGCGAAGCCGAGCTCTGGTGGGCGGCCGGTGGCGACGTGCCGGTGGAGGTGGCCGCCGAGCTGGAGGAGCTGTGGAAGGAAGTGCTGCTGCAGCAGTTCCACGACATCATTCCCGGCTCGTCGATCACATGGGTCTACGAGGACAGCGAGGCCGCGCATGCGCAGGTGGCGGCCAGGCTCGAGGAGCTGATCGAGGAAGCGCTCGCCCGCATCGCGCCTGCTGCCGCGTCCATCGCCAACGCGGGCTCGACCACCCGCTGCGAAGTCGTTGCAAGTGCAACAGGGTTCGCACCGGGTGGTGGCCAGACTCAGGCTCTGCACGACGGGACGGTCGCAGCAGTGGTCGCCGTGCCGCCCTTCGGTCTTGCGGCGTGTGCAGCAGTGCCGCTCGACGACCGAGTCTCGGTCACCGAGCGCTCGTTCGCCAATGGTCGGCTCGCGGTCGGCTGGGACTTCGACGGCACGATCACCTCGATCATCGCGGTACGTGAGGGCCGCCAGCTGTTGCCGCCCGGTCGCACCGTCGACCTCGAGCTCGCTCCCGATCACCCGGTCGAGTACGACGCGTGGGACGTCGAGGAGTGGACCCGCGGTCTGGGTTCACCGCTGGGCGGGGTGCAGTCGGTCACGATCATCGACGCCGGTCCGTTGGTGGCCACGCTGGAGGTTCGGCGCAGCTTCGGCCGCAGCGAGATGACCCAACTGATCACCCTGCGGGCCGGTAGCCCGCGGCTCGACATCACCTTCGACATCGACTGGCGCGAGGACGAGAAGCTGCTGTCGCTGATGGTGCCGCTCGACGTGCACGCGCGCGAGGCGGCCTGCGACATCCAGTTCGGGCATGTCATGCGACCCACACACGCGAGCACCTCGTGGGATGCCGCCAAGTTCGAAGTGTGCGCCCACCGGTACGTCGACCTCAGCGAGCCTGGGTTCGGCGTTGCCGTGCTCAACGACGGGCGTTACGGCCACGGCGTGCAGGACGGCGGCGTCCGGGTGTCGTTGCTGCGGGCGGCGAAGTACCCCGACCCGGTGCAGGACCATGGCCGGCACCGGGTGACCGTCGGCGTGCTCGCTCACGGCGCCGGCTTGCACGACGTGCTGCGTGAGGCCGAGGCGCTCAACACGCCGTTGCGGATGGTGGCCGCCGGCGATGCCGGGCGAACCGACGGTGCACCGGTGCCGCTGGTGAGCGTCGAGCACCCCGGGGTGCAGGTGAGCGCCGTGAAGCGTGCCGACGACGGCAGTGGCGACCTCGTCGTGCGCCTCTACGAGGCCTGTGGTGCCCGCAGCACGGTGGCCGTGCGCACGCCCGTGCGCATCGCCGAAGCCAGCACCTGCAACCTGCTCGAAGAGCCACAGCGCTCGCTCGACATCGCCGACGGGTTCGTCAACCTCACGCTGCGCCCGTTCGAGTTGGTGACCCTGCGCGTGCGGTGGTGAGGCTCAGCTGGGCGGCCCGGACAGGTGGCGCAGGGCCATGGCGCTGTAGACCGCGACGCCGTTCACCATTGCTGCTTCGTCGAACATCACTCGGTTGCTGTGGTTGGGTGCTGCGGTAGCCGGGTTGCGGTCGGTGCCGGTGCCACCCAGGAACACCATTGCGCCCGGCACCCGGTTGAGCACGTAGCTGAAGTCCTCGGCGCCCATCACCGGGTTGGGCAGGCGCACGGTCGACTTGGCGCCGACGACCTCGGCCGCCACATCGAGCGCGAAGTCGGCAGAGCCCGGGTTGTTGACCGTGACCGGGTAACCATCGTGGAACTCGATGATCACCTGTGCGTCGTGCGCCGCGCTGACGCCCTCCGCCACGCGACGGATGCCGTCGCGCACCTTCGCCCGGGTGCGCTCGCTGATGGCGCGGATGGTGCCTTCGATGACGGCGGTCTCGGGGATGATGTTGTTGGTGGTGCCGGCGCTGATGCGCCCGACCGTGACCACCGTGGGGTCGAACACGTCGATCGTGCGGGTGACCATCGTCTGCAGTGCCTGCACGATCTCGCACGCGATGGGGATGGGGTCGAGCGCGGCGTGCGGCTGACTGGCGTGACCGCCGCGACCGACGATGGTGATGAGCATCTGATCGGCCGACGCCATGATCGAGCCGCCCTTGCTGGCGATCCAGCCGGTGGGCAGGTTGCTGGTGATGTGCAACGCGTACGCCCCGGTGACCGGCGACTCGCTGCCGTCGGCGGCGTGCGGCACGTTCAGCAGGCCTTCCTCCAACATCAGGCCGGCGCCGCCCCCGCCTTCCTCACCAGGCTGGAACATGAACAGCACCCGGCCGGGGATCTGGTCGCGACGGGCGCTGAGCAACTTCGCCGCGCCGACCAACATCGCCGTGTGCGTGTCGTGGCCGCACGCGTGCATCTTGCCCTCGTCGGCGCTCTCGAACTCGAGGTCGGTGTCCTCGTGGAGTGGCAGTGCATCCATGTCGCCGCGCAGCAGCACCGTGGGCCCGGGCTTGCCGCCGTCGAGCACGGCAGCGATGCCGCTGGTGGTTTCGTGCAGTGTGAGCTGCAGGGGGAGGCCCTCCAAGGCACCGAGCACGTGCTCGCGGGTGACGGGCAGGTCGTTGCCCAGCTCCGGCCAGCGGTGCAGGGTGCGGCGCAGCGCCACCGTTTCGTCGAACAGGTCGCGGGCTTCGTCGAGCAGGGTGTCGAGTTCCATCGGCGCATGCTATGCAAGTCGTCATGGACGGCAAGACCGCAGATGGGCCAGCGCCGGAGATGGTCGACATCGTCGATCACTGCGACCGGGTGGTCGCCACCGTGTCGCGCGCCGAGATGCGGGCCCATCGTCTGCAGCACCGGGCCGTCAGCATCGCCGTGGTCGGCACCGATGGTCGGTTTCTGGTGCATCGCCGAGCCGATCACAAGGACCTGTGGCCGGGCATGTGGGACTTGGCGGCTGGCGGAGTGGTCGCCGCCGGTGAGACGTACGAGGCGGCCGCCCGGCGCGAGTTGGCCGAGGAACTGGGCGTGCAGTGCGCCGTGTTCGAGTACCTCGGCGAGGGCCGCTTCGCCGACGAGTCGGTGGCCCTCATCGGGCGTGGCTACCTCGTGGTGCACGACGGCCCGTTCGCGTTCACCGACGGCGAGATCGCGGAGGTGCGATGGGTCACCCGCGCGGAGCTCGGCGCGCTGATGACGCGCGAGCGCTTCGTACCCGACAACGTCGCGCTCCTGCTGCCGCTGCTCGACGCGCGCTGACCTTTACCGATCCCGCGATCTCGCCCTACCCAGTGGAGGTGACGGCCTCGCATTGGGCGGGCCGATGAAAGGCACAGCCACCATGTCGCTCAACTACGGCGCCGTCCCCGAGCAGCTCACCTCCCTCGGCCGTTCGCTCAAGCAGCAGATCACCAGCATCGAAGGGGTGATGAGCGCCGTCACCACCGCGCTGGCAGGCACCACCTGGACCGGCCCCGCCCGCGACCAGTTCGAGAGCGACTGGAACACCTCCTTCCGCACCGCGCTGGGCAAGCTGAACCAGGCCTTCGACGCCGCCGGCAGCGACTGCATCGCCCGCAGCACCGACCTGCAGCGGGTGATGGGCGCTCGCTGATGGCGTCTTCGGGCACGTCCGGTCGTCGCGTCGCCGACAGTGAGGGTGTCGATCGGTCGCTACCATCGCACCGTGCTGCTGTTGGAGTTCACGATCGAGCCGTTCCACGAAGGCAACCCCGGGCCCCACGTCACGGCAGCGATCGCGGCGGTCGAGGCGATGGGTGTGGAGGTCGAGTTCGGTCCCTTCGGTTCGTCATGCGTGGTGGGCCAAGCCCAGGTTGCCGATGTGTCGGGGGCCATCGTCGCGCAGGCGTTCGCCAACGGTGCCACGCATGTCAGCCTGCACGCCGAGCGCGTGGCCGATGCAGCGGGTGGCGCATGACCAAGCTGCCCCGCCACCCGCTGGTGCTGGCGGTGAAGCCGATCGTCGAGCAACTCGGTGCATCGTTGGTGGCCGCGGAAGACCGCGAGCCGGGCGACCTGCCACTGAAGTGGGAGGGTGTGGTCATCGCCGCGGTTCGGCCGGCACCGCTGCATGGGGCGCTCGACCGCCTCATCGAATCCGTCGAGCGGGAGATGGGTGCCCCCCTGCCCAGCCTGTCGCGGGAAGAGAAGCAGAAGGCCATTCGACTGCTGGATGATCGCGGCGCCTTCATCCTGCGGCGTGCGGTGGAGGATGTTGCCGATGCGATGGGCGTCAGCCGCATCACCGTCTACAACTACCTCAACGCGCTGCACCGATGAAGCGCTCGGCCGCGGCGGTGGGCGCATGACAGGGCAACTCGTGGTCGTTCCCTACGACCCGCAGTGGCCACATCGGTTCGAGGAGATCGCCGCGTCGTTGCGCGACGCACTCGGTGCCCTGCCGGTGGTGGCCATCGAACACGTCGGCAGCACGTCGGTGCCCGACCTGGCGGCGAAGCCTGTGATCGACGTCGATGTCGTGGTCACCCGCGACATCGTTCGTGCCGCCGTCGCTGCGATCGCATCGGCCGGCTACGAGCCGCTCGGTGAGATGGGTGTGCCTGATCGCTTCGCCTTTCGGTCGCCGGTAGGCGCTCCGCGACAGAACATCTACGTGACCGTCGTTGGTTCTCTCGCTCTGCGCAACCACCTCGGTCTTCGCGACACGCTGAGGGCGTGCCCCGATCTGCGCGACGAGTACGGCGCGGTGAAGCTGGCGCTGGCCGCCCGCACCGACGACATCGATGTCTATGTGGACGGCAAGACCGACATCGTGCTGCGGATCCTGCAGAAGGTTGGACTGGCGCAGCACGAGCTGGATGAACTGGAGGGGGTCAATCGGATGGTTGGCGACAGCGTTGCGAAGGCTCGTCCTCGATGAAGACGTTCGACATGCTGGCGTTCGACGCCGACGACACCTTGTGGCACAGCGAGGACGGGTTCCACGCGAGCGAGCAGCGCTTCGTCGAGCTGGTCGCGCCGTTCGCTGCTGAAGGCGTCGATGTCAAGGCCGCCCTCACCGCCGTCGAACGCAAGAACCTCCCAGTCTTCGGGTATGGCGTGAAGGCGTTCGGGCTCTCCGCCGTCGAGGCGGCACTCTCCATCAGCGAAGGCCGGGTCACCACGCACGTGCTCGGCCAGCTCATGGAGATGGTTCGTGCCCAGCTCACCGAACCCGTGCGTCTTCTTCCGAACGTCGCGGAGGTATTGGCGAAAGTGGGTCGCCACCACCGCATGATCCTGATCACCAAGGGCGACCTCATCCACCAAACACACAAGGTCGAGACCAGCGGGCTAGCGCACCACTTCAGCGACATCGAAATCTTGCTCGAAAAGGACAGCGGCACCTACGACCGCATCTTCTCGAAGCTCGGCGTCGCCCCCGACCGCGTGTGCATGGTGGGCAACAGCGTGCGCAGCGACATCCTGCCGGTGTTGTCGCTCGGCGGAACAGCAGTTCATATTCCGTACCCGCTGCTGTTCGAGCTCGAACGAATTGATCCGGCCGATCTATCGAATCACGCAAGATTCGCTGAGTTGGCCGCGATCACCGAGCTGCCGCGCTACGCCGACGAGAAGCGCGAGCGCGACCCGATCTTCTGGACCGGCCCCGTCATGGCCGATGGCCGCCTCGTGCTGGCCGGCAGCAACGAGCGGATGACGACGGTGTCCGCCGTGGACGGCCAGGTCGTAGGCGGCGGCTGTGCCCTGGCGGCCGGAGCCGAGACCTACGACTTCGCCACCTCCGGGCCCGGTGAGAAGCCGAGCCTGCTGGCCTTCGGCGCCCCCATCGTGACCGTGGAGGAAGCAGACGCCGCGCTGATGGGCAAGCCCGCGGACGAGCTGGCCCGCCGTGCCGTGCAGAGCTTCGAGCCGCTGGCGCTGGATGCGGCCACAGGTAAGCCCTGCGTGGAGTTCGGTACAAACGGCGCCGTGAACCTGCTGCTGGGCGTCCGTTCGCAATTCAAGAAAGGTGACGAGTGGCGGGACTATCTCGTCACCTCGCCCCCGGCGGTCCTCGACGACAAGGTCATCGTCGGTTCCGCCATCGGCGACAATCGCGCGGTGCTCGAGGAGCTCGGGATTGTCGGCGGCCACGTCGGTGGACTGGGAGCGGTCGGACTCGAGGTGGAAGAGCTCCCATTCGTCGGCGTCGAAGTTGCCCCAGCTCGAGAGCGGCGGGTGGACCGTCGAGGCGAGCCAGCCCTCGTGGTAGATCGAGCGCTGACCGAGCATCGTGTAGAACTGCGTCGACTTGCCCGGCACGGTCGGGTCGGTGAGCGCGGCGGCGAAGCTCTCGCCCTCGATCGGGCTCTGCACGAAGCCCTTGATCACCTCGGGCGGCTCGATGCCCAACAGGTCATAGACGGTCGGCACCACATCGACCGCGTGGAGGTACTGGGGTCGAGGGGTGCTGTCCGCAGGGATGCGCGCCGGCCACGCCACGACGCACATGTCCGACACACCGCCCTCGGCTCCCGCCCACCGCTTCCAGTACGGGAACGGCGTGTCCAACGCCCAGGCCCAGCCGGTGTTGTAGTGGTTGTTTGAGGCCGGCGTGCCGAGCTCGTCGATGTGAGGAAGCGTGCCCTCGCTCGTGTCGGGCACGCCGTTGAAGAAGCGCCACTCGTTGAAGCTTCCGTTGGGGCCGCCTTCCCCGCTCGCGCCGTTGTCGGACACGGCGACGATCAAGGTGTTGTCCAGTTCACCAGCTTCTTCGAGGTAGTCGAGGATCTGGCCGAGTCGGTCGTCGTAATATGAGATGTACCCGGCGTATACCTCGGCCATGCGGGTGAAGAGCCGGCGCTCATCATCGCTCAGCGAATCCCACGGACGCACCGTGTCGAGCATCGGCCAGGGTTGTCCGTCGGGTCCGGTCCGCCCGGGCTCACCGTGGGGATTGATCGGTGAAAGCTCGGTGTCCTCGGGAAGCAGCCCGAGTTCTTTCTGCCTGGCCAGGATGCTGTCACGGATCGCCTCGTAGCCTTCGTCGAACACGCCTTTGTACCTGTCGGCCCATTCGGTAGGCGCAAGATGGGGCGCGTGCCCCGCCTGGGGCGCGAAATACATGAAGAACGGCTTGTCCGGATCGATCACCTTGGCATCGCGGATGAACTGGACGGCCTTCTCCGAGAGGTCGTCGGCGAGGTGGTAACCATCCTCGGGCCGGGAGGGCGGTTCGACCGGATGGTTGTCATGGACCAGGTCCGGATAGTAGGAGTTCGTCTCCCCACCGAGCCATCCGTAGAAGCGCTCGAATCCCCGGCCCAGCGGCCAGCGGCCCTTGTAGGCGGCGAGATTGCATTCCTCGCCCGGGGTCAGGTGCCACTTGCCGAACGCCGCGGTGCTGTACCCGTTGTCGCGCAGGATCCTCGGGAACGGGACGCAGTCGTCCGGCACGAACGCCGTGTAGCCGGCGAACCCGGTCGAGAACTCGCCGACCGAACCGAACCCGACCGCGTGGCTGTTGCGGCCGGTCAGGAGCGCCGCTCGGAGTGGAGGGACGCATCACCCAGATGGTGTGAACCTGGCCCCGGATGGGCCACTCGTAGGGCGCTCCTCCGCGACGGCCTCGGTGCCCGAGCGCCCCAGGGCCCCGATCGGCGCGGCGTGTGACGCGATCGCCGCGAGGGACCGCGACGGGAGCCGGCATCTTTCTCACGAGAGCCGGCGACCGAGGTCGTCGTCGTGGCTGCCTGCGGCCCTGCGCATCCGCCGTTGCCGGAACGGTGCGGGACGTTTCCGTTGCGCCTGGTGCCCAGTGCCGGGCAACTGCCGCGGCCCGCGGCGGCCAACGCCGGACTCGACGCCGCCCGGGGCGAGTGGCTCGGTTTTCTCGACGACGACGACGTCTTCCTGCCCGGGAAACTGGAGCGGCAGGGCGCCCTCATCCGTAAGAACCCCGACGCACGCATTGTGGGTACCCTGGGGTGTTTCATCAACAATACCGGCCGCGTCATCGGTCTCGTCAACGCCGACGGGCCCTTCACGAAAGAGGAGTTTGAGGACATGGCGGCCCGGGGCGAGCCCGTTTTCTTCATTCACTCCTCGACCCTGATGCATCGCGAGACGATTCTTGCAATCGGCGGCTACCGGGAGCAATTCGCCCAGGCCGAGGATGTCGATCTCTGGTTGAGAACGGCCGAAAAAGGGCATCTTCTCCTGAAGGTGCCGGAGCCGCTGATCATGTATCGACTTCACGGGGAATCGCTCACCATGTCGCGAAGCGCCGAGCAGAGGCTGCATCACCGCTGGGCCGCGGCCTGTGCCGGGGCGAGGCGGCAGGGGAGGGAAGAGCCGTGCCTTCAGGAATTCCTCCAGGGCGAAAAAAACCGCCCGTGGTCCCTGAGGTTTCATTCACGCCGGTCGGAACTCGGAGAGCGCCTCTTTCAGCGCGCGGCGCTTCACTACGCCTGCGGGGAC
>ERZ1026792.457-NODE-457-length-34460-cov-5.530568_pt1 | contig 34460 bp, 17 predicted proteins | sample MGYA00520884_ERZ1026792 | MGnify/ENA primary metagenome ERZ1026792 (study PRJEB33270, sample SAMEA104284473) | anaerobic digester metagenome | biome: Anaerobic digester microbiome; feature: mesophilic sludge digester; material: Anaerobic digester biomass | place... | reverse complement strand
GCATGGGGCCGTGCCAGGCGGGCTTTTGCAGCTACCGCGCGGCGGCGATCGTGCAGCAGGCGCAGAGCCGCACCAGCGCCGAAGCAACCGACGCCTTCGGCGCGTTCGTAGACGAGCGCTTCAAGGGCGTGCGCCCGCTGCTGTGGGGCCACCAACTGCGCCAGCTTTACCTCGACGAGCTGATTTACCGGCGCACGCTCGGCCTTGACCGGCTGCCCGGCGATGATGCCCGCCAGGCGGTAGCTGCTGAACCGAGCGAGGAGGCCGCCAATGGCTGAGAAACGCAAAGCGAGCCGCTGCACCATTGACGCCACACAAGGCCGGGGCGCGGACGTGATCGTCATCGGGGCGGGGCTGGCCGGGTTGTTGGCAGCAGCCTACGCCGTCAGAGCGGGGGCGCGCGTGCGCCTCATCGCCACCGGCTGGGGCCAGCAGATCGTCAGCCCCGGCTGGATCAGCGTGTGCGACCGCGCCGACGACGACGTGATTGCCGAGGTGCGCGGGCACGCCGCCCTGTGCCCGGATCACCCCTACGCCCTGGCCGGGCCGGATGCGCTGGTCTGCGCGCTGGACTTGTTCCAGGATATGGCCGAGGCTGCTGGCGAGCCATTCGTCATGCGCCTCAAGGACGGGCACAACCTGCGCCTGGCGACCATGCTCGGCGCGATCCAGACGCCGCTGCTCGCCCCGCAGGGCATGGCCGCTGGCGACCTCACGGATGTTGAGGGGCCGCTGCTCATCGCTGGCTTCGATGGCTGGCGCGACTTCTACCCGGCGCTGGTCGCTGGCAACCTGAGCGCGCAGGGCATCGCCGCGCGCCCGCTGACGGTGACCCTGCCCGCCGAGCGCGGATCGTGGGACGACTGGCCCGCTAACCTCGCCCGCCGCTTCGATAGCTCCGATTTCCGTGCGGCGGTGCTGCGCCAAATCCAGCCGCAGGTCAAGGATGCGGTCAGGGTTGGCTTCCCGGCGGTGCTGGGCATGGAGCAGCACGCCGAGGTGCTGCGTGAGTTCGAGGCGGGCCTGGGCTGCCCGGTCTTCGAGATTCCCACCTTGCCGCCTAGCCCGGCGGGAGCGCGGCTGAGCAACGGCATCCGCCGCTGGCTGCTGCATCACGGGGCGCGGGTGCAGATCGGGCACGCGGTGGTGCGCGGGATCGTCGAACAGGGAGCCGTGGCCCCCGCCGCACCGAGCGGTGAACAGGACGTGGCCGGGGTGTTCCTGTCGTCAGACCTGCCGGCTGAGAGTGTCGCGACGGGGGCGGATATTGGGTCGCGGAGGGTGCAGGCGCTGGCTCAGGGGTGGCCGTCGCCCTTGATCGGGGGCTACGTGACGCTCCCCGCGGAGGCAAGAGACGTGGCCGCGAACGTGCTGTGCGGACGCTGCGTGAGGCGGCCGGTCTGGCGCGATATCGAACCAGCAGGTGACGAAATCCCGTGTCCCGAGCCTTGCAGCGTGATGGTGTCGCTCTGCCGGGATGCGGCCGTGTGGGAATCGAACCGCCCGCCGAGCACGCCGGTCGATTCGGACCTGCCCTGGGCCGCTTTCGACATGCCGGGCAACGTGATCCGCGAGCATTACCTTGGCGAAAGGTTCGACGGCGACAATCCGGTAGGCTTGAGCGATGGATAACGCCTCAATCCGCGACGCCGCACGCCAACTCTTTCCGGGCGGAGTGAACAGCCCGGTGCGCTCATTTCGCTCCGTCGGCGGCGGCGCGATCCCGATCGTCCGCGGCGACGGCGGGGATCCCGGAGGCGTGCGGGAGGTGACGATCGGCTTCCAGGCCGTCCCCGCGCTGCTCGCCGGGCGGGTCGCGGCGGCCACGGGGTTCTGGAACGCCGAGGGCGTCGCGCTGATCATCATCGAGCACAACGTCGAGTTCATTGCCGCGGCCGATCATGTGATCGACATGGGGCCCGGGGGCGGGGAGGCCGGCGGGCGGGTCGTCGCCTGCGGCACGCCTGAGGAGATCGCCGAAAATCCCTCGGCGCCGACGGGGCCGTACCTGCGGCGGGTGCTGGGGAAAACGCGGCGCCGGCGCGCTAAGCGATCAGCCTCCTGAGCACCGAGGCGCCGTAGGCGATGTCGCGAAGGCGCGCCTCCTGGTTGCCGACCTCGCGTTCGATGGCGATCGTCCCCTCGAACCCCGCGCCCCTGAGGGCGGCGATGAATTTCGGCATGTCGACTTGTCCCAAGCCGAGCGGGACTTCCCGGCCCCATTGTCCGGGCGTGGTGGGTCGGGTGGCGTCTTTGGCGTGGACGTGGACGATGTCCTTGCCCAGCAAGCGCACGGCCTCGATGGGGTCGCCCTTGTCGTAGAGCAGCATGTTGGCCGGATCGAAGTTGACCTTGGCCCGGGGATGGTCGAGCTCATCGAGCGTGGCGCGGAGGAGCGCCGCCGTCTCCTGCCCGGTTTCGAAGGCGAGCGTGATGCCCTCATCCTCGGCGGCATCGAGCGCGCGCCTGAGCGTGTCCATGAAAGCGCCGCGGGCCGGATCGTCTTGCTCGGGGATGAATCCGGCATGAGTGGAGAGAATGTCCAGCCCGAGAGTCTTGGTCTTCCTGAGGCCCCACGCGAGGATTTCCAGACGTTCGGAACGGGTGGCGGCGTCTCCGAAACCGCCGGTCCGGCGGATATGGTCGGGCGTCGTGTAGTCTTCGCCCGGGAAGCCGAGCATCGCGGCGCTGACCCTGAAAGCGGCCTTGTCGACGCGGGCGACGAACGTGGCGTCGTCCTCCTCCCACGAGGCGTGGTTGGGATCGCCCAGGGCGATTTGGGTCCACTCCAGGCCGACCTTCTTGAGCAGTTCCTCCAGCTCCAGAATGCTCTTGACCTGAAGCGACCAACTGCACGCGCCGATATTCCACTGCGTTGCCATGACAAACACCTCGCATGAAAAATGCGCCGCGGGCCGGAGTTCGCCGCCGGGTCTGCCGGCGGCCTAGACAGGGGAGATTCTATGCCAGGCCTCGGCGAAGGGAAAGCCCTTTGAGCGGACGGTTCGCCGCGAAGGCACGGGAGACGCAAGGCAAGAGGCGGCCGGACGCCCGCAATCCGGTGAGTGTCGCTTCATTCTGGCGGTGGAACAGCCGTGCGACCTTCCCGCCACCGTCTTAATTCGGCGAAAAACGCCGGTGGAGATGAATTTCAACAAAAACCTCGGGAACGTCGCAACATTTCCGCCCTCTCGTGCGTATATAGAGTTAGAAGATACAGAGGTTGAGAAAGCCAACCAGCCACAAGACCCATTTACTCCTTTTACTTGCTTCATTTCTCGGAAGGGCGTCGAGAGAACCCGACGCCCTTTACTTTTGTTCATAAACGGTCGTCGGGCTGGAATGGCGATCAGCGGTGAGAAGCGGGGAGCCGCCGCTGGGCGCCTCACCGCGCCCGGTACTCGCCATGCGTCCCATGGCCGCCGCAGTCGTAGGCCTCGCAACCCAGCCCGTCGCCGGTCGGGTCGGGCCCGCACTCAAGCCCTGGCGGCGGCGGCGGGGGACCGGAGGCGAAGAGAAAGCGGAGCAGGTAAACCGCGTCGGCGATGTCCGGCTTCCCGTCGTCCTGCGCGTCCAGCGCGTCGAGGCAGGTCGCGGCGCTCTGGGCGAAAAGGTACCCGAGAATACAGACCGCGTCGCCGACATCCACTTTGCGGTCGCCGTTGCAGTCCCCCCGCGTGAAGCGCGGGACAGGCGGCGTGAGATCCGTCACGGCGGCGGCGTCGAAGCAGTTGATGCGCCATTGGAGGCCCGCCTCGGCCGTCTGGCGGAAGTCGAGCAACAAGGTCATGAAGTTCCCGGCGGCCTCAGCCTCGACCGTGATGGTGCGCCACCCGGCTGTGGCTTCCCGCGGCTGCCGGTCCCATGCGCTCCAGACCACCGAGCCCGAGACCGCCGACGTGCCGCCCGAGGGATCCAGCCCCACGCGGTTCAACACCGCCTGCGAGGTGCCGCCGATCCAGTAAAGGTTCGAGGCCGCCGCGGCGCGATAGCGGTGTCCCGGCTCCACGCAGAAGCGCTGGTACAAGCCGCCCGGAGGAAGCGTGCCGCCGTGGATGGCGTTGCCGTGGAAGAAGGCGCCGTCGGCCGCGACGATGTCGGCGAACCACGGGCCGCTTTCCACCGTGGTCCGCGCGCCGCCGTAGGGAGTCCAGCCCGTGAGGCCGTTCTCAAGGCTGCCGTTCTGAAACGGCGTCGCGCAGGGAAGCGCCGTCAGGACGAAATCGAGCTCCACCAGGGCGCCTTCGCCGACGAACACGCCCGTGCGCGTGTGCGGCTCGAAGCCGAACGCGGCGACGCTCACGGTGTACACGCCCTCGGCGATGCCCGCCAGGGTGAACGCCCCGCCCGAGTCGGTCACCGCGGCGTAGGCTCCCGGGGTCAGCGCGATCGCCGCGCCGGGCACGGGATCGCCCCGCGGGTTTCTGACCGTTCCCGCGATTTCGCCGCCGCCCGGCGCGTACTCCACGATCGTCATGCTCACGTCGTCATTGCGGAGGGAGCCGTTCTGGTAGCCCGTGCCGTCGGGGTAGGCGTCCTGCGGGTTGCGCATGATGTAAGGATTGAAGCCCGCGGGGTTCGTGAACTCGACGTAGTACGTGCGTCCGGGCGTAAGGGAAACTTCGCCCCGGTGATAGCTCGCCGCGTGCAGGCCGGCGCCGAAAGCCTGGTACGCGGCCTTCGTCGTCTTCGCGGGGCCGATGCGCGCTCCGGTCGGTCCGTCTTCCCTCACCGTGAAGGTGAAGTCGAGATCCCAGCGGCTGTCGGCGCCCGCGGCCCAGACATCGACCGCCGCCAGCGAGCTGCCGATGGCCTTGAAGGTCTGGCCCCAGCGCGCGGCGTAGTAGCCGTCGATGAGCTCGCCGAGCTCGGACGTGGTCTTGATGTACGTAATGACCGTGCCGTCGGAGTCCGAGAACACCGTCACGTTGAGATCGTAGTTCTGCGCCGCGCCGGCGGCGTCGTAGGCTTTCCCGCCGGGATAGCTCAGGGCATCCTTGAGGCGGTTGAAGGGCGAGAACTTGAGGTCGCCGCCCCGCGTGCCGCGCAACTTCACGGCGTAGGCGCGCCCCGGCGTGACGGGCACCAGATTCGAGCGCCACTTGACCCAGTTGTCGGCCAGCGTCTTGGCCGGGGCGCGCCGCTCGGCGGCGGCGCTCACCTTCATCCACTGCGCAGGCGGCCTGGTTTCGTCCGCCGCCAGAATCGACACCTCGACTTCCTCGGCGTTCGTGCCGGCCAGACGGAAGCTCACGCCGGTGATGGAGGTTCCGCGGGCGACGAAGGTTTGATACCACGCATTCCCCCAGGGGAGCGCCCAGGTGTCGGTGAAATTGCAGGTGAAGTCCATGGGGGGCGCGATGAGCCGCGCCGTCGTCGCCCCCGCCGTGACGGCGCAGTCGGGGACCACGGCGGGCCGGCCGAAGAAGAGCGGCTGGTTGACGTAAATCGAGTACGCGCCGGCGGGCGTCGTGATTTGGTAATAGCCGTCGTGGGTGGGGGGCAAGCCCGGCGGGGCGCCGAGGCGCCGCGACGGCCCGACGATGGTGCCCCCGAGCGGCGAAAGGAAGAGATTCCACTCGTACATCTGAACATACCCGAGGGCGGGTCGATCGATGAGTTTGGGATAGCGTCCGTACCCGGTGACGCCGCCGTCGGCGCCCGCGAGCATGCCCGCCGACCACAGCGCGAATAAGGCCGTCGAGCATCGCTTAAGCATGATCCGGTCCTCCGGCTTTGACCCGGGCGAGGCCGCCGCTCTTATTGTACGCGGGAAGGACGGCCGGTTGAAGGGACGGCGCGAACCGGGGCTCCGGCCCCCGGTCACTCCATGGGGTTGCGGATCGGCAGCTCCTTCAGGGGGCCGAAGGTTTCCAACGCGATCCCATCCTTTGCGGCGCCTTCCCGGAGTTTGTCGGGATCGCCCGCGATGAGAACCCGGATTTCGCCGGGTTTCAGGAACTTTTTGGCGGCCTGCGCGATCTCCGCCCGCGTCAGGGCGCGGAGGCGCGCCACGTAGGTCGTGTAGTAGTCCGGCGGCCGGCCCTCGTGCTCGAGCCGGGCAATAGCCGCCAGGGCGCCGTGCAGATCCTCGAAGGCGCCGGCGAAACGCGCGACCATGGTTTCCACGGTGGAGGCGAGCTCGTCCTCGGGAAGTCCGTGCGCGGCGAGGCGCTCGATTTCCTCCATGGTGATGGCGAGGGCCCGCGCCGCGCGCGAGGCATCCGTATTGAACTGGATGAACACGGTGCCGGGGAACTTCCAGCCCGGCGCGACGAAGGAGGCGATGCCGTAGGTCAAGCCTTCCTGCACCCTGACGCGGCCGGTGAGGCGGCTCTGGAAGCTGCCGCCGCCCAGGGCCTCGGAAAGGACGAGCAAGGCGTGGTGCTCGGGATCGCCGTACTTGATGCTCCGGTGACCGAGCCGCACCGCGCACTGCGCGAGGTCCCGCCGCACGACATAGATGCCCGGCGGTTCGGGCGGGAGCGGATCGGGCAGGGGCGGCCAGGCCGCCGCGGCCCCTTCCCACCCGGCCAAATGCGCATCGAGCGCCGCGGCCAGGTCGGCGACCGGCAGGTCGGAGGTCGCCGCGAGGATGCAGTTGCCCGGCGTCAGCCACGCGGCCAGCCAGGCCTTGATGTCGGCGGGCTCGATCGCCGCAATGGCGGCCCGCGCCGGCCTGCGGCCCACGACGTGCCCGGACCCCCAGAGCAGATCGCGCCAGTACAGGCGCAGGATCTCGTCGGGCCGGTCGTGGAGCGCGGCGAGGGCCTGCAGCTTCTGCGCTTTCCAAACCGCCAGGCGTTCGGCATCGACGCGCGGGGAGCGGAGCATCTCGGCCAGCAGCCGCAGCGCGGGCTCCATGCAGCGCGTGAGGCTCCAGAGCGAGACCGTGAATGCGTCGGGTTCCGCGTCGGCGGAGATTTCGATGGCCCCGTCCTCGAGGGCGCGATCGAGCTCCTCGGGAGCGAGCCGCGCCGTTCCGCCTGTGCGAAAGAGAGCGGCCGCGCCCTCGGCGAGCCCTTCCTTGCCGGCGGGGTCGAGCCACGCGCCGGTTTTGAAGCGCAGCGTGAGCCTGACGGCCGGCGCCGCCGCATCACGGCCCAGGTACGCCGCCAGCCCCCCCGCCAGGCGCGCGCGATGATCCTCCGGCCGGGGCGGCGCCGCCGGCCGGGGCGTCAACGCGAGCTCGCGCGGGTGGGAGGGAACGGCTTCGGCGGGGCTTGCGCACGCCAGCAGCAGGCAGATCAGTTGCATGGGGAAGGCTCTCCTCTCACGGCCGCGCGGCGGCCGCGTTCGTCGCGCGGGTCAGAACGCCGATCGTGCGTTCGGAACCCAGGTATTTCCGCGCTCCGCCGGCGATGTCCTCCGCCGTCACGCGGCTTAGACGCGGCAGATAAGTCGCCACATCGCGCCACGAGGTGGCCGCCTCGCCGTCGGCGATGAGCTCCGCCGTGCCCATCAGGGTTTCGAGCTGCTTGGCGAAGTGCGCCTCGTACCTGATTTTGGCGCGGGCGAGCTCGGCCGCATCGGGCGGGTTCTTGGTCAGGTCGTCGGCCTGGGCGAGCAGCGCGGCCTCCAGCTTCGCCAGATCGGCGCCCGGGGCGGCGATGGCCGTCAGGCCGAAGAGGCCGGCGTGCCTGCGCGTGTAATTGTACGCCATGACGCGCACGGCGAGTTTGGCCTCCAGGACGAGCGTTTTGTGGAGGCGCCCGGCGGAGCCGTTGAGGACTTCGGCGGCGCAGTCCATGACCAGGCTGTCGGGGTGGCCTTCCGGGGGCGTGGGGTAGTACACGATCACCCGGTCGGGAGCGGGCGCCGCGGCCCGCAGGCGCGTTTCTCCCACGCCGCGGGGATTGCAGATGGGCGGCGGCGGCGCGTCGGGGCCGCGCGGGATGCGCCCGAAATACTTCGCCGCCAGGGCGATGCACGCGGCGGGATCCACATCGCCGACGATGGTCACGTGGGCGTTGTTGGGGCGGTAGTAGGTCCCGTAGTGCTCGGCGAGATCCCGCGGCGTCACCCGGGCGATGTCCTCGTCGTAGCCGATGACCGGCCAGCGATAGGGGTGCGCCTCGAAGAAGAGCGCGTTGAGCCGTTCGGCGAACCGGCCCGTGGGGGCGTCCTCGACCCGTTGGCGCCGCTCCTCTCGGATGACCTCGATCTCGGGGTAGAACTGCCGGAAAACCGCGTTGGCCATGCGATCGGACTCCAACCAGAAAAACAGCTCCTCCATGCCCGCGGGAAGCTTCACGTAGTAATTGGTCGCGTCGTAGTCCGTCGACGCGTTCAATTCCGTGCCGCCGGCCTTGCGGTACAGTTCCCAGAGTTCCTCGGGGATCAGGTTCTCGTCCTGCTTTTTCCGGAGGGCTTCGAAGCGTTCCTTGAGGTCCGCCGGCGCTTCGCTCCCCGGGGTCGCCTGCGCCGCCGCGATTTCCCGGGCGAGCGCCTCGATCCGCTCCATGAGGTCGCGGTCCTTCGCGGCGTCCTTGACCCCGATGGCCTCGGTTCCCTTGAACATCATGTGCTCGAGGATGTGGGAGATGCCGGTGATGCCCGGCCGTTCGTTGACGGACCCCACCCGGTAGGTCAGACGGCACACGACCTGGGGCACGTGGCGCCGCGGGAGGATAAGGAGCTTGAGCCCGTTGGGCAGGACGTGCTCCATGACGGGGAAGTCGAGGGTCCCGGACGCGCCGTCCGCCGCGGCCGCCGCGATGCCGAACAGGACGAGGACGGCCGCCGCCGCCGCCCGGCCGACAGAACCAGGTGAACGCTGCATGGGTTGCTCCTCTTTCCGGAAGGCGCCGCATGCCGGAACGCGCCGATAGAGGGATTCTACTCCCCCCGAGGGGGGATCGCAAATCCACGAGATCTTGTTGACGCGGGAGGGGCTTTTCGATTAGCATGGATTTAGTTCGGTGAGGGCGGGTGAGCGCACACGGGCGTGCCTCTGGGCGCAAGCGCGTCAGAGGTTCTGCGCGGCGACGCGACGAACGGGTCCCGCGCAGGGACCGGTGCCGCGTTCCGCCGCGGTCGACAATGGAGGTAGCGAGCCATGAAGACGACGCGTTTGACGTTGTTCTGTTTGATTGCGGCGCTCTGTGCCGCGGCGCCGGCGTTCGCCGGCCTGATCGCACACTACGCGATCCAAGCTGATGATTCCCCCCTCGTCATCGAGGACCTGTCGGGCAGCGGCCGCGACGCCGCGTTCGTCGACACCCAGGACCCGCCCGCCCCTGTGTACGTCGAGGGGTATCCGTGCGCGGAGAACGGCGCCCTGCGGTTCAACGGGACGACGCAGCATGTGGATGCCTCGGGGCGCTTCGGCAATGGGATCTACCTCAACTCGGCGGTCACCGTGGCCATGTGGGTGAAGGGCCCGGCGCAGAACGACATGCGCGTCTTCTCCGAGGGGTCCACCGCCAGCAACAATCCGCTGGTCACGATCGGCACGCGGTCGCCGACCGACGGAACGGTGAAGCTGTACATCCGCGGGTCGACCACCGTCGAGCGTTTCTCGACGCGGGTCGCCTTCGACAACACGTGGCACCATATCGCGTGGGTCGACAAGCGTGTCGGCGCCGGCGCCAACATGCTGGCGCAGTCCTTCGTCTACATCGACGGCGTTCTGGACAGCGCGTTCACGTACGTGCGCCCGCTCTTTACGGGCACGAACGCCCTCAACACCATGACGATCGGCGCCATCAGGCGCGCCACTATCTCGAACCGCTTCACGGGGGTGATCGACGATGTGCGCATCTACGACCACGCCTTGAGCCCGGAAGAGGTGAGCGCGCTCGTCGTGCCGCCGTGCGCCGGCTGCGCGGTCCAAGGGGATCCCGATTACTACGACACGGAGATCACCGGCGTCACGATCGGCGGGCCCGCCGGCAACGCCGCCGGCTGGTACCGGATTCTGGCCACGGCCGCCGACGGGACGGGCGACCCGATCTGGTACACCATCGTCGCCAGCAATCCGGCGTGGAGCGAGGTCTGGGCCGCGGCCGGAACGACCGGCGCGCTCCAGGCGCTCTTGCGGCCCGGCGCATGGACGATCACGGTCACGGCGGACGACCATCCCCTCTGCAAAGACGGCGCGGTAAGCGTCCAGACGATCACGGTAACGGACAAGCCCATGCTCGTGGCGCACTTTCCCTTCGACGGCGGCGTCGCCGATGCCAGCGGGAACGGCAACCACGGCACCTTCATGGGCGGGGCCCCGAACTACGTCGAGGGCTTCGACGGGACGCCGGGCGGCGCGCTCCAGTTGGACGGCGTCGATGATTACGTCAACGTGACGCAGGTCCGCGGGCTGCCGCTTTGCCTTAGCAACGACCTCACCGTGGCCTTCTGGGTCAAGGGATTGAAGCAGAGCGACCGGCGCATGTTCTCCGAAGGCATGTCGACCAACACCACGCCCCTTTACAACGTGGGCACCCACAACACGGGCGCCAACGGCAAGGCCGACATCTTCATCCGTTCCCTCGGGGCCTCCTACGGCCATGCGTACTCGGACCGCGAGGTGCTCGACGGCCAGTGGCATCACGTTGCCTGGGTCGACGGGAACGGCGCGGCGGTCTTGTACATCGACGGGATCCGCGATGCGGCCGCGCTTTCCTACGATCGCGGGCTCATCGGCCCCATGTCCATGGATCGAACGGCGATCGGGGCCGTCTTGCGCGCGACGGCGAGCAACTTCTTGGCCGGCGCCCTCGACGATGTGCGCCTGTACAACTATGCGCTCTCCCCGGAGGAGGTGCTCGCCCTTATCCCCGAGCCCGACGATTGCCCGGTTGAGGGCGACACGCATTGCCTCGGTCTGAGCTATGTGGGCCCCGAGGGCGGGGTCGAGGGCGTCTACACCTTTACGTGCGACGCCGTCGATGATTCGGGCGACCCGATGTTCTACGTCTTCGTTCTGCGCGATGAGTCGATGGAATTCGTGCGGCAGATCGGGCCGCAGGCCGAGCCGAGCGCGGACTTCAACCTCACGCCCGGAACGTGGATTGTGGAGGTCGAGGTCGACGACTCGATTTGGTGCCGCGATCGGGCCGCGGACGCGGGCTGTTCCGTCACGGTCGTGGTCCGCACGGAGCCGCCGTTCCTCGTCACGCACCTGGACATGAACGGCGATCTGGCCGACGGCGCCGTCGGCGGCAACCACGGCGCCGCGATCAAGGCGGTCGCGGCCGGCGGGACTTGGGAGGTCGTCGAAGTGGAACCCGATTTCAACGAGGGCTTCGACTGCGCGTCGCCGGGAGCGGTGGAGTTCTTCGGCGACGCGGCGCCGGGCATGGTGCGCCTCGCCCACGCGAACCACATGCCGATCGTCTCCAAGTCGAGCTTCACCGTGGCTGCCTGGGTCAGGGGGCTGCCCCAGGCGGACCGACGCGTGTTCGCCTTGTCGTCCTCGACGAACATCCAGGGGCTTTTCACCCTGGGAACGCACAATGCCGGCGCCGACGGCACCCTGGATTTCTTCCTGCGCGATGATGCCGGCACGGCCTTGAAGGACCACGCGCACTCGGCCGGAATCGTGTTCGACGGCACCTGGCACCATTTCGCCTGGGCCGACAACAACGGCCGCGTCGTCCTGTATATCGACGGCCGGCCCGATGCGACGGATTTCAGCTACGCGCGTCCGGCGGTGTTCGCGCCGGATACGACCACCCTCGGGGGCATCATCCGGCTTTCGAGGCTCGCCAGCGATCCGCCCGCCAATCCGATGACGAGCTTCTTCGACGGCATGATCGATGACGTGCGCCTGTACAACTACGCCCTTTCGCCGGCGGAGGCGGCCGACTTGGCAGCCATGCGTCCCGACCACTGCTGCCCGGAGCGCGGCGACACGCACTGCACGGGCATCGAGGTCGCGGGTGGACCGCTCGCCGGCCTCTTCACGGTCACGGCGACGGGGTACGACGATTCCCGCGATGCGGTGCTGTACGTCTTCAAGGCTGACAACGGGGCGGGCACGGTGCTCGAGCCCGTGTCGCAGACCGGCAACGTCGCCGTCTTCGATCTCACCCCCGGCACCTGGACGATCAGCGCCCTGGCGGACGATGATCCCGAGTGCGGCGACGTGGCGTCGGATGCCGTCTGCACCGCCGAGGTGATCGTGCTGCGCTGTCCCATCGAAGGCGACACGCACTGCCTCGGCTTGGCGGTGGAGGGCGGTCCCGGCGAGGGCCCCTACACCGTGACGTGCACGGCGAGCGATGACTCGGGCGACCCGATTCTGTATGCGTTCACGGCGGAGGACGAGTCGGGCACGGTGCTCGAGCCCGTGTCGCAGGATGACAATATCGCCGTGTTCGACCTGACCGAAGGCGTCTGGACCATCACCGTAATCGTCGACGATGATCCCACCTGCGATGATCAGGCGGAAGACGCGGTGTGCACCGTCCAGGTCATCGTTGTCACCGCCGGCACCAAGTTCAAGCGCGGCGATGCCAACGCCGATGGAAAGATCGACATCGCCGATGCGGTCTGCGTGCTCGGATACTTGTTCGGCCCGCCGTCCGATTCGTGCAAGCAGAAGGTCCGCGATTGCGCCGATGCCGCCGATGCCAACGACGACGGCAAGGTGGACATTGCCGATGCGGTCAAGGTTCTGGGGCACCTCTTCGGGGGGGCGGGGGCGCTGCCCGACCCCTTCGCCGAGTGCGGCACGGACCCGACGGAGGACGATCTGGGCTGCGAGTCCTTCGCGCCCTGCAAAAACTGACCCGGCCCCGGCGGGCGGCCGCGGCGGCGCGGAGGCATGGCCCTCCGCGCCGCCCTTCGCCGTCCCGCCGGCTTGACCGTCCCGTACCCGCAACCTACCATCATAGCAACGGTCGTGCGGGCTTCGAGGAGCGAGCGCGGCGCCGTCGCGACGCGCTCCGAGATTCCCGCTGCTTTTCTCCACGCGGAATGACGGAGTGCCCCATGAGAACGAGAATTGCCTTCGGGTTGATCGCGGCGATGGCTGCCGGCGTGTGCGCCGCCGGGGAATGGAAGCCGGCGGCAGGTCCGCTCATGACCCGTTGGGCCGCGGAAGTGACGCCCGCGCGCGTGCTGCCCGAGTACCCGCGCCCCACGATGGAGCGCGGGGAGTGGCTCAACCTGAACGGCCTTTGGGAGTATGCCGTCCTGAAGAAGGACGATCCCCGCCCCTCGGCATGGAGCGGCGTCATTCTGGTTCCGTTTCCCATCGAATCGGCCCTGTCAGGCGTCATGCGCCGCGTGAGCGAAAAGGAGCGCCTGTGGTACCGCCGCTCCTTCGAGGTCCCCGAGGCGTGGAAGGGCCGCCGCGTGCTGCTCCACTTCGGCGCGGTGGACTGGGAAACCGTCGTTTTCGTCAACGGCAAGGAACTGGGGATCCACCGCGGCGGGTACGACGGGTTCAGCTTCGATATCACCCCGGCGCTGGCGCCGTCGGGCGCTCAGGAGATCGTCGTCGCCGTCGCCGACCCGACCGACGCGGGTTTTCAGCCCCGGGGCAAGCAGGTGCGCAACCCGAACGGCATTTGGTACACGCCCACGACGGGCATCTGGCAGACGGTGTGGGTGGAGCCGGTCAACGCCGTGTCCTTCGCGGACCTGGCGCTCACCCCCGATGTCGACGGGCGGCGGCTGGCGCTGCGGTGCCGATACCGCACCGCAAGCGGCATCGCCGCGGAGCTTCCCGGAGACTGCACGGTGGAGGCGACGGCGTTCGATGGCGGCGCCGTGGCGGCGAAGGGGAGCTTCCCCTGCGCCGACGCGCAGCACCATCTGGAGGGCCTCACGAAGCTGTGGAGCCCCGCGACGCCGTTTCTGTACGACCTGCGCCTCGTGCTGAAGAAAGGCGGCGAGGTCGTCGACGAGGTGCGCGGCTATTTCGGGATGCGCAAGATCTCCATGGAGAAGGACGAAGGCGGCGTCCTGCGCCTGTGCCTGAACGGCGCGCCGCTCTTCCAGTACGGCCCTCTCGATCAAGGCTTCTGGCCGGACGGGTTGTACACAGCGCCCACCGACGAAGCCCTCAAGTACGATATCGAGATGACGCTGGCGCTCGGCATGAACATGGCGCGCAAGCACGTCAAGATCGAGCCGGAGCGCTGGTACTACTGGTGCGACAAGCTCGGCCTCCTCGTCTGGCAGGACATGCCCAGCGGGGATTTCGGCGGCCGGGACGACCGGCGCCGTTCCGATGAGGCCTCGGCGTGCTACGAGCTCGAGCTCAGGCGCCTGATCGAGGGGCGCTGGAACCACCCCTGTATCGTCATGTGGGTGCCCTTCAACGAGGGGTGGGGCCAACACGAGACGGCGCGCTACGCGGCGCTGGTCAAGAAGCTCGATCCGTCGCGCCTCGTCAACGAGGCCAGCGGCTGGACCGACCGCGGCTCGGGGGATGTCAAGGACATCCACAGCTATCCCGGCCCGGCCGTGCCCGCCCGGGAGGAGAAGCGCGCCGTCGTGCTGGGCGAATTCGGCGGCCTCGGCCTCCCGGTCAAAGGCCACACGTGGCAGGACGAAAAGAACTGGGGCTACCGCAGCTTCACCGACGCCGATGCCCTCACCAGCGCGTACTTAAGGCTGTTGGACCGGCTGCACCCCATGACCGGCGAGGCGGGCCTGTGCGCCGCGGTCTACACCCAGACGACCGACGTCGAGATCGAGGTCAACGGCCTCATGACGTACGACCGCGCCCTGGTGAAGATGGATCGCGGCGCGATCGCCGCCGCCGCGGCGAAGCTCTACACGCCGCCGGCGCCGCGCCGCGCCTCGGGGTCGGCGCTTATCCCGCCCGCGACGCCGCTGGTCGCCTGCGATCCGTACTTCAGCATCTGGTCGCGGGCCGATGAACTGACCGGAGAAGACACGACGCACTGGACGGGCAAGCCGCACCGGCTCTCGTCCCTCGTGCGCATCGACGGCAAGCCGTATCGCGTGATGGGCGCCGATCCGCGCCTGGTGCCGGCCCTGCCGCAGAAGAGCCTGACGGTGCTGCCGACCCGCACGATTTACGCCTTCGAGGGCGCCGGAGTGGCGCTGACGCTCACCTTCACGACGGCCATGCTGCCCGAGGACATCGACCTCCTGTCCCGCCCGGTGACCTATCTTACCTGGGATGTCGCCGCGGCGGACGGCGGCCGCCACGCGGTGGAGCTTTACTTCGATGCCTGCTCGGAGCTGGCCGTGAACGAGCCCGGCCAGCAGGTCGTGCACGCGGCGGAGCGCGTGGGCGGACTCACCGCCTTGAAGATTGGCTCCAAGGACCAGCCCGTCCTGGCCAAGAAAGGCGATGACCTGCGCATCGACTGGGGTTACCTGTACGCCGCGGCGCCCGCCGCCGCGGTGGCCGATGCCAGGGTGGCGCCGCGGGACGAGTGGGCGGCGCGTTTCGCGCGGGGCGAACGTCTCGCGGCGATCTCGGCCGCCGCGCCGGCCGAGGGACGAGGCGATTTCTTCACGGCCGCGATCGCCTTCGACCTGGGCTGGGTGGCGGCGGCGCCCGTCTCCCGCTGGCTCATGCTGGCCTATGACGACCTCTGGTCGATTCAGTACATGCACAACAACCTGCGGCCTTACTGGCGCCGCAACGGCTGGGAGGCCGCCGACCTGCTTGCCGCCGCGGCGCGGGACTACGAAGCCCTCCGCGCGCGCTGCGCCGTCTTCGACGACGGGTTGATGGCGGATCTCACGCGGGCGGGCGGCGCGAAGTACGCCGCGATCTGCGCCCTCGCCTACCGCCAGTGCTTCGCGGCGGGGAAATTCGTCGCGGACGCGAACGGCAAGCCTCTCCAGTTCTGCAAGGAAAACCATTCCAACGGCTGCATCGGCACGTCGGATGTCTTCTACCCCATGTCGCCGCAGTTTCTCCTGTTCGGCCCGTCGGCGGCCAAGTCCTTTCTCGTGCCTTTCATGAACTACGCGGCCAGCGAGCGTTGGCCTTTCCCCTTCGCCCCGCATGACATCGGCACGTACCCGAAGGCGAACGGCCAGGTGTACGGCGGCGGCGAACGCACCGAGGAAAACCAGATGCCGGTGGAGGAGACCGGCAACCTGCTCATCCTCATGGCCGCCGTGGCGCGCATGGAGGGCAACGCCGATTTTGCCGGCCGGTACTGGCCGCTGCTCCGGCGCTGGGCGGAGTATCTCAAGGCGAAGGGCTTCGACCCCGAGCACCAGCTCTGCACCGATGATTTCGCGGGCCACCTGGCCCACAATGTCAACCTCAGCCTCAAGGCTATCTGCGGCCTTGGGGCCTTCGCCCTGCTCTGCGACCTGCGGGGGGAGAAGGCGGCGGCCGCGGAGTACCGCGAGCTCGCGCGCGGATTCGCCGCCCGGTGGGTCGCGGAGGCCGATGACGGCGACAAATTCCGCCTGACCTTCGATCGGCCCGGCACCTGGAGCCTGAAGTACAACCTCGTGTGGGACCGCATTCTCGGCCTCGAGCTATTTCCGCCGGAGGTGGCGCGCAAGGAGGTGGCCCACTACCGCAAGGTTCAGAACAAGTACGGCGTGCCGCTGGACAGCCGCCAGGGCTACACCAAGCTGGATTGGATTCTCTGGAGCGCCACGCTCACGCAGAACCGCGCGGACTTCGAGGCGCTGACCGCGCCGGTGTTCGCCTTTCTGAACGAGACGCCCGATCGGGCCCCGATGACGGACTGGTACCAGTCGACGACGGGGAAGAAGGTCGGTTTCACGGCGCGCCCGGTGGTGGGCGGCGTGTTCCTGCCGATGCTCTACGACCGGGACCTCTGGCGCGCGTATGCCGCCCGCGATCGGACCAAGGCCGACGGCTGGGCGCCCCTGCCCAAAGCGCCGCGGGTGATCAGCGTGGTGCCCACGGCGCGGGAAGCGAAGCTCGATTGGCGCTACACGACGCGGAAGCCCGCCGACGGGTGGTTCCGGAGGGATTTCGACGCGTCGTCCTGGTCGGAGGGCGCCGGCGGCTTCGGAACGCGCGGCACGCCGGGCGCCCATGTCCGGACGGTTTGGGACACGAACGCCATCTGGCTCCGGCGGGATTTCGAGCTGCCGGCCGGCGCGTTCACCGACCTGCAGCTCGTGATTCATCACGACGAGGATGCCGAGGTGTACCTGAACGGCGTGCTCGCGGCGACGCTGCGCGGCTACACGACGGACTACGAGACCAGCCCCCTCGGGGCGGAGGCGAAGGCCGCCCTGGTGCCCGGCCGGAACGTCATCGCGATCCATTGCCGCCAGACGGGAGGCGGACAGTATATCGATGCCGGCCTGGCGGACATCGTCCCCGCCAAGTGAGGGGCCGAGCGCCCCTCACTCAACGGGAACGGCCGCTCCTCCCGGAAGGCGCGGTTGATCGGTTAGGGGCACTTGTCCGCCGGGTAGTCGCAGTCGACCATGTTGTCCGAACTCGGGTCGACGCCGCACCCCGGAAACGGCGGCGGGAGCGGGCCGGCGCCTGCGAAAAGGTGCGCCAGGATTTTGACCGCGTCGGCGATGTCCACCTTGCCGTCGTCGTTCGCATCGGCGGCATCGCGGCAGGCCAGCGTCGCCCCGCCGCCGAAGAGATAAGCTAGCACCTTGACGGCGTCGGCGATGTCGATCTTGCCGTCGGCGTTGGCATCGCCCCGCCGGAAGATCCCTTCGGGCGTGCCGTGGATGATGGCGTCGATCTGCTGCGGGCTCAGGGCATAGTTGTAGAGCCTGACGTCATCGATCGCGCCGGAAAACCAGCAGCACGTAGCGAGCCGCCTGACGCCGCCGATCGAAGTCACGTCGCTGGTGAGCGCCGTGCGCGGATAAGAAAAGACGGTCGGATCGGGGACTCCGTCCACGTACAGCGTGGCCCGGCCGTAGCGGTCGACCCAGGCGATGTGGTGCCACGCGCCGTCGAAGACCAAGTTCTGGGAGTGCGTGTGGGGGAGCGTTTGGACGTTGGCGTCGTCTCGGACATACGCGTCGAACTGTCCCGTGAGGCCGGTGTTGTGGGTGCCGAGACTGAAGAGGGGGGTGTTGGTGGCCTGCGAAGCCTCGCAGAACACGCGCTTGTCCACCTGCCCGGCGACGCCTTTCACCCACATGGCGACGCTGAAGTGAACATGCGTGCTAAGCGGCAGCATGTCATCGTGGCTGATCATGACCAGGTCGTCCAGCCCGTCGAACCAGAGGGCGCCCGACGGCTTGCCGTCGTGGCCCTCGACGAACCGGGGCTCGCCGCCGATGAACGTCGCCGTGTTGCCCGCCTCGCCCTCATCGACCACTTCGCCGTCGAAGGTCAAGTGCGAGATGAGGACGGGGTCCACGAGCTTCACCGCGACGTTGATCGATGCGGAAGCGCCGGCGGCGCGATCGCGGCAAGCAAGATCGTCATCCACGACGACGGTAATGGTCCAGACGCCGGGGAGGAGGAAGAATTGGGCGCTCTCGAAGACATCGGGCCCGGACTGGAGCCAATGTCCGTCCTGGTCCTGCGCCGTGAACGTGTAAAGGATAGGATCCCCGCTGGCGTCGTTTGCGCCCACGGCCCGGACCGTGTACAGGCCCGGCTGGTTGTCGGGAGGCGCATCGATGACCGTGATGCCGGTCACCGTGGTGTCGCCCTGGGCCGGGCAGCCGTCCGGTTCGGGGACCAGGGCCAGGATCTCGCTCTCGGCGAGGGCGTAGTTGTACAGGCGGACGTCGTCGATGGCGCCGGCGAAGAAGTAGCCCGCGGTCCCGCGCAGGACGGCGCCGATGGCCGTCGTCCCGGGCGACATGAACGGACGGGCGTACGCGACGTGGGTCGCATCGCGGATGCCATCGATGTAGAAGGCCGCATCGCCGCCGTTGTCGACCAGGGCGAGATGATGCCACGTGCCGTCGAAGGCGTTGCGCGCCGAATGGGCGTGTTGGACCGGGTTCGCGCCCGTGTCGCCGCGCACGAAGAGGTCCGCGGCGCTCGTCGTTCCCCCGTTGTCCGTGCCCAGCGTATAGAGGCAATTGTGCTCCGCGGGGATGCGGTGCCCCTCGCAGAAGACCCGGCGGTCCGCCTGCGGGAGGCCCTTGACCCACGCCGCGAAGGTGAACGCCTTGTGCAGGCACAGGGGCAGGCCCTCGTTCTGGAACACTTCGACGTAATCGGAGGCGCCGTTCAGGCTGATCGCGCCGTCAGGTGTTCCGTCGTAGCCCTCGACGAAGGTCGGCGCGAAACCGCCGCTGAAGACGCCGTGATTGCCCAGGGCGTCGTCGTCGCAGTGCCCGTCGAAGGTGAAGTGGGCAATGAGCCCGGGAGCCATCGGGCTCACGACCAGCGCCGCCGTCTTGGTGGCATCGGGGGCCGCATCGTCACAGAGGGGGTTGTCGTCCACCGTGGCCGTAATGGTCCATGTGCCCGCCGTCAGGCCGACCTCGACGGACGCGGGGTCGAGGGTGTTGAGCGCCGTGCGCGGTCCGAAAGTCATCCGGACGCCGGCGCCGTTGTCGACGGTGAAGGTGTACAGGATTTCGTCGCCCGAATCGTCGGTGGCGCCTTCGGCCGTGAGACGGTAAACACCGGGCGTGTTGCCCGCAGGGCCCTCGATGACAAGCGCAGGCAGGTGCGTGTCGCCCTCGGTCGGGCACGTGACTACGATCGTTTCGGTGCAGACGGCATCGGGTGCCATGTCCGGGCAGCCGGGATCATCGTCGACCTCGGCCTTAATGGTCCAGGTGCCCGCGGCGAGGGTCAGATCGGCGAAATTGACCTCGAGCTGCGGCCCCGCCGAGAGCACCGTTCCCGCGCCGTTGTTCGCCGTGAAGGTGTAGTAGATGGGATCGCCCGAGTCGTCGCGGGCGCCGTTCACCGACACCGTGTAGATGCCGGGGCTGCCATCGGCGGGGCCGTCGATCGCCAGGCCGGCGCAGTGGGTGTCGCCCTCGGCCGGGCACGGCGGCGCGGGGAGCAGGGCCCAGATCTCGGCGGCGCTCAGCGCGTGGTCGTACACGCGAATGTCGTCCAGCGCTCCCATGAAATACCAGCCCCGCGGCGTGGTGTGCGAGTCGCGGATGACGGCGCCGAAGGTGGTCGTGTCCACCGCGACGGTCGGCCGCGCATAGGTCAAGTTCGTCGTCTGGCGCAGGCCGTCGACGTAGAGCGCGGCCGCGCCGCCGGCATCGACGTAGGCGATGTGGTGCCATGTGTCGTCGAAAGCAGCCATTTCCGACTGGCGGTGGTTGATGGGTGTCGTTTCGCCGCGGATGAGGAGGTCCACCGCTCCGCCCAATCCATCGTCGACCGTCCCATCGGTGCCGATGGTGAAGAGGGGATTGCCATGGGTGCTGGAGGACTCGGAGAAAACGCGCTTGTCCTGCTGGCCGCTCGGGCCCTTGACCCACATCGCCACCGTGAAGGCCGGGTTGCCGTAGGCGGGCAGGCCGCTCCCATACATGACCCGGACATAGCCACCGATGCCGTCCAACCAGATTGCGCCTTCGGGAGTGCCGTCGTAGCCGTGCACATAGGTCGGCTCGTCCGGGAAGGCGCCGTTGAAAAACACCCCGTCGTTGCCTCCGGGGCCCGCATCCTCGAGCGTGCCGTCGAAGGTCCAGTGTGAGATCAGCTCGCCGCGGGCGCCCGCGCACAGCATGCACAGAATCCCCGCAACCAGCGCCGTCCGAAAACGGTGAGTGCGAAACATAGCTCTTCCTCTCTTGCGACCGCCGGCCGCCTTCTACCCAAGTCTGCGCCTACGCTTCCACTGTACGCCGAATCGCCGCCGAAAACAAGATTTGCGGCTCTAAGGCATACATGCGTCCGGACAGCCCGGCACGCTTACGCAGGCGGCCCCGCGGGCGTGCGCGCGGCCGTTTGCAAAGAGAAACCTCAGGCAGGCGACGGCGTCGGAGATATCCAGGCGCCCATCGCCGTTGAAATCGAGCACGATGAGGTTGCCCTCGCCGTGGCCGGCGCCGCCCTCGCAAGGCAGCGTGTCGACCTTGCCTCCGAAGAGATAGCCCAGAACGCCGACCACATCGGCGATGTTGATCTTGCCGTCCTGGTTGAAATCCCCTGGAATCTGCCCGCCGCCGGGTATTTCCACGTCGTCGCGCCCGGGCGAGCCGCCGAGCGCCAGGCTGGCGCGCCAGTAGGCGGCCTGCGAGGGGTCGCCCGGCGAATCGACATCCACCGGGACCAGCGAATGTCCTTTGCCGTCGGCCTCGGCGGGCCATGGCCAGGCGTCGCTGAACGCGATTTCCTGAAGGCGCTCGCCGTCGGCCGCGACCAGGGCGAAGGCATCGCCCGAATTCGCGAGGTTGCGCCGATACACGCCGGCGAGGGGCACACGGGGGTAGCGCGCCGCGAACGCCGCGGCGTCGATGGCCAGCACCATGAACGCGCCGGCCTCGGCGACGGTCCCCTCGGAGAACTCGTATTCGATGCCGCCCTCCAAGCGCACGCCGCTCAGATCGACGGGGTCGGCGCCGGTGTTCTTGATCTCGAGAAACTCGTAAGAATCGCCGTCGAGATCGCCATCCGGGAGAGGGTTGTACATGATCTCGGTGACGCGCAGCGCATCCTCGGCCCGAGCCAGGCGGAACTGCGCCTCGGCGCAGGCGCTCCACGCGGTCCCGTCCAGCACGCGGGCGCGCACCAGCGTGCTGCGCGCCAGCGTCACGGCGCCGGAGTACTCCAGGGCCCCGGGGGCCACCTCGCCCGTGACGCCCACGCGCACGTCGTTCCCGTCCAGGGTGTAGAGCACTCTCCCCGATCCATGGGGATTGGCGATGCGGAGGCGGAAGCCGGGCTCGACGCGCCCGCCGTGCCGGTTGAACTCGGGCGCCTTCACCGCCGGGTACAGCCCATCGGCGCGGAACTGGTTGAGCACCAAGGCGGTGCGGAACGGGAAGAAGTGATTGAGCGTCCAGTCCCGCCAGGTGACCCATTCGATGTCGCGGGTGTAAGCCGGAATCGGCGGCGTCTGCAGCGCGGCGCGGTAGCCGGCCCATTTGGCCGACTCGCCCACGACGGCGCGGTCGATCGTCGCGGCCAGTCCGCGGTATAGATCCGCGCCGCCCTCGGGGGAGAGGACGCCGCCGTTGAAGAGGAGGCGCTGCACGCGGTCCGCGAAGCGCAGGCGGTATTCGAGGTTGGCGCGCAGGCGCTGGTGCAGCCGGGCGGGAGACTTGTCATAGTCCTTTTCCGAGTAGTCGCGGTCCAGGACATCGAGGACGATTTCCTGATCCCAGGTGAAGAACCGGAAACCCTCGCCGGGCGCGCGCCGCCGCCCGGCGCCCCAGTTGTGGTGCGGCCAGTCCTCGGCGCCGCCGTAAAGATGCAGAATTATGTAGTCGATGAAGCTGTCCAAGTGCAGGTATTCCTGGATCTGGCGGTAGGCCGCGTCGCTGGCCAGGCCGGCGTTGGCCATGGCGAACATGGTGTTCCATGCCGTCCAGGTCCCGCTCCGGAGTTCGGTGAGGTCCTTGATGACGTCGTACTCCTCCGCGGCGCCGCCCAGGTGCGCGGCGCAGAAGGAGGCATCGATGTGCTCCGCGACGTTGTAAAGACCCCAGTAGAGGCCATCGACGAAGAGGCTCACGTAGAGGCCTCGGCACGCGACACCGCCCGCGGCGATCTGCGCATCGCGCATCCACTGGTCGCGCAGGTACTGCGCGCGGTCGGGGCGGTAGCGCGGCTCCATGTAACGGCTGGTCCACGTGTCCGTGTAGCAGGCTCTGAGGACGAGTTGATTGAACTCGCGCGCACCGGCGGGCCCGAAGAGAGGGCGGCGCAGCTTGGACGGGCCGTAAGCGCCGCGGAAGTACAGGCGGAAGGAATGCTTGGGCGTGCTCGTCCAGTTCCGGCTCGATCCACCGTGCATGGAGATGCCGCAATTGACGTTGAATCCGGCGCGGTTGTCGGGATAGATCAGCTCCGCGGAGCAGCCGCGCTCCCAGGCGGCGCCGGTCAGCGTCGCGTTGGGGTAGATGCCGGTGGCCCCATCGAACAGATCGGCGACGGGCATTGCGATGGACAGAGCGGGGACGGAACGGATGTCGCCGGCGAGCGTCGCCGCGTAGCGCGGATTAGTCGTGACCTCGGGATAGACGGCGTAGACGAGGGGATGCGCGCCCCAGTTGGCCGGAAACCCGGCGCCCGTCTGCGTCGCCACGTTGTCCGGGAACACGTACGTGTGCGTCTCGACCTTCGCCGGCAGGAGATCGCTTCTGTAGGCGATGGCCCGCAGGCAGGTCGTCCGCGCGATGGAAATGGGTCCCTCGTAGATCGTCCCGTGGGTGGGCGAGGGCGTGCTGCAGTCCGTCGTGTACCTGATCGCGGCGCCGGGAGTCGCCGTCGAGAGCGCCACGGTGAAGGGCGCGTCGTAAAACCCTCGCGCGACGCTGAAGACGGCGCCGGCGGCGAAGCCCTCGACGCCCCCGGAGTTGGCGGCGCCGGGACTCGGTTCGGGGAAGTAGCGCCAGCCCCAGGCCGCCGACGCGGCGCGCAGCACCGGCGCGATGATGAAGTCCGGGTCATCGTCCTCCACGTTGAGCCCGTGGATCGCGAGCACGTTGAGCCCCGGCCGGAGCGCGCCGATCGCCGCGGTGATGTTGATCGCCTCGGCCCGCAGGGATTGGCTCCGGGGGACCGCGGCGGTGGCGCGGGAGTTCCAGGCGAGTTCCGCGGGTGCGTTGCGGCGCGCGACTTCCTGCCCGTTCAGGTACGCGACGAAGCCGTCGTTGTAGACTATGGACAGTTCCAGCGCGTCGACGCCCAGCGGCGTCGGGATGCTGAAAGGCCAGCGCAGGTAGGCCGAGGCGTTGACGCCGTGCATGGCGGCGGCCAAATCCGTTCCGATCAGGGCGGTGTAAGCGCCCGCGCCCGGCGAGGCGCCGCCGGCCAGGTGCGCGATCTCCTCGTCCGTGAGCGCCGTTTCCCAGACGCCGACGCGATCGATGCGCCCCTTGAACCAGTGCGACGGCGCCGCGCGCAGGACGCAGCCGATCGCCGCCGTGTTGAGAGACAAGGGGGTCTTGGAGTATTTGAATGCCGCAGGGTCGCGCACGCCGTCGATATACAACGCTCCCTGTCCGTTCGCATCGACCCAGGCGATATGGTGCCAGGTGCCGTCGAAGGCCGTCGCGGTGGAGTTGACGTGGTTGATCAGCGTCGTGCCGGCGTCGGTGCGAAGGTAGATGTCCACGGTGCCTCTGGCGCCGTTCATTTCGGTGCCGATGGTGAAAAGCGGGGAGTTGTTGGTTGTCGAGGCCTCGCAGTACACGCGGTAGTCGGGCTGCGGCAGGCCGTTGACCCACAGGGCGACGGTGTAGGCGGGCCGGTTGAACACCGGAAAACCGTTGCCCGCCGGGATCGCGATGCGGTCATCGAGGCCGTCCAGCGCGATGGCGCCCGCCGGGGTGCCGTCGCAGCCGCCGGCGAACACGGGGGCGCCGCCGCCGAACACCCCGTGGTTGCGGCCGGCGGCGTCGGTGAAATCGCCGTCCAATTCCCAAAACCCGAGGGGTTCGGGGAGGATCGGTTCGGTGCCCTCGGCTTCGAAACCCGGCGCGCCGGGGACGCCGGCGAGCCACGGCGCCGCGGGGACGAACTCCGGGCCGGTCCAGGCCGTCCCGTAGGCCTCGTCGGCGGGAACGAGCGCGTCGAGCGGGGTGTTCTCGCCCACCAGCACGGTGGCTTCCGTCGCGGCGCCGTAGGAGACGTCGCGGACCTGGCGGGGGAACGCCGGCGCGAACTCGTGGACGACCGTGAGCCCGTCGGGCTTGACGAGGGCGAGGTATTCTCCGTCGCTGTCGAGCTTGAAGTTGGTGTGCAACTGCGCGCCGGCGACGGCGCGGTCCTTGCCGGAGGCGAAAACGATGAGGTAGCCGCCCTCGGCGATCGTCGCGGCGGGAAAGCGCCACTTGGCCGGCGTCGACCGGCTGTCGGTGAGGTGCCAGCCCGCCAGATCCGCGGCGCCCGGGCCGGCGTTGTAAAGTTCGATCCAGTCGGAAGAATCGCCGTCCTGGTCGAAGAGCGCCGTCGCGTTCGCCGCCATGAACTCGTTGATGCGGACTTCCTGGGCTTGCGCCGGGATCCAGGCGATGGCCGACAACGCCAAGCAAATGAGTCGGCGCGGCGTCTTCACACGCCCGCCTCTAGCGCCCGTCAACAAATATGAATCCATGCAGCGCCTCTCGGCCAATCTCGGGGTGTCTGCGGATTCCGATCAGCCTGCCCCTGCGTTTCGCTTAGCCTTCCAATTTATAGTATAAGGTCGCGGGAAGCGCGCCACAATTCGGATTGAACACGGCCTGCCGGGATCCGGCCGGCAGGGTCCTAGCGCGGCTCCCTCTTCAGGGCGGTATCGAGCAGGTGCGTCGGCCGCACGTTCTTGAGGGCCGCGAGCATCGTGGCGCGGAGGCGGGGGTGCTCGCGTTCCAGGGAATCGAGCAGGCTTGCGACCGAGCGCCGGGCGCGGTCTTCCCGGCCCGCGCAGGCCGGGCGCGGGAGGATCGGAAACCGGGCGAGCTCCGCCAGGCGCCGCAGGTCGCGCTCGGCCACCTCAATGAGCGGTCTCACGACCTCCAGGGCGCCGTCTTTTGTCAGGTAGCGCGCTGGCATGGATTGAATCCTGCCGCAGTAGAAAAGGTTCATGAGGAGGGTCGCCACCGCATCGTCGCGGTGATGTCCGAGGGCCACCTTGGCGCAGCCGAGGCGGCGCGCCTGGGAGTACAGGACGCCGCGGCGCAACCGCGAGCAGGCCGAGCACTGCGACCCGCCCTGGCGCACGACGCGTTGGACGACGGAGTAGGTATCGTCGGCCACCAGCTCGAAGGGTCCGCCGCGGTCCTCGAGCCAGCGCGCCAGCGGCGCGCCGTCGTACCCGGGGCGGCCCTCGTCGATGTGGAGGGCGACGAGCTCAATGGAGAAGGGCAGCCGGGGGGCGAGGAGGTCGAGGATGCGCAGGAGCCCGTAGCTGTCCTTGCCGCCGCTCACGGCAACGATGATGCGGTCGCCGGGAGCCAAGACTCCGTAACGGAGGCTCGTCCTTCTGACCTGCCTGATGAGGCGTTCTTGGAGAGCGTCGAGTTCGCCGGCCGGAGGCATACCGGAATGGTAACACGCGGCGGCGGGGAGGGCAGCGGCGCGGCGATGGGCGGGACACGCGGGCGGCCGCGCCTCTTGCCCGCCGCGCGGAGGCTTCGTACCATCGGGGAACTGCGGGGCGCAGCGGACAAGGAGGCGGCATGGAACGGAGAGCGTTTCTCAAGACGGCGGCGGTGTGCGGCGCGGCGGCGGCGGCCGGAGCGTCCGCCGCGGCGGATTTCCCGCGGCACATGTACGCGCCGAGTCAGCGCCGGTGGCGCGTCGCGCTGGGATTGAACGGTTTCATGTCGAGCGAGGCGCGGTTCAAGCAGCGGTACCCGATTTGGGAGGTGCTCCAGTTCGCGCAGCGCGAGGGCTTCGAGGGGGTCGAACTGGTCGACGGCTGGCCCCAGGGCCCCTATCCGGCGCAGGACCAAGAGGCGAAGATCGCGAGCCTGCGGGATCTGTGCGGGCGCTACAACCTGAAGATTTTTTCGATTCAGACGCCGGCCGACGCCGCCTTTCACCCGGACAGCGCCGTGCGGGCGGAATACGCGGCCCGTTTCCGGGGCTGGGCGGCGCTGGCGCGCAAACTCGGCGGGGAGTGCATCGGCATTTGGCCGGGCGGCTCGCTTCACGGCCAGACCCTCGACGCCGCCGCCGCGAATCTCATCGGCTCCCTCAAGCAGGCCGCGGCGATCGCCGGGGACAACGGGCTGGTCGCCTCGGTGGAATTGGAGCCGCCGTTTCCCTTCAACACCATCGACATGCTGATCAGGGTCGTCGACGGCGTCGACCATCCCTGCCTGCGCGGCATGTACGATCCCAGCCATTTCGATCTCATGACGGGAGGGAAGGGCGCGCCGGAGGAGGGGCTGCGCCGGGTCGGCGTGGAACGGATCGGGTACGTTCACCTTACGGACAGCGACGGCACGATCTTCGGCGACACGTCGCGGCACCTTCCCTGCGGGGAAGGGCATATCGACATCCCGAAGAGCCTCGAGCTTCTGTGGGAGGGGGGCTATACGGGCTGGATCATGATCGACGCGTGGATGACCGAGGACCCCTACCGCGCCTGCCGGAAGGGAAAGGACGCGGTTCTGAAAGCGCTCGACGCCGCCAGGGGAAAATCCGCGGGGTGACCCCGGCGCGGCGGACGCCGGGCCGCGGCGCCGTTTCAGCGCTTGTCTTCGGAGGCGGCGCTTCTGACCTTGCCCTGGACGAGAAAGCGGTGGTGCGAGCACAGCCCGCGCTTGGATCCGGCGGCGAACGCGGCGATCTCCGCCACCTCCGGCGTCTCGGGAGTGGCGGCCATGAGCTCGAGCGCTCCGGCGATCGTGTGCGCCGACCTGTACATCAGGCGAAACGCCCTGCGGACCGCCAGGCGGGCTTCCGCGGAGTATCCCGCCCGGCGCATGCCCACGGAGTTCGGGCCGATGATCGTGCTCTCGCCCAGGGCGATCATGAAGGGCGGTATGTCCCCCGCGATCCGGCTCAGACCGCCGGCCATGCCCAGCTTGCCGATGCGCACGAACTGGTGGACCGCGACCTGACCGCTGATGATGGCCTTGTCGAAGATCTCCACGTGTCCCGCCACCAGGGAGCCGTTTGCGATGATGACTTCGTTGTGAATGCGGCAATCGTGGGCGACGTGGCACAACCCCATGAGAAGGTTGCGGTCTCCGACGATGGTGTACGAGTCCTCGCGTGAGCCGCGGTGGATCGTCGCATACTCGCGGATCACGTTGTGGTCGCCCATTTTGAGATAGGTGCGCTGGCCGCGGTAGGAGCGATCCTGCGGGTCCCCGCCCACCACGGCGCCGCAGCAGATGCGGTTGTGGCAACCGATCTCGGTCGGCCCCTGAATCGTCGCCCGTTCCTCGACGACCGTGCCCTTGCCGATGGAAACCGGGCCGCGGATGACTGCAAAAGGCCCGATTTCGACGTCCTCGGCCAGCTGCACGTCCCCGGTCAGGATCGCGGTTGGGTGGACGGCCATTCTACGCGTTCTCCGTAAGAAACCGCTCGCGGAGCCCCGCCGCGCCCAGGAAGGCCGGCGGAACCGTAGCGCATGATAGTAGCTCAGCTTGTCTTGAGCGTCAATGCGCCGGGGAGGCGCTTGGCAGGCGGAGTGTCGCGCGGGCGCGTGCCGCGCGCATGGAAGCAGCGGCCGGCGAAGGTACGGGCGCGGCCGCGCCGCAGGGCGGCGATAGTGCAAATTAGGGTGGATAAAGGAGATAGGGTCGCGCAAACCGCCGCCGCGCGTCGATTGCGGTATGATTGCGGCATTGGTTGTGAAAGGGTGAAAAAAGGGTTGCGGACTTCCCGGAGTGCATGTGGCTGAAGGCCGAACGACCCGCGCGGATGGTTGTTTTTGTCCGCCGCCGCGCGGGAGGCCGAGGAGAGGATTGCTCGGTGCGCCGCGAAGAAGAAACGCTTGTCCAGCTTGAACGCCTGGTGGAAAGCGGGTGCCTAACGAGTGCGCCCGAACTGCGCGAGGCGGTCGATGCAACCGCGTCGCTTCTATCGACACTGGCCGAGGGAGCCTCGCCCAAGGCGTTCCGCGCGGTCGTGCTGCTCGGCAAGGCGTTGGAGCGGCTCGCGTGCGGAATCTGGCCCCCCAGCGCCGATGTTCGGGCCTTCCTCCGTGCGTGCGTGGACGCCGCCGCCATGGAGATAGGAGTCGATTTGGCCGCCGCCGCCGCGGAAACCGCCGCCGCGGAAACCGCCGTCATAGAGCCCGTTATTATGGAGCCCGTCGTCGCTGAGCCCGTCGTCGCTGAGCCGCGCGGCGACCCCGACTCCGCCGGCGCCGCCGTCGACTCCGCGGACTTTGCTTGCTCCGCTTCGTTGGACTACTCCTCCGATTGCCTTTGCGCCGCGGGCATCTTCACCTCCGAGGCCGTCGAGCTGGCGGCGTACAAGGAGCGAATCCGCGAGCGCTGCATCGACGGAGCGCCCGAGGCGCTCGAGACCCTCGTTGCGATCCTGAACAGCTCGGTGCATTTCGAGCTGCGCGCCGTCGCGGCGCGATGCCTGGGCGAGTTCGGGCCGGAACGCGCGGCGAACGCCTTGCGCGCGGCCCTTCGAGACGAGAGCGCCGCCGTCAGGGCCGCCGCCTTCGGGGCGCTCGCGGGCTTCGGCGGCGAGGTCGGGGAGCGGGCCATGGCCCAGGCCGCCGCGGACGAGGATGCCTCGGTGCGCTTCGAGGCGCAGCTCCGGCGGAGCAGGCCGGCGGGCCTGTAAGTTCGGCCCGGCGCGCGCCTTCCACGCTCGCGCGCCTGCTTGCGGATTGCCTCCCGGAGCGTCATCATCGTGGCAGGGGGGCGGGTCGTTTGTCACACGGCGCGCCCCGTATGTCTCGCGACTCCGGCGGAGGCTGGCGTGACTTTCAGACAGCGTATCCACGTGCCATCGGTGCTGGCGATCATCCTCGGCGGCGGCCGCGGCACGCGCCTTTATCCTCTCGTCAAACATCGCTGCAAGCCGGCGGTGCCCCTCGCCACGAAATACCGGCTGATCGACATTCCCATCTCCAACTGTCTGAACTCCGAGATCCGCAGCATCTTCGTGCTGACGCAGTTCAACTCGCGCTCGCTGAACCAGCACGTCATGCGGACCTACCAATTCGGGCCGCTCTCCCGGGGCACCGTGGAGATCATCGCGGCCTCGCAGGGCGAGGACGGCGGCGAGGACTGGTTCCAAGGCACGGCGGATGCCGTCCGGCGCTGCCTGAGATATTTTCCGGCCACGCGGCTCACGCACGTCTTGATCCTGTCGGGCGACCAGCTCTACACCATGAACTTCGAGGACGTGGTCGCGAGCCACGAGGGCAGCGGCGCCGAGATCACCGTCGCCTGCAAGGAAGTGACGGCCGAAGAGGCGCCGCGCTTCGGCATCATGCAAGCCGACGGCGAGGGCATGATCGTCAACTTCGTCGAGAAGCCCCAAGCGCCCGAAGACCTCGCCCGCGTCCGCAGTCCCAGCGGGTCGTACTGGGCCTCCATGGGCATCTATCTTTTCAACCGCGTCGTGCTGGAGCGCATTCTGAGGGAGTGCGACGGCATGGACTTCGGACGCGACGTGATCCCCTACGCCGTGCGCAGCGATTATCGCGTGGCGGCGCACGCGTTTAACGGGTATTGGGAGGACATCGGCACGATCGGCAGCTTCTACGCCGCCAATCTCAACATGGTCGCGGCCGACCCGCCTATCGATCTGTTCGACCGGAACTGGGGCATGTATACGCGGTCCCGCTTCCTGCCGCCGAGCCGGATCCACCAAAGCGCCCTCGAATCCGTGTTGATGGCCGACGGCTGCCGGGTCACGGGCGCCGCCATCATCCGCAGCGTCGTGGGGGTCCGCTCCGTCATCAAGGCGGGCGCGCGGATCGAGAACAGCATCCTCATGGGCGCGGACTACTTCGTGCCCGAGCACCTCGAAACGCATCTCCCGGTCATGGGGATCGGCCGCAACGTGACCGTCTCGCGGGCGATAATCGACAAGAACGTGCGCATCGGCGACGGAGCCCGGATCGTCAACGAGGCGCAGCGCCAGCATGCCGACGGACCCGGCTGGGCCATCAGGGACGGCATCGTCGTGGTCGAAAAAGGAGCGGTGATCCCGCCGGGGGCGGTGATCTGACGGCGTTCGTTTCAACCGCCGGCGCCGGGGCGTATGGCGGCGGCGCCGGCGCGCTTCTACTGAGGTCGCCTGTCGCGTCCTGTCTTGCCCTTTTCGCCGCCGATTTTTCCGCGCTCGCCGCCTGTTTTGCCCTTTTCTCCGCCGGTCTTATCCCAGTCGCCGCGCTGTCCGCGCTGCGTCCGCAGGAGTTCGCGGGCCTTCTGGGTGAAGAACTCGACGCACTTGGTGATCTCCGGGAGCGAGTTGTCCCAGTTGTGCTCGTACTCGATGCTGATCGGGCCCTTGAAGTTCTGCTTCAGCATTTCCTCCATGATGGCGGGGATATTGCAGACGCCCGTGCCCCAGACGACATCGTGGGCGCCGCCGCCTTTCTGGTTGAGGTCCTTCATGTGCATGGACACGATCCGGCCGGAGAGCTTCTTCATGCACTCCACGGGATCGAGCTCCGAGCGCGCCCAGTGGCCCGTGTCGGCGCAGGCGCCGATGCGGTCGCTGCAGCCCTTCACGGCCTCGAGCACCGTGTCGGGATTCCAGTAGCGCGAGGGCTTCGGATGGTTGTGGATCCCCACCTTGAGATCGTACTCGGCGCAGAGCTTGTCGATCATCGCCATGTTCTTGGGATCCGGTTCCGAGGTGACGACCTTGATGCCCATGGTCTTGGCGAATTCGAAGGTCTTGCGCGCCTCCTCCTCGCTGCCCAGGCCGGTGACGCCGAAAGCGACGAGGGTGATGTCGCATTCCTTGAGCTTGGCCTTGACCTTCTCCATGGCATCGGATCCCATGGCCGGGCCCATGGCCCCTTCCATGTCCTTGGCGATCTTCTGGCCGGGATAGGCCTCGATGAACTTCACGCCGGCGGCCTTGGCCTTTTCGATGGCCTCGAAGAGCGTGAACCGGTTGAACGAGTAGGTCTGGATCCCGATCTGCCACCCGAGGCGCTCGACAGCGGACTGGCGGGCCCAGACAGCTCCGTCCTTCGGCCGAGTTTTCTCGGCGCTCTGAACGAGCGCGGCGACGGCGACGGCGGTCAGGATGACGATGCTGCGCATGACGGTGTCCTCCTCTTCTCTGGAAGCGGCTCGCGGCGCACTCCCTCCGGGCCTTCCCGGGGGATGCCGGCCCCGCGTCCCGGCGCTCGTGCGGCACGCCCTGGCCGTCGGCCCACGCCGGTGCATCTATGATCGTCTGTTTGGGCGCGGTGTTCAAGGGGCGGCTCACGCCGGCCGGTCCCCCCCCCCTCCTGGACAACGCGGCCGGGAACGCGCATAATCGCTTCCTTCGCGGCAGGGCGCCGGCGGGCGGCGCCGTATCGTTGGAGGTGCCCATGTCATCCGAGCAACGCCGCAAGAAACAGATCGAGAAGAAGAAAGCCAAGCGCCTCGAGAAAGCCAGGGAACGGTACAGCCGCGAGCATGTGCCCCTCGAGCGTCTGCCCCTGAAGCACGCTTTCGTCAATCCGGATTGGAAGAAGACGCGCTACGCCTTCGTCGTCGTGAGCCGCGTCCACCAGGACGGCGGCTACGAGGTGTGCGAGTTCCTCATCGACTGCGACGGCTTCGGACTCAACGATTGTTTCGGCCCGCGCCATTTCACGCCGGAGGCTTACGACGCCTTCATCAAGCGCGGCGAGCGCGCGGCGATCGACCCGGAGGCGGCGTCGGCCATGATCCACGCCGCGATTGCCTGGGCCGGCCGCTTCCGCTTCCCGCTGCCCAAGTCCGCCCGCAAGGCGCTCGACATCCTCCCCGAGGCGGGCAAGAATCCCATCGAGTTCGGACGGGGCGGCAAACCCTTCCTGCGGGGCGAGGAGGCGGCGATCAGGCAGCGCCTCGCGCCGGCGGGGTTGCGCGCGGAGGACTTCGAGACGGAGTTCCTGCCGGCGGTCGCGCGCGGCACGACCTACGGCTTCGCTTCCGAGGAGCGCCTCAAGGCCGCCGACGGCAACGATCCCCTGGTGCGCCTCGAACGCCTGGCGGCCCTGGCGGATGGCTACGAGCGGCAGAACAAGCTCAAGGAAGCCGAGGACCTCCACCGGACGATGGAAACTCTTGCCGCCCAGTGCGACCGCCTGCCCCGGTTCCTGAAGTACCTCTCGGCCTATCTCGTCCGCCAGGAACGCATGGAAAAGGCGCTCGCGGTCCTGGAGCGCACCGTCGAGGCCACGGCCGAGCCCGAGGCCAAGGCGCTCGCACGCCTCGATCTTGCGGACTTCATGCGCTACCTGGGCGATGCCCTCGGCGCCGATGACGTCTACCGGAAAGTGCTCGCGGACTTTCCCGGCCTCTGGGAGGCGAAGCTCAGGTACGCGGCGTTCCTCTGCCATGCCGCCCGCCGCGACGAAGGCGCTCAGGCGTACAGGGACCTGATCGCGGCGGCGAAGGGCCGCCCGGAGGCGCGCGCGACGCTGGGCCGCGCGTACCTGGAGTTCCACGCGCTGCTCCGCGCCGAGGACCGCAAGGAAGAGGCCGCGGCGCTCGCCGAGGAAGCCGCGCGGGACCACGGAATCCGCTGCAACTGATCATGGCATACCAGAAGCCGTACGGCATGCACGACATCCTCCCCGAGGAGCAGCCTTGCTGGGAGCGCGCGCGGGAGACGTTCCGGGTCCTGTGCGAACGCTACGGATTCGGCCGCCTCGACACGCCGGTCCTGGAGCAGACCGCCGTCTTCCTGAAAGGCGTCGGCGAAGGCACGGACATCGTCGACAAGGAGATGTACTCCTTCACCGACAAGGGCGGCGACGACCTGACCCTCCGGCCCGAGTTCACGGCGGGCGTGATGCGCGCGTACCTCGAGGAGGGCATGCGCTCGCGCCCGCAGCCCGTGAAACTGGCGAGCATCGGTCCGACGTTCCGGCGCGACCGGCCCGGCGCGGGCCGATACCGCCAGTTCCACCAGGTCAATGCCGAGATCATCGGCACGGAGGATGCCGCGGCGGACGCGGAACTCGTGGCCATGGCGGCGTCCTTCGGCGCCGCGCTGGGCCTCGGGGCGCTGCGGGTGCTCGTCAACAGCACGGGCTGCCCCGCGTGCAAGCCGCCCTATCTGGCGAAGCTCGGCGCGTTCCTGCGCGGGCGTCGGGACCGCTTGAGCCCGCTGGATCGCGAGCGGGTCGATCGCAATCCGCTGCGCGTGCTCGATTCGAAGGAGGCGGAGACGCGGGCCGCCATCGCCGATGTCCCCCTGCTCCGGGACGATCTCTGCGCCGCTTGCCGCGGGCACTTCGCCGAGGTGCGGACCCTCGTCGCGCGGGCGGGCGTCGAGATCGAGGAAGCGCCGCTCCTGGTCCGCGGCCTGGACTACTACACGCGCACGGTCTTCGAGATCGAGAGCGCGGCCGCGCCCGGCGCGGGGACGCTCCTCGGCGGCGGCCGGTATGACGGTTTGGCGGAGATGCTCGACGGTCCGCGGACGCCGGGCGCGGGCTTCGCCGGCGGCATCGAGCGCATGATTCTCGCCCTCAAAGCGGTGGAGCGTGCTCCGCGCGCGCCGCGGGCGCCGGATGTCTTCGTCGCGTACATCGGCGCCGCGGCCAAGGAGGCGGCCTTCACCCTGGCCGAGGATCTCCGCCGGACGGGCATCTCCGCGGTCTTCGGCCTGGGCGACAAGGGGCTCAAGGCCCAGATGAAACTCGCCGATCGGACCGGCGCCGGCCTGGCCGTGATCGTCGGCGAGGCCGAACTCGCCGAGCACGACCCGGTTGGAGCCGAAGGTGTTCGTTTCGACGGCGTCCGAGCCGACCCGCAGGAAACTGCGGTGGATTTCGCCCACCACGTCGGGACGCGTCTGGCAAAGGATCTCGGTGCAGTTC